>Ga0310826_101024_pt1 | contig 17664 bp, 6 predicted proteins | sample WT_ome_FD_201306 | JGI IMG/M metagenome (GOLD analysis project Ga0310826, IMG submission 201306) | Sorghum-adapted microbial communities enriched on wild type (WT) sorghum from Joint BioEnergy Institute, Emeryville, California, United... ... | reverse complement strand
TGCTGCGCAGCCTGCAGGAGAGCGGCCACCTGCACCGGGACGAGACCGGGCACTGGGTGGTCGACCCGGGGCTGGACCTGTCGACGATGCCGTCGCGGGTGGAGGGCGTCATCGAGGAGCGCCTCGGTCGGCTCGGTGAGGACCTGCGCCGCGCCCTGACCATCGCCGCGGTCGAGGGGGAGGACTTCACCGCAGAGGTGGTGTCCAAGGTGCTGCCGGAGGAGGTGCGCCGCCTGGTCCTCCGGCTCAGCGAGACCCTGCAGAAGCAGCACCGGCTGGTCCAGGCGGTGGGGGTGCAGCGGCTGGGGCGCACCCGGCTGTCCCGCTACCGGTTCGCCCACGTGATGATGCAGGACTACCTGCTGCGGCACCTGGACGAGGTCGAGGCGGCCTACCTGCACGAGGACGTGGCCCGCGCCCTCGAGGAGCTGTACGCCGACACGCTCGACAGCGTCGTGGTGCGGCTGGCCCACCACTACGAGGCGGCCGGGGTCCCGGACCAGGCGCTGCGCTACCTGACGATGGCCGGGGACCGGGCCCGGCAGTCGTTCGCCCCGGTCGAGGCGATCGGCCACTACCGCCGCGCCCTGGAGTGGGCCGACACCGACGACGAGAGGATCCCGGTCCTCATCGCGCTCATCGACCAGTACCAGATGGCCGGGGACCTGGCCGGGCGGATCGAGTCCCTGGAGCAGCTCGAGGCGCTCGTCCCGAGCGCCGACGGGCCGCCGCGGGAGCGGGCCGAGACACTCCTGCGCCGTGCCCGGCTCGAGCTGGACCGCGGGCACTACCCGCACGCCCGGGAGGCGGCGACCGAGTCCGCCGCGCAGTTCGCGGGCCTCGACAATCGTGGCGGTGAGGCGGACGCGCTCGCCACGCTGGCCAATGTCGAGTACCACACCGGCCACTACCCGGAGGCGCGCGAGGCGGCCGAGCGGGCGCACCAGCTGGCTGAGCGCGCCGGGCGCTCGGACCTCGTGGCCCGCGCGATGAGTGCGCAGGGGATCGTCGCCGACCTCACCGGCGACCGGGCAGCCGCCCGCAGCTGGTTCGAGCGGGCCCTGGAGACCAACCGGCGCAGCGGCCGGCTCAACCTCGTGGCATCCTCGCTGTCGAACCTCGGGGTCATGCAGTTCCGGGCCCACGAGCTGGCCGAGGCCGCGGCGTCGTTCCGGGAGTCGGCCGACCTGGCCCGGCAGATCGGCGACCGGGCGATGGAGGCCACCGCCAAGAGCAACCTCGGCATGACGCTGCGGATGGTCGGCGAGGTCACCGAGGCGCGCCAGGTGCTCGAGGAGGCGCTGCCGCTGCACCGCGAGATGGACAACCCCTACGCCATCACCCGCACCCTCGGGCTGCTCGGCACGACGCTGGTCGACCTGGGCGAGTACGAGGCGGCGCGCCGTGCCCAGGCCGAGGCCCTGGAGCTGGACCGCGAGGTCGGGGACCGGCAGGACGAGGGCTTCCGCCACGACGCCCTGGGTGTGCTGGAGGCGCAGCTCGGCCGGTATGACGAGGCGCACGCCGCGTGGTCGACCGCCCTGGACATCGCCGGTGAGCTGGGCGACCGGGACCTGGAGCTCACCTCGCTGCGGGGGCTCGGCGAGGTGGACCTGGCCCGGGGCCGCCCGGAGCAGGCGATCGAGCAGCTGCAGCGCGCCCGGACGCTGGCCGAGGAGCTGTCCGATGCCGGCGGTCTGGCGTGGACCGAGCTGCTCCTCGGGCACGCGCACCTCGCGCTCGGCGACCTCGACGCCGCGGGTCGGGCCTACGCCGACGCGATCGCCCGGGACGACGCCCCGGTCAGCCCGGCGGCCCGTGCCGAGGCCGCCCGGGTCGCGGTGCTCCGCGGCGACCACGACGAGGCGCGGCGCCTGCTCGAGCCGGTGCTGCCGGGCCTGCTGGCGCTGCGGGGCAGCGGCTGGCTCGACCTGTTCCGGGTGCACCTCGTCGCCGGCGAGGCGCTCGCCGCCCTGGCCGACGACCGCAGCGCGGTCGTGCTCGCCGCGGGGCGCGCCGAGCTGCTGCGGCGGGCCGAGGGACTGCCGCCGGGGCTGCGGGCGTCGTTCCTGGAGGCGGTGCCGGTCAACCGGCAGCTGCTGGCCGCCGCCGGGTCGACGCCGGTGCCGGACTGAGCCCGGCCGTCAGGACTCGACCCGGAAGCCGAGCTTGATGCCGACCTGCCAGTCGGCGACCTTGCCGTCCTCCAGGTGGCCCCGGATCTCGGTGACCTCGAACCAGTCCAGGTTGCGCAGCGTCCTGCTGGCCTGCGCCAGCGCGTTGTTCACCGCGGCCTCGACACCCTCGGGGGAGCTGCCCACGATCTCCGAGATGCTGTAGACGTGGTTGGTCATCGTTGAACCTCCGCGGTCGGGTAGGGCCGCCTCTCGACCCTCCCGGCACGCTAGCCCCACCGAGCGCCTCGTGGCGACGCCTTCCAACGCCCGGCCCGGCCTCCCCTCCCGCGACCGGACACGCGAAACGTCGGCTCCCATCCCCGACCGGACACGCGAAACGTCGGCTCCCACCCCCGACCGGACACGCGAAACGTCGGCTCCCATCCCCGACCGGACACGCGAAACGTCGGCTCCCATCCCCGACCGGACACGCCAGCATGCGCATTCCCGCCGCGGAATCGTCATACGGGTCACCCGGCCAGGAGGTCCGCGACGAAGGCCGTCTGGTGCAGGCGTCCCTCCCAGCGGATCCATCCCGTGAAGGCCGTCGGGTCCGCGCGCCGCAGGCCCGCTTGGACGCGTGCTGCCACCACCCCCGGACGGTTCCGGATCTCGTCCGTCGTCCATCGCACACCGACGAGCCCGAGGGCTTCCAGGGCGTCATGACGACCCCGCTCGCTGGCGATCCGGCGGACCGCGGACTGTTCAGGAGAAAGCCGGCCGGACACCGAGTCCAGGAAGTACTTGTCCTGGCCATCGGCCTCCAGGAAGACCCCATCGAGCAGGCCGTCCACCCGCCCGACGAAGTTCAGGTCCCCGTCGAGGACGTCCACCTGGGGCAGGGGCACCGGCAGCCCGATCTCGTGCAGGGTCACGAACGAGTACGACTCCAACCACGACTCCCGCCGGGGATCGACCAGGTCCATCGCCTCGCGGGCCCGTGGACGGCCACGCCACCGCCGCTGCATGCTGAGAGCACGCCGCACCTCGTGTTCGGTCACCAACCCGGAACGCAGGGCCTGGTCGACCAGCGCCACGCTGTTGGGCTTTCGCATCGTCCGCATGACGTCGGCGCAGGTGCGTCCCGGAGTGGTCACGCGGATTCCGTCGACGACGACGGTCTCGTTCTCGACGGAGTCGCTGTGGTGGAGGACGGCACCGTTCTCCCGCCGTGATCGCGGCTCGTTGTCGATGCAGGTCAGGTGCACCGCGGCCCGGGGATGGAGGGTCAGCGCCATGCCGTGCACCACTGCCGCGGTGAGGTGGCTCGCCGCATGACCCGGGTGCCGCGCGAGCTCTTCCCGGCACCGCCGGAGGTGGTCGTCCCGCACGATCGCCCAGCGCTCGCCGTCCTGCACACTGACCCGGCCCACGGCATACAGGCCGTGTCCGACCCGCCGCAGAGCGCCGCGCTGCACCGCCCCGCGCACCGCGTGAACGCTCAACCCCAGCGCACGCGCCTCGGCGAGACGGAAGACGGGCGGTAGGTCCGGCAGCTGTCCCCCCATGATCGGCGAGTGTGGCCCGTGTGCCGTATGCCGTGGGCCGGGGACTGTCCGCCTGTGGACGAGGCGGGACGCTTCTCCGGCGGTCCTGCTCCGTTTCGCGTGTTCGGTTGAGCGTGGGGGGCGACGTTTGGCGTGTTCGGTTGAGCGTGGGGGGCGACGTTTGGCGTGTTCGGTTGGGGGTGGGGGGCGACGTTTGGCGTGTTCGGTCGGGGTGGGGAGGCCTTCCGTGGGCGTGCCGGGACCTGACATCCTGCGGGAGGAGAACGGAGGGAGAGGGAAGGTCTGAGTGTCCCGGTCGCGCCTGCGGCGCTGATCCCGAGCCTGCTGCACGGGGTCCCGGACGACGCCGAGCGGCGCCTCGACGTCGAGGGCACCGCCGTGCTCGTCGACATCTCCGGATTCACCTCCCTCTCCGAGCAGCTGACCGCCGCGGGGCCGGAGGGCACCGAGCAGCTCATCGCCACCTTGTCGCGGATCTTCACCGTGCTGCTGCCGGCGACCGACGACGGCGGCGACGTGGTGAAGTTCGCCGGCGACGCCCTCCTCATCCTCTTCACCGGCGAGGACCACGCCCGGCACGCCGTGCACGCCGCCTGGAACATGAACCGCGTGCTCGCCGCGGTCGGCGACGTCCACCTGCCCGCCGCCCGGGCGAGGCTGCGGATGTCGGTCGGCGTCCACTCCGGGACCTTCCCGCTGCTGCTCACCGGGGACGCCTCGCTCAACACCGTGATGACCGGCCGCGACGTCTCGCGCGTCCTGGAGCTGCAGTCCGCCGCACCCGCCGGCCGGATCCTCGTCAGCGACGAGACCGCCGCCCACCTCCCGGCCAAGCAGGTGAAGCCGGAGGAGGACGTCCCCGGCGCCCACCGGCTGCTCCGCGCCGGCAGCGTCCCGGCCAAGTCGCTCATGGCCCTGACCACCGGCCGCGGCACGGCGAGCGAGCGCTTCCTGCCACGCGCCTTCGCCGAGCGGCCCGACCTGCTCAGCGCCGCCCCCGACCACCGCTGGGCCGCGATCGCGTTCGTCCAGGTCGGCGGCGTGCCCGACGAACCCACCGAGGAGGACCTGCAGCACGTCGACGCGCTCACCGACGCCGTCGAGGTCGCCGCCGCCGAGACCGGCTCCACCCTCCTCGACGTCGACGTGGCGGTCGGCGGGTTCCGCTACTTCCTCACCGCGGGGGCCCCGACCGCCGTCGAGGACCCCGAGGGCCGGCTGGTCACCGCCGTGCTGCGGATCGTCGGCACCGACAGCCCCTACTCGTTGCGCTCGGGGGTCACCTCGGGCCGCATCTTCGCCGGGTTCGTCGGCGCCCCCTACCGGCAGACCTACACGGTCATGGGCGACAGCACGAACCTCGCCGCCCGCCTCACCGCCCGCGCCCAGCCGGGCACCGTCCTCGCCGCCCGGTCGGTCCTGGAGCGCACCGCCACCCCGTTCACCTGGGAGGACGGCGGCACGATCACGGTCAAGGGGAAGAAGCAGGAGATCCCCGTCGCGGTCGTCACCGCGACCGGCACCGGTGCCACGACCGCCCGGGAGACCCCGTTCGTCGGCCGGGAGGCCGAGCAGGGCCGCATCCTCGCCCTGCTCGACGCGGCCGCCGCCGGCCGGGGCGGGCGACTCACCGTCGTCGGGCCGCCCGGCATCGGCAAGTCCCGTCTCCTCGCCGAGGCGCTCGCCGACTCCCACCTCCCGGTCCTGCGCGCCGACGGCGACCGGTACGCCGCCAACACCCCCTACCGCACCGCCCAGACCCTGCTCCGCCCGCTGCTCGGCATCCCCGCGGAGGCGGGCGCGGCCGAGGCCGGGACCCTGCTCACCGAGGCCGTATGCCGGGTGCGGGCCGATCTCGAACCCTGGGTCCCGCTGCTGGCACCGGCCGTCGGGGGCGAGGTGCCGACGACCGCCCAGGTCGCCGCCCTCGACGAGGACTTCCGGGTCGAGAAGCAGGCCGTGGTGCTGCGCGAGCTGATGGACGCCCTCGCCCCCGCCTCGGGGTGCGTCGTCATCGACGACGCCCAGTGGGTCGACCCCACCTCCGCCGCGCTCCTCACCGCGGTCCTCGACGGTGACGACCACCACGCCGTGCTGCTGTGCCGCCGCGAGTCCGAGACCGGCGGCCTGGCCCTCGAGGGCGACGTCCTCGTCCTCGGGCCGCTGTCGGACCAGGCCGCCGAGGACCTCGTCGAGGGTGTTGTCGGCCGGCAGCTGCTGCCCGCCGACCTCGCGCCGATCCTCAGCCGCGGGGCGGGCAGCCCGCTCTACCTCATCGAGCTCGCCGGCGCGCTCGCCTCCCAGCAGGAGGCGCTCGGCATCGAGCAGCTCGTCGGGGAGCGGATCGACGCGCTCAGCGAGAAGGACCGGACTACGCTGCGGCACGCCGCGGTCCTCGGCACCCGGATCCCGCTGCCGCTGTACCTGAACCTCGTCGGGCCGCCGCTCATCACCGGCGAGCTCGCCTCGTTCCTCCAGCTGACCGGCGACGCGGTGACCTTCCGCAGCGAGCTGTTCCGCGACGTCGCCTACGAGCAGCTCACCTACCAGAAGCGGCGGGAGCTGCACCGGGCCGCGGCGACCGCGATCGCCGCCAACCCCGCCCTGGCTGGCGGCGCGGCCGACGCGATGCTCATGGTCCACCACCTGGCCTCCGGCAACTACGACGCCGCCCGGGTGACGGCCACCCGCTCGGCCCGGGCCGCCGAGCACGCGCTGGCCCTCGACCACGCGGTGCAGGCGTTCCGCACCGCGGTCGACGGGGCCCGGCAGACCGCCGAGGGCCGCACCGAGCTGCCCACGCTCCTGGCCGACCTGGGCCGGGTGTGCGTGGCGACCGGACGCTGCGAGGACGGCCTCACGGTATACACCGAGGCACGCAAGCTGACGCCGGACCCGGTGGCGCGGGCGTTGCTGGACCGGGAGCGCGGCTACGCGCTCAACGTGCTCGGCCGGCCCGACGAGGCGCTGCGGGTGCTGCGGGCGGCGCGGCGCGCGGCCAAGGCGGCGGGGGAGGACGGGCGGCACGTGCTGGCCGCGCTCGCCGTCACCGAGGCGGGCATCCGGCTCCGCCAGGCGCGCTGGGCGGACGCCCGCGGCCTCGCAGCCGAGGCCGCGGAGCTGCTCGAGGGCCGTCCCGGCGCCGACCCGCGGGTGCTCGCCGACGCCTACCGCTACCAGGACATCGCCGCCAGCGAGCTCGAGGGCGACGCCGCGATGACCCACCTGCAGCAGGCGCTGGAGCTGTATGACGCGGCGGGCGACGAGCTGTCCAAGTCCAAGGTGCTCAGCCTGCTCGGGGTGCGGTCCTACTACCGCGGCGACTGGGTGAGCGCGGCCGGGCTGTACGGCCAGGCGCGGGAGGCGGCCGAGGCAGCCGGGGACGTGGTCGGTGCGGCGATCGAGGCGGCCAACGCGGCGGAGGTGCTCATCGACCAGGGGCGGGTCGAGGAGGCGGCGCCCCTGGTGCGGACCGCGCTGCGGGTGTTCACCGCCTCCGGCAGCCCCTACCTCGTCGCCTTCATCACCGGGTTCCGCGGGCGCGGCGAGCTGCGCAGCGGCGACTTCCACACCGCGCGGGAGCGGTTCACCGAGGCTGCGGAGCAGTTCGGCGCGCTGGAGGAGGTCGACGCGCAGGCCGACGTGCTGGTGCGGCGGGTCGAGGCCGACCTGCTCCTCGACCTCGACAGCGCCCGCCAGGAGGTGGCCGCGCTCGCGGACCGGGAGCTGCACGGACCGCCGGCCAGCCAGCTGCTGCGCCACCGCTCCCGGCTCGCCGAGCTCGACGGCGACCCCGACGCGGCCCGGGAGCTGGCCCGGCAGGCGGCCGACGTGCCGGGGGCGACGCCGTTCGACCGGGCACTCGCGCTGGTCCGGCTCGCGGAGCTCGACGCACCGGCCGCGGCGGCGCTGCGGGACGAGGCGGAGACCATCCTGCGCCAGCTCGGCGTGGTCGACGTGGAAAAACTGTTGGGTGGGGGTCTGGCGCGCGACCCCAGCACGGTGCCATTCTCGGTGTGATCTACGCCATACCGGGAGAGCCCCTGTGACCTGATGCCTCTCTCCCGGTTCTTGGTGTGAGGAGAGGGAACGAGTCATGGCCCCAGCCTCCCGGCGCTCCCGTGTGCGCCGACACCGCGCCGTCGCCTCCACGACCCTGGCCGCGCTGCTGGCCACGGGGCTGGTCGCGCTGCCCCAGCAGGCTGCCGCCCAGGAGCACCTGGACGACTTCCCCGACGCCGAGACCTTCCTGGTCTCGCGGACCGACACCGGGACGGTCACCGAGACCTACCTGACGTCCGACGGTCAGAAGGTCGCGTTCACCTCGACCGCCGCCGACCTCGTCGGCGGCGACACGAACGGCGTGGCCGACGTCTTCCTCTCCAAGGCGCAGCAGGGCTCGCCCGACCCGTTCAGCGCCCCCGCGCTCCTGGTGAGCAAGCCGGACATCACGCTCGGGGAGCCGGTGGCCAACGGGCCGAGCGGGGAGCCGGTGGTCAGTGCCGACGGGCGCTACGTCGCCTTCTCCAGCACCGCCACCAACCTCGTGGCCGAGCCCACCACCGAGGGCCGCCGGCACGTCTACGTCCACGACACCCGCACCGGTGTCACCTTCCGGGTGCAGTCGGACACGGAGCCGAACGGATCGTCCTACCAGCCCGACCTCTCCGACGACGGCCGCTACCTGGTCTTCACCTCCGAGGCGACCGACCTCCCCGCGGGTCCGCTGGACGGGAACCCCGTCGCGGACACGAACGGTGCGCCCGACGCCTTCATCGCCGACCTGGACAGCAACGGCGACGGCGTCCTGGGCGACATCACCATCACCCGCGTCGTCTACAGCAGGACCCTGCCCGGTGGCACCCGCGACATCGTCATCAGCGGTAACGGGGAGCGGGTCGCGTTCACCGCCTACGGCCCCTCCCTCTTCTCCGACTTCGAGCTCGAGGACCCGCCGGTCAGCTACGTGTACACCGGCTCGGTCGCCTCGGGCGCCCACGACGCCGAGGTCGGGCTGCGCGGCGCCCGGGAACCGTCCATCGACGCCTCCGGTGAGGTCATCGCCTTCGTCGACGACCTCAGCTGCGACGAGCCCGACGACATCCTCGGCGGGGACGCGGTCGGCGTCCGGAACCTGCGCACCGGGGTGCGGGTCTACCTCGGCTGGAACGACGTCAACCGCATCGTCGGCGACGCCCACAACCCGCAGGTCTCCGCGGACGGGTCCATGGTGGTCTGGGAGACCACCCACCCGAAGTGGGAGTACCTGGAGGCCAACGACCCACCCCAGGAAGCGCTGGACGAGCCTGTCGTCCGCTTCCAGCCGGTCTCGTGGTTCGACGCCTACTTCGTGGGGGAGGCCTGCGAGGGGATCGGGTGGGAGTTCTGGACCGAGGTCGGGACCGGCACCTCCCCGTCCATCTCGGCCTCGGGCCGCACCGTGGCCCTCGCCGGCCCCACCGCCCTCTCCGGGGCGAGCACCTCGGCCACCGCCGTCGACCGGCACAACCACGAGGGCCTGTGGGTCTCCGCCACCAACACGGAGGTCGCGAGCCTCGGCTTCGTCACCGAGGTGAACATCGCGGACATCCCGCTCACCCAGCTGCGCAACTACGCCTCGGTGCTCGCCGACGCGCCCATCCACCGGCTGCCGATCCATCGGCTGCCGATCCACCGGCTGCCGATCCACCGGCTGCCGATCCACCGGCTCCTGGTCGACGACGCGCCGATCCACCGGCTGCCGATCCACCGGCTGCCGATCCACCGGCTGCCGATCCACCGGCTGGACATCCCGGGTGGGTGGACCGAGCTGCTGGCGCCGACACCCTTCGCCGGTGAGCTCATCTACTCGGTGACGCTGGCCGACGTCCTGGCCTGGGTGGAGGAGACCCTCGCCGACGGCTCGGGGGCGACGCCCGCGCAGATCGCGGCCGCCCAGCGGATCCGCACCCTGAACCTCGAGGACGTCGACCTGTCCGCCAGCGGCATCGACGGGCTGTCCCTGGCCTCGTTCGTGCTGGGCAACGCCCCGCTCGCCCAGGTGCCGGTCCCGGGCTCCGGGCCGGTGCTCCAGCGCTGGCAGGCACTGCTGGACCGCCAGGGCATCGAGCTCACGCTGGACGCGCAGAGCGTCCTCGCGGAGGTCGACTCGGCGGGGCTGGACATCGGGCGGTCGCGGGTCGACGAGGTGCCGGTCCGGGATCTGCCGCTCGCCCTGACGCTGATGGACCGGCTGCTCGTCTCCGAGCTCTTCCTGGAGAACACGCCGCTCGGCGAGCTGGAGGTCTCCTCGCTCGATCCGGCCGCCCGAACCGCCCTGTTCGGTGCCAACGCCCCGACCGGGACGCTCGGGGCGCACCGGGCGGACGTGCTGCCCGGCGCCACGGTCGCCGACCTGGCCGCGGGCGCACCCACGTCCGTGACGCTCGGCACCCTGCTCTTCTCGCTGATCGACGCCGGGAGCTACCCGTGGGAGCAGATCGAGGCCACGGCGCTGCCGCACAACGCCATCAACGCGACCGCCCCGGTCTCCTGCGGCTACGGCAACCAGTGCGACCCGGTGGCCCGGTTCGCCTTCACCTTCGACGCCGGCCCGGGCGAGCCCACCGTCTTCCCCGCTCCCACGGCGACGATCACTCTGCCGCCGGGCACGACCCGCAGCCCGGACGACATCACCATCTGGGGGTCCGGACCGGGCTCGGTCTGGTTGCGCAGCAACTCCGCCTACACCGGTCCGGTGGTCCAGGACGGGGAGGTGGTGCGCTTCCCGCTCCCGGACACCCCCTCGGGGACCTCCTTCGTCCTCGGCGTCCCGTACACCGCCAGCCTCGCCGGGCCCGGTGAGTTCGACACCCGCGCCCGGCTCTCCAGCGGTGGGATCACCTCGCCGGAGTGGGGGCTCTGGATCCCGTTGAGCGACGACTTCCAGGGCTGGGACGACCCGCGGCGCAACCGCCTCCCGGACGGCACCTGGGAGATGGGTGACCCCGAGCCGATGGTCGAGGGGCGGATCTACTACGAGTGGATCACCCCGGCCTACCGTCGGCTGACCGATTTCGGCGAGCCCGTCTACGGACCGGCCGACGACGAGGACTACTACCTGGTCAACCCGCCCGGGCCGGGCGAGCGCCTCATCCTGTCGACGAACGCCACCGACGGTCAGATCGCGGTCTCCCTCTTCACCCCGGAGACAGGTGCCCCGCCGGTGGCGGTCGAGAACGCCGGGCCCGCGCCCGGTGTGCCGGTCAGCGAGCCGGGCGGTCCCGCCGGGGGCGCGCAGGTCGCGGGGTCGGACGTCTCCGCCGCGCTGCCGGGCCACGAGCTGGTCGACCAGATGATGGCGATCGGGGCGGACGTCGCCCAGATCGAGGTCGCCTCGGCCGACCTCGCCGCCGCCTCGGAGCCGCTCCTGGTGCGGGTGACGAGCGGCAACGGCCAGCCGACCAGCTCGCTCTACTCGCTCCGGGTCCGGTATGTCGAGGAGCCGGTCGAGCAGAGCTGCACGCCGTGGACGGCGCCGCCCGGGGCCGACGGGCAGATCGGGACCAGCGACCCGGTCACCGCGACCACCAACACGATCTACCTCATGGACACCGAGCGGTTCGGCGACACCCACGGCGCCGAGGCCGCGCAGGCGGTCCTGGACGCGCTGTCCGAGCTCGACGGCATCGCCGGTGTCCAGGGCGCGGTCCTGTCGGTCGACGCCTCGCCCCTGGTGCGCCAGGCCCGCGAGGCGCTGGACGCGAACCCCTGCTCCATGGCGGCCCGCCGGGGGCTCGTCAGCGCGATCAACACCTACGTCAGGCAGCAGATCGGCGGCAACGACGACAACATCCGGTCGGTCGTGCTCGTGGGTGGCGACGACATCCTCCCGCACGTCCCGGTCCCGCAGCGGACGGCGCAGTTCAACGAGGCCAGCCACGCCCCGTCGCTGCGCCTCAGCGAGCGGCCGGACGGCTCCCCGTGCCCGGAGACCCTGGAACCCGGGCAGCCGGACCCGTGCGCCACGCCGCTGTCGGCCGCCGCGGCGACCAACCACATCCTCACCGACGACCCGTACGGCCTCGCCACGGCATACGAGTCCCTGGCCGGGTTCTTCTACGTGCCCACCGTGGCCGTCGGTCGTCTCATCGAGACCCCGGAGGAGATCCAGGCGACGGTCAGCCGTTTCGTGACCAGCGAGGGCGTGCTCCCTGCCGACTCGAGCCTCACCGCCGGCTACGGCGCCTGGGCCGAGCTTCCCGACCACGTGACCGACCAGCTGTCCTGGCGGCCCGGCATCTCCAGCGCCCAGCTGTCGGAGCCGTGGGACCGCACCCAGGTCGAGAGCGCGCTGTTCCCCGCCGGCGACGGGCCGCGGGTGGTCTCGGTCAACACGCACGCCGACGAGACCCGGATGCTGCCCGGGGTCCCCGGCGCCGCCGAGGGGCGCTTCAGCAACGCCGACCTCCTCGAGGCGGGGACCTGGGACGAGGACCAGCTGCTGAAGCTCAGCAGGTCACTGGTCTTCCTCATCGGCTGCCACGCCGCGCAGAACCTCCCCGGCGCCTACTACGGCGACGTGCCCGACTGGGCCGACGTCTTCTCCGCCGCCGGGGGCTACGTCGGCAACACCGGCTTCGGCCTGGCCAACAACGTCACCACCGCGCTGAGCGAGCGGCTGCTCACCCTGTATGCCGCGTGGCTGGGTGCGGAGACCGGTGGCGGACCGGTGACCGCGGGTGAGGCACTGACCTACGCGAAGCAGTCCTACCTGGGCGAGCTGGGCCGCTACTCGGGGTACGACGAGAAGGTGCTGATGCAGACCGTCTACTACGGACTGCCGATGTACCGGATCGCCGCGCCCGCCAAGCCGGTGCCGCTGCCCGCGCCCGCGCCCAACCTCGAGCCGGTCGACCTCGGCCCGGGCGGCATCGCCACGGCGTCCCTGGAGAACCTGCCCCTCACGTTCCAGACCCGGACCGGCGAGGACGAGAACGGCCGGGAGGTCACCTACGTCACCGCCAACGACCAGGACCCGATGGTCGTCGCCAACCAGCCGATCCTGCCCAAGGTGGTCTACACGCTCCCGCCCGACCCCAACGGCCTGGTGCCCCGCGGAGCGGTCATCACGGCCCTGACCTCCGAGCGGACCGAGGGCGTCACACCGGCGATCGGGGAGCCGGGCCTGGGCGCCGGCTCGTCGACGACCGGGCAGCGCGGGAGCGCCTTCCCGTCCTCGTTCGCGACCGTCACCCGCCAGGAGACGCCGGACGGTGTCGTCGACCTGCTCGTCGTCACGCCGGGCCGGGTGCAGACCGGTCCCGACGGCACGGGCGTCATCGAGCGGTTCACCCAGCTGTCGCTCGATGTCACCTACTCCGATGCCGACCACCCCGACACCACGCCACCCTTCATCGAGAAGGTCCTCCCGGAGGCGAGCGGCGGCCGGTTCGAGGTCCACGCGGACGGCACTGGGTCCGACATCGTCCGGGTCGTGCTGCTGGCCGTCCCGGAGGGTGAGGACGAGTGGCAGGAGGTGCCGATGTCCCGTGTCGGTAGCTCCAACGTCTGGGAAGTGCAGGTGCCGTTCAGCTCGTACCGCTGGATCGTCCAGGTGGTCGACGAGGGCGGCAACGTCGCGGTGGACACCGCACGAGGGCTGATGTCGAAGGCCGAGGCGCAGCCGCCGTCCCTGGGAGACGCCGGTGACGACGTCACCCTCCTGGTCGGCGAGCGCCTCCTGCGCGTCGTCGACGTCGAGGTCCCTGACGACCTGGCGGTCGGTGAGCTCCTCACCGGGACCTGGACGATGACCCGCCCCGGGTCGACGAACGAGATCGTCAGGACCGGGGACCTGGTCGTCGCCAGGGACGCGTCCGGGAACCTCCGGGCCACGCTCGACCACGCCGTCACCACCCCGGGTGTGTTCGACGTCCGGCTGCAGGTCTGCCGGTCCGGCCGGTGCAGCGAGTCCGCCGTGTTCGGGCTCACCGTGGAGGCGCTGAACAACCCGCCGTCGGTCTCGGTGGTCATCACCAGCGACACGGAGGAGATCACCCCCACCTCCGTCCTCACCGCCGTGGCCCTGCCGAGCGATCCCGACGACGACCCGGTGACCCTGAACTACGCCTGGTCGCGCAACGGCCTCCCGATCGTCGGGGCCACAGGCACCACGCTCGACCTGAACGGCCTCGCCGGACCCGGTGACAGCTTCACCGTCACCGTGACGCCGCACGACGGGAAGACCGCCGGGCACGACGGCGTGGCGATCGTGGCCCTCGGGGAGCCCGCGTCAACGCCGCCGCCCGGACCGACGATCACCGCCTCGGCGGTCGCCGGCGGAAAGCCGTACGTCCAGGGCGAGTGGAGCCGGGTCCCGGTCACGGTCACCTTCTCCTGCACCACGAGTCCGCCGGGTGCCCCGTGCCCGGAGCCGGTCACGGTGTCCGACGACACCCCGACGGACGGCCAGCTGGTGACCCGTTCGGTCACCGACGGCATCGGGCGCACCGCGACCGCCCAGTTCCTGGTGCGGGTCGACGGCACGCCTCCGGAGCTGACCCCGACCGTCAGCCCGGCCACGGTCCCCGTGGGCGGCACCGCCACGGCCAGCGCCAACGCGGTCGACGCCGCCTCCGGCGTGCAGGGCGAGGAGTGCGACCCGGTCGACACGTCCACCGTCGGCACGTTCCACGTCGAGTGCCGGGCCACGGACGTGGCGGGCAACCCGGCGACCGGCTTCGCGTCATACGAGGTCGTGCCGGCGCAGACCGGGGAGCTGGTCGTGACCGTGGAGGCGACCTCACGCGGCCAGGCGTACCAGGAGGGGACCTGGGCGAACGGGCCGGTGCAGGTCAGGTTCCGGTGCGAGTCCGACGTCACGGTCACCTCGTGCCCGAAGCCGGTGACGATCTCGCAGGACACCGGGCCCGACGGGCGGCTGGTGACCGGCACCGCCAAGGACTCGGCAGGCCGGACGGTGACGGTGGAGTTCCTGGTGCGGGTGGACAAGACGCCGCCGAAGCTCGACCCGACCGTCACGCCCAGCACCGTCCCGGTCGGCGGAGTCGCGACGGCCAGTCCGAACGCCACCGACACCGGCGCCGGCGTGGCGAGTGCGACCTGCGACCCGGTGGACACGAGCAAGACCGGCACCAAGCACGTCTGGTGCTACGCCACCGACCACGCCGGGAACACCGCGAAGGCCAAGGCGAGCTACAAGGTCGTCAAGGCAGGCGGCGGATCGAATGGCTCGGGCGGCTCCGGCGGGCTGGCGGTCACGCTCAAGGCGACGGCCGGCAAGAGCACGTACCAGGAGGGGACCTGGGCGCGCCAGGAGGTCAAGGTGACGTTCACCTGCACCTCCGACGTCAAGGTCACCACCTGCCCGAAGACGGTGACGGTGTCAAAGGACACCGGGTCGCAGGGCGTGCTCGTCACCGGCACCGCCAAGGACAAGGACGGGCGCACCGCGACGGCGTCGATCGTGGTCAAGGTCGACCGGACCCCGCCGAAGCTCAGCCCCAAGGTCCTGCCGGAGAAGGTGCCTGTCGGCGGTGACGTCACGGTCGCGGCGAACGCCACCGACAAGGCATCCGGCGTGGCGAGCTGGTCGTGTGGCACGCCGTCGACGGCCAAGCAGGGCAAGTTCACGGTGACCTGTCAGGCCACCGACGCCGCGGGGAACTCCGCGACGGCGAAGGCGAGCTACACGGTGGTCGCCAAGTCCTCGGCGCCGCCGAAGGATGACAAGCCGAAGAGTCCCAAGCCGCCGAAGGACGAGGACGACGACGACAAGAAGAAGGACAAGGACAAGAAGGACAAGGACAAAGGCAAGAAGGACGACAAGGACAAGTCCAAGGACAAGGACAAGAATAAGGACAAGAAACCGCCGAAGGAGAAGAAGCCGAGGCGGCCCGATGACGTCGGGCGTGTGATGCAGACGGTGCTGAATCGGCTTGTGGCAGGCTGGAGCTGATGGCCGAGGAGGACGACGAGAAGCTCTACGCCGAGAAGCTCTACGCCGACGAGGAGGCGCACCAGCTCGCGGCGGCCATGCTGGAAGAGGTGCGCGACGAGATCGCGCACGCCGACGAGAAGGCCTCGCTCCTCATCGGTGGCCTGGGAATTGCGCTGACGCTGCTGGCGACGGGCTTCATCGAGGGTGCTGTCGACCTCGACCTCAGCAGCCTCTGGGCCAGGCTCCTCTGGATCTCCGGCGGCGCCGCGGCGTTGTTGTCGGTGGCCTACGCCTCCCTGGCCGTGTGGCCGCGGCTGTCCAAACCGCCGAAGGGCGTGGTGGCCTACTGGGGCCACCTCGACGGGATGCGCCACCAGCGCGAGGTCGCCAAGGCGCTGGCCGACTACGGCCTGCGCGAGCCGGAGCGTACCTACCAGCAGCTGCTCGTGCTCTCGATCGTCGCGATCCGCAAGTACCGCAACATCCGCATGTCGATGGCCGCCGCCGGCGTCGCCTGCGTCCTCATCGGCCTCGCCCTCCTCGTCACCCTCTGACCCCCACCGAACGCCTCGTCCCGACGCTCCCCACCCCGACCGAACGCCTCGTCTCGACGCTCCCCGCCCCGACCGAACGCCTCGTCTCGACGCTCCCCGCCGCGACCGAACGCCTGGTATTGCGCTATCGAGGTCGCACCGGTCCCCTGGTGCCGCGCGCGGAGGCGGGCGGACGTCATACGGCGGCTCAGAGCACGTAGGTGGCCACCAGCTGGCCGATCGCGCGGATGTCCGCCGAGCCCTTGAACTCGAACCGGACCACGCCGAGCCCGCTGAACCACAGGTCGAGCTCGGCGTCGAGGTCGAAGGTGCCTGCGGTCTCGATCGAGAAGGCCTGCACCTTGCTCAGCGGCAGCGACGTGAAGTCCTTCTTCCTGCCCGTCATGCCCTGGACGTTCACGGCGATGACGCGCTTGTCGGTGAAGACGACGAAGTCCCGGACGCCCTTGAACGCCTGGAGCAGCTGCTCGCCCGGCACCAGGAGGGGCTGCACCATGCCCGCCACCTCGCCGACGTGGGTGGGGGAGAGCTTGAACACCGAGCCGTTGGTGAAGTCGATCATGCCGCCACGGTATGTCGTGGCGAACGTGCCCCTGACGGCTCTCGGGGGGACCTCGTGAGGACTCGTTGTTGCGGTTTGACGGCTGGAACGGTCGTTCCGCAACAACGTTCGGCAGCAATGCTGCGGCTTGTCGGCTGTGGCACGAGCGGGTCCCGGGGCCGCGCGTCGGGACGAGGCGTCCGGTGAGGGGGAGGGCGTCGGGACGAGGCGTCCGGTCGGGATGTGCGGGGGGGCGGACATGGGTGACCCCGGTGGCCGGATGCGGGGTCCGGCCACCGGGGTCACGTCATACCGGAGGTCAGGGCTCGTAGGTGAGGGCCTTGATCTCCTCCTCGACCTCCTCGGACACGGCGCCGAAGCCACCGAGGATCACCACGTTGCGGGCGTGGAGCCTCTGCAGCTCGGCCTTCGTGGCCAGCGGGATGTTGTTCGGCCGCACCAGGAGCACCGGGACGTCCAGGTGCCCGGCGCGGGCCGAGCCGGCGAGCGCGTCCGGGAAGTCCACGCCCGAGGCGACGAACACCGTGTCGAGCCCCGGCTCGTAGTCACCCGAGATCTTCGCGGCCGTGCGGTAGCGGTCCTGGCCGTACTGCCGCTCGACGTCACCGTAGGCGCCGAGCGCCTCGACCACGGCGTCGGACACCGCCACCGGACCACCGAGGACGACGATCCGCTCCGGCGCCAGCCGCTCCAGCTGTGCGGCCGTCGCGGACGGCAGCGAGTTCGGACGCACCAGCAGCACCGGCGCGTCGAGCGAGCCGGCGCGTGCCGAGCCGCCGAGCGCGTCCGGGAAGTTGGCGCCCGAGGCGATGTACACCGTGTCGGCCGACTCGTACGTCGCCGCGATCTGGGCCGCGGTCGCGTAGCGGTCGGCGCCCGCGATCCGGGTGACCGACCCGGAGGTGTAGGCGGCCAGTGCCGT
>Ga0310826_101018_pt1 | contig 17784 bp, 9 predicted proteins | sample WT_ome_FD_201306 | JGI IMG/M metagenome (GOLD analysis project Ga0310826, IMG submission 201306) | Sorghum-adapted microbial communities enriched on wild type (WT) sorghum from Joint BioEnergy Institute, Emeryville, California, United... ... | reverse complement strand
ACCAAGTCGGTATCAAACTTGTTGATCCGGTCATCACGCCTGGCTTCGACGGTACGAACGTTGTCCGGATTACGACGCTCAGCGGCAAGCAGTACACGTATGAAGTCGAAGTGAAGAAAGCCGCGACGGTGCAAAAGATTACGCTGCTGCCGCCGTCGGAAGTCATCGCCGCGAATGACGATACGGTGAAGATCCCGTTTGTCGCGGAAGACCAATTCGGCAATCCGATCAAGAAGTACAGCGATCTGGAAGGAAAGATTACGCTGTCGCCGCAGCCGTCTCAAAACAACCAGGCTGGCCTGACGCTGAAGCAAGACTACGCGACGAAGGAAGCTTATATCGAACTGAAGCTTCCGGATCCTGATCCGGCCCAGCAACTCGCGATCCCGTATCCGATCATGGCTTGGGTCAACGGCACGTCGAATTCTTCGCAGCTGAATCTCAGCATTGAAAAAGCGGCTTATCCGGAATCGATTGCTGGTCTGAAGTCCGACGTCGCGGCAACGCTGGCAAAGGACGCAAAGACGACGATCAAACCGGATTATATCATCGTGAAGGACAACTACGGACGCGACAAGAAGCTGGCTGACCTGCTGGCTGACCCGCAAAAGCCGAAGCAAGGTACGCACAAAGTCATTGTTTCGGTTGTCGACGGCACTCAGGACGTGATCACCCTTTCTCGGGCCGAACTGGTCAACAAGGACGACGAGATCACGGTTACGGCGAAACAAAAAGGCAGCGAGCGCATCAGGATTCAACTTGTTGACCTGAACGCCGGTCCGAACGATGCGATTGTCTACACGTACGAAAGCTTCATCTTCTCGGTTGTCGACGACAGCGGCATCGTTGAATACGTTGTTGAAGACATTCCGAAGATGAGCAACAAAGAGAATCGCCAAGTCGAAGTGAAAGTCTTCGGCAAACGTTCGAACGGCACGAAGGTTGCACTGCCGGTGGAAGCCTACTCGGTCACGCCGACGGGCGGCCTGGCGTACGACACTCAAACCGGCAAACTCGACGCAAACTCTATTCAAAATGGCTTTGACAACGGTGAAAAGAAAGCCAAGATCATCGTTACGATCAAAGCTTCCAGCGACATCTTCGAGAAAGAAGTCGTCATCTCGAACGCTGAGCTGGTACCGACGACGATCGAGCTCAAAGACACCGACACGCTGAAAGGCGCAGATGGCGTTGTTAAAGGCAAGAGAGACGATCTGGTTGCAGGAGGCAACGTCATCGCCAACGTCTTCGAAGCGCTGAAGATCAAAGACCAGTTCGGCTTCGAAATGGATGCGACGAAGAACGATGAAGGCAACGCCAAGATCGAAGCGTTCAACGCTACGGTCGGCAAGTTCGACGATGTTGGCACCAAGAACCTCTCGGTTGACAACAACGGCGCGCAAGCTGACCAAGTTATCGTCAACAACCTTGAAACGGGCGATTCCTTCACGGTGGTCTTCACGTCCAAGGCATCGGGCGTAAGCATCCAGGTAAGAGTCGTCGCCGAGTAATCGGCAGTCTACAAGAAACCTCGATTCTTCGGAATCGGGGTTTCTTTTTTGTTATGGTGATCAAGCTTTTTTTCAGCAACTTTTTGCCCGCCCGTTCGTCTAAATAAGTAAACAAGTACGAAGAGACTAAAGGAGAAGGTCTTATATGAGAAATATTGCGAAAACGGCGGGCACAGCCTTTTTGGCCGGGAGCATGCTGCTCTTCCCGTTGCCGCATGCCGCATGGTCGGCGGCCGCCCCAACAACGGCTGCCGCCGTCCAGGAGCAGACGCTGAAACCGTTCGCCGGCACGAAATTGAAGACATTCATGATATCCTCCAAAAGCTACGTTCAGGTGAAGGATATTTTCTTCCAGCATGACAACAACAACAAGAAGGTCTTCTTTACGCTTCTCGTCCATAACGGCGACAAGCAGGCGATCGACTTCACTTATTATTTCCCCGAAGTTCTGTCGGCATCCGGCGGCAAGTTCACGGTTCAGGAGCATCCGAACAACAAGAAATCGGGCATCGTGGAACCCAGCACGACGGAAGAGTTCATCTATTATGCCAATATCAATCCGGCCCTGAACTACACCGATCTCGTGTTCAACGTTCAAAAAATCGATTTCAGCGCGTCCGGCTATACGCGTCTGATCGGCCAGGCGGCCGTTACAACATCCTATCAGAATTCGGTGCCTTCGAAGCATTACTACATCATCCGCAAAGGCAACGACAAGCTGAAAACGTATCTCCATCCTGGCAGCAAGCTGGCTGTGAGCGGAGACAATCAGGTCCGGCTTCGCTTCGAAATGGAGAATGTCGGTTATTTGACTTATACGGCGCCGAACCTGCAATTTTACATTTTGACGAAGGCCGGTCATATGGTGAAGGTGACGCCGGACATTTCCGATCAACCGCAAATCCAGCCGGGCGAGAAAGTGGTTGTCACCCTGTCGGGGGCGATCAAATCGGGCATTGATTTGAACGGAACCAAACTGCTCGTCCAAGCGGGAGCGACCGGCGAGCAAGGCATCGAGACCCCCATCGCCATGTACAATTTAGTATGGGACAAATCGTCGAGCTTTATAACCGAAGAGAATCAGAAAGCGCGGCTCAAAGTGTCGGACATGGACATGGAGGCCGGTATCGATACGCTCTACGTCGACAGAACGGAGACGCAAAACGAATGGACGGTTACGGTCAAGTGGACGAACAAGGGCGACTCCGCCGTTACGCTTCCGAAGTACAAATATGAACTGATGGACAGCCGAGGCGTGCGGTATCCGATGAACGTCCAGGAGGCCGATGTTCAGGTGATCCCGGGGATCGACAAGGAGATCGTCGGCTCGGCCGTCACGCCGCCGAGCGTCAACGGACCGTTCACGCTGCTGGTCCGCTATCCGAAGGAAGAGGCGAATCCGGCTGAATATGTGGCGGCCGCGTTCAGGCTGAACGCCGAGCAGGCGACGGGGCCGGTCGAAGGAAAACGATACCGCAACGAATACGGGCTGTACCAGATCGGCGTTTCGCGGGTTGAACGTCTCCCCTGGGGAGAAGAGGATATCATCAACGCCTATATTGACATCGAGAATCTCGGTTCGACTTCGCAGATCATTCCGCAGATCCAGGCTGCGCTGAAACTGAACGGCATCAGCGTGGACGAGCAAGATGTCACGATCATGAGACTCGAAGACAAGATCATGCTTGACGCCAAGGAAAAGACAAGCTATGTCGTATCGACCAAAGTGCCGTATACGTATGAATTCGATGAACTGACGCTGAACCTCACGGAGCAGACATCCGGAGAAGCGAAATCGACCATCGGCTTGTTCAAGGCGGATGCGATTGTTCCGGTATCGTCCGCGTCGATCAAACATACGATCGATTCCGTGGGTAGACGCGCTTCGCTCGAGTTCCTGAACACCTATGTCTTCGAAGGCAAGGATGACGATTTGCTGTATGCCGAGTTCAGGTACACGAACGAGGAGAGCCGTTCGAAGGTGCTGCCCGCATTGAAGGCTTATTTCAAGGCAAGCGATGGCACCTATATTGAGGCCGATATCATCAATGTCAAGTCCCAGTTGAAATCGAAAGGAAACGCGTTCCTTGCGGCGAAGGCCGTCGTGCCCAAAACGTTCGTCAGCGACGGCACTGTGGAACTGATTGTCGGTGAAGCCATAGAGAACGGGCAATACGCAAAACCGGACGGAACGCCCGACGGGTTCATCCGGGCGGTATCCTTCAAACTGCCGAAGAATCAGAATGTCGCCAAAGAAGAGTTCATCGATCTTGCTTTCCGGCCATACAAGCTGACGGTTCACAACGCGTTCGCGGTATTGTCCGATTCGTCGAATGTGCGTCTGGATGTCCGCTACACCTTGAGCAAGACCGCCGAATTCAACGTGATGGAGAGCGGGCGGAAGCTTTATGTGGAGATGGCGGGAAGCAATTTGAAGTATGGCAAGACCGTCGAAGTCGAGCCGAAGGAGGGCGACGGGTTCGAAGTCGGAACCGAGCAGGAAATCCGGCTTGAGATTCAGGGTCAAAATATCGGCAGCCTGATTTACAACGGATACATTGTCAACATCTATGAAGAAATCGACGGTTACAAGCGGCTGCTCGGATCAAAACGCTATTACAGCTTCCAGATTCCGTCCTGATGATGGGAAAGGTGGTAAGCTTCGTTGAAGAAGATTGGGCTGACGGCCTTGTTTATTGTCATAGCCACCGCTGCAGTCACGATCTATGCCCATTCGGATTCACGGGCCGACAGCAGCAAGCCCGGTTCGATCGATGATCCGCTCGTGACGAAGAGCTATGTCGACAAACTGTTGGCCGGGGGCGGAGGCGGCGGGGGCCAGGGAACCGCCGTCGGGATCAAGACCGAAGTCGTCACCGTCAATCCGGGGGAGGTGCTCCTGGCCAAAGCCGGCGCGCAGTTCGTGCTGCGCGCCGGCAAAGGCGTCGCGTACAGTTCGGACGCGAACGGCATATCCGATGTGACGGACGGGAAGGATATCAAGAGCGGACAGCCGGTGGAGAACAACCATCTGCTGATTTTCCCGCGGGATGGACGCGGCGTCATGCCCGACCCGAAAACCGGCAAATCGTTGACCGTGCTCGTCATGGGCGGCTATGAGATTGCAGCGGCGCCCAGTGCGGGCGGATCCTGAACCGCATGACAACATCTTATACGCTTCGGCGCGGCATTCTCGTCCCATACTATAGGCACCAACCGACGGAGGTGCCCACAATGGCGAGAAGAAGTTCGAATATCAAGGTCGTGCCGGAATGCCGCGCCGCGCTCGAGCGAATGAAATACGAAATCGCGGCCGAACTGGGACTGACATCTCCTGCCGCCGATTTTTCGGCCGAGTCGTCCGGAGAGCTTGGCTCGCGCCCGGAAGCCGTCTACGGCGGCGTGCAATGGGAATCGCTCACGACGCGCGACGCCGGAACGGTCGGCGGCATGATCACGCGCAGGCTGATCCGGCAGGCGGAACAAACCCTCGGCGGAATCTGAGAAAAAGGCCGCCCGGCGTTTGACAGGACACGACAAATTCGATATCATAGATAAATGAAAAGTTGTCTAACAACCTTTTCCAATTGGAAAAGGTTGATTTTTTGAAAGATAAGAATGGATAAGTTTCCGGCATCCTATCCGGCTCATTTCGCCTTATCTTTCACCCGCGAACGGATGCGCCTGCCTGCATGAGGACGGCGCAAGCCGGTTGGTCTGCCCGCGTGGCACAGTTTCCGAATTGCAGGAGGTCGATCCGCCTTGACGACGAAAGGCCGTCATTTGTTCACATCCGAATCCGTAACGGAAGGGCATCCGGACAAAATCTGCGACCAGATTTCCGACGCCGTGCTGGATGCGTTTCTGGAAGTCGATCCGTACGCGAGGGTCGCATGCGAGACCGCCGTCACCACGGGCCTGGTGCTTGTCATCGGTGAAATCAGCACGAAGGCGGACTATGTCGACATTCCGTCGATCGTCCGCCGCACGGTCCGCGAGATCGGATACACACGCGCGAAATACGGTTTTGATGCCGAAACTTGCGCCGTCCTCACGTCGCTGAACGAGCAGTCCGCGGATATCGCGCAGGGCGTCAACGCCGCGCTCGAGGTTCGCGACGGCAAGGATGTGAGCAAGGAGAGCGAAGAAATCGGCGCGGGCGACCAGGGGCTCATGTTCGGCTTCGCGACGAACGAGACGCCCGAGCTCATGCCGCTGCCGATTGCGCTGGCGCACCGGATTTCGCGCCGGCTGGCCGAAGTGCGCAAGAACGGCACGCTGGGTTATCTGCGTCCGGACGGGAAGACGCAGGTGACGATTGAGTATGAGGGTGGACGGCCGGTGCGCGTCGACACGATCGTCGTCTCGACCCAGCATGCGGAAGATGTGGCGCAGGAGCAAATCCGCCAGGATATCCTCGAGCATGTCGTCCGTCCGGTCGTGCCGGGTGAATGGCTGGACAAGAACACGAAATATTTCATCAACCCGACGGGCCGCTTCGTCATCGGCGGGCCGCAGGGTGACGCCGGTCTGACCGGTCGGAAGATCATCGTCGACACTTACGGCGGATTCGCGCGCCACGGCGGCGGCGCATTCTCCGGCAAAGACCCGACGAAGGTCGACCGCTCGGCGGCCTATGCCGCGCGTTATGTCGCCAAGAACATCGTGGCGGCGGGGCTCGCGGACAAATGCGAGATTCAGCTCGCGTACGCGATCGGCGTTGCCAACCCGGTATCGATCAGCGTCGATACGTACGGAACGGGCAAGGTCAGCGATGAGAAGCTCGTGGAGATCATCCGAGAAAACTTCGATCTCCGTCCGGCGGGCATCATCAGGATGCTCGACCTTCGCCGGCCGATCTACCGGCAGACGGCGGCCTACGGCCATTTCGGACGCACTGACGTCGATCTGCCGTGGGAACGCGTCGATCGTGCGGAGCGGCTTCGCGCCGACGCGCTGAAATGACCGGATTGCGCAGCGTGTCTCGCCCATGCGGCGGGACACGCTTTTTTTTGTTTCGAAACCGGCTAAACATCTGCGGTAGATTGTCCGAAAAATTAAGTACGAGTGTACTTTCGCGGGGAGTGATCATCGTTGAGACGGATTCGTACCATTACCGTCCTGATCGCCATCATCCATTTGATCGGATATACGCTGCTGCCGTCCGGAGCTCCCGGCATGGGGAACACGGCCATGGCGGCAGGAGCCAGCGGGCCGAAATTGCTGGCGATGTCGCCCGCGGACAATGCGACGGGCGTGAGCACGGACACGAAGCTTCAGCTGACATTCGACGAATCGGTGCAACGCGGCACGGGCACGGCCGCGGTCAGAATCCGGGAAATGATCAGCAACAAAGTGGTGGAATCGTATGAGGCAAGCAGCTCCAAAATTTCCATATCGTCAAATGTCGTCACGATCACTCCTTCAACCAATGTATTGCAGGCCAATACCGAGTATTACGTCACGATTGATCCGGGAACGTTCCGCAACAACAGCGGAGTGGATTTTGCGGGCCTGACCGACGCGACCGCTTGGAATTTCAAGACGGGCAGCGTGGATTTGACGCCGCCGACGCTGCAAAATTACCCAACCACGGTTCAGGTGGGCGAACCGATCGTGCTGCAATTCAGCGAACGGGTCTATGCTGCGAGCGGGACGATTCAGATTGTGAATACGGGAGATTCTACGGACATCCGGTCGATACCCGTCACCGATGCCCAAGTTACGGGCAGCGGTACGGAGTTCATCTCGATTCTGCCGTCGAATCCGCTCAGAGGAGGCGCTACCTACCGAATTACCATACCGAATACGGCGTTTGCGGATGCCGCGGGCAACCGTTACCCGGGAACATCGTCTCCTCTGTTGGTCAATGTAACGGGCTCCTCCCTCCACCATCAGAGCTTTGTGCCGGCCAACAATGCGACGGGGATTGCCCAAGGCACGAATAAACTGGAGATCACGTTCAATCGGAATGTGGTGAAGGGGGCGGGCGACAAGAAGATCACGGTCAAAAATCGGAACACGAACACGGTCGCTTTCCCCATTGATGTCAACTCGGCCTCGGTTGTGGTTGAAAATAATAAGGTCACCATCCATTTGCCGTCAGGTGGTCTGGCAGCCGACACTTCGTATTATGTGCTGATCGATCCGGGCGCGTTCGTCGACCAGGCCGACGGCAGCGTGCTCTACGCGGGCATCACCGACGCCGTCACCTGGACGTTCACGACGTTGCCGGCAAGCGACGTGACGCCACCGACCATCGTTGAACTCACGCCCGCGGACGACTCCGTCAATCCGAGTTTGTCGCAGACGCTGAAGATCAAGTTCAGCGAGCCGGTCTATCCCGGCAGCGGGAACATTGTTGTACGCAATTCCATTTCGGAAGCCGTATTCGATTCCATTCCGGTGACGTCCAACCGGGTGACCGGTTTCGGCACCGATACGGTCAGCATTCAGGTCGCCAACCCGTTCGTCTCCAATCAGTCGTACTATGTGATGATCGGCGACCAGGCGTTCCGCGACGCGGCGGGCAACAATTTCGCCGGGATTGCGGACAAGGCGACCTGGAACTTCTCGGTCTCCCGGGATACCACGCCGCCGACGATCGCGTCGATGCAGCCGGCGCCCGGTTCGATGAACGTGCCGACGGACCAATCGCAAGCGGTGTTCAGGCTGACGTTCAGCGAAGCAATCCGGTTCGCCGACGGATCGAATGAATCGGCGGGCATCCGACTCAGGCGGTCGAGCACTTCCTTCGTCAGCTCGAAGGCCAGAATCGACAGCGACGGCAAGACGGTGGTGTTCGCGCCGGATACGAATTTGCAGGCCGGAACGAAATATTATGTCGAGATTCCGGCCGGCCTGATCGTGGACATAGCCGGCAATCCGTTCGGCGGCATTCTGAACGAACACATCTGGTCGTTCGGGACGATCGGCTCGGACAGGACGGCTCCGGTCATCCAGAGCGCGGCCATGTCGGGAAGCAACCGCATCGTGATGACCTACAATGAGCTGTTGGACGAAAACTCCGTTCCGCCGACGGGAAGTTTCTATGTGACGGCCAACGATAACCGCGTGAACGTGACGGCGGTGACGGTCAGCGGCCAGACGGTTGTCCTGACGCTGCAATCCGGCATTGTATACGGGCAGACCGTGAAATTGTATTATACGCGCAGTTCGCCGGCCATCCAGGACTTGTCCGGCAATCTGGCGGCGAACCTGTCGAACTATACCGTCAAGAATGAAGCGGGATCCACGCAGCCGGCGCCGATCAGCGGCTCGGTAAGCGGAAATGTCCTGACGCTGACCTTCAACAGTTCGTTGCAGCCTGTGGATTCTCAGGCTTACCGGCAATTCAGCGTCTATGCCGGCGGCATGTCTTTTGCGCCGTCCGGCATCAGCAGCAGCGGCACTACGGTTACGCTGACATTGTCGTCCAACGTTACGACCGACGCGAACGTCTATGTCTACTATTCGCCGGGCTCTTATCCGCTCCGGGATGTAGCCGGCAATACGGTGGCGTCCTTCAGCAATTTCCCTGTCCGGAACACGCTGGACAAGACGGCGCCGATTCTGCAATCCATCTATGCGTCCGGCAATACGGTGACGTTGATCTACAATGAAGCGCTGGATTCCGGATCGGTTCCCAGAACCAATCATTTCATCGTGACGGAATCGGGAGTCTCGCGTGCGGTCTCGTCCGTCTCGGTCACCGGGTCGACGGTCGTGCTGACGCTTTCCACAGTATTGACGAACGTGCAAAACGTCACCCTCAGCTATGCCGGCGGCAGCCCGGCTCTGAGAGACCTGAACGGCAACAACGCGCCGACGTTCAGCAATCAGGCGGTGACGAACGGCACGATTGTCGTGAACCTGCGGTCCGCCACGGTATCCGGCAACGTCGTGCTGCTGACCTTCGACAGCTCGCTCAAGACGACCAATCTGCCGGCGGCATCGCAGTTCACCGTGAAAGAAAATGGTACGGTCCGGACGGTCAATGCCGTGTCGGTCAACGATTCGGTCGTCAGGCTGGATCTGGCCCAGGCGATCAGCAGCGGCTCAACGGTGACGGTAAGCTACACGCCGCTCTCAACGGGCATGCTGCAGTCCATGACAGGCATTCCCGTGCCCGCGTTCACCGACTATGTGATCACGCAGGGAAGCGGCAATCCGGGCGGCGACGGAGGCGGAGTCGATCTCGGCGGAAACTTCGAGACCGCGGCGGGCGGAGGCGTCAATATCAAGACCCAGGCCGGATCGGTGTCGACCCGGACATCCGCGGGAGGCAAGACGGCGAACCGCTATCTCCTGTCTTCCTCCACGGTGACCGACGCCTACAGTCTCAGCCGGTCGAGATTCAATCTGAACCGCGTGACATTCACGGTGCCCGCTTCGCAGGCCGCCGCCATGGTCGAAGTGCCGGCGGATGCGATTCTGAAGGTCAAAAGCCAATTTGGCCAGGCCGCCTTCGCCGTAATCTATGGCGATGTCGTCTACGAGCTGCCGCTCGGCGCGCTCGATGAGGAGACGTTGGCCGAGCTGGTTCGCAAATACGGCCAAGGCAATCTGCTGATCGAAATCGACAAAGGCAATGTAAGCCAGGCCGGCAGATTGCGAACGGCGATCACGCAAAAGCAAATGCTGCTGATCTCGGACACGTACGCGTTCAATCTGTCTTTCGTGAGCGGGAACAACTCCGAACCGCTCACGCAGCTGAAGGAATATTCGTCCAGATCGCTTACGATGACCGGTTCGCTGAACGCGCAGGAGCATACGGTGGTTTGGCTGGAACCGGAGACGGGCCAGGTTGCCCCAGTTCCGACGATCATCACGATTCAGGGCAATGCGTCCGTCGTAACGTTCAAGCACCATGCGAACGCCGCCTACGCGCTGGTCCGGAACACGGCGTCGTTCACGGATATTCCGTCGAAACACTGGGCGCGCGATACCATCCAGGTCATGACGAACCGGCTGATCGCCACGGGCCGCACCAATACGAAATTCGAGCCGAATCAGCCGATCACGCGGGCGGAATTCGCGGTCTTCATCGTGCGCGGGCTCGGCCTGGAAGGAAGCCGGAGCAGCGCGGCCCGCTTCCGGGACATTCCGGCGAATTCGGAACTGGCTTCGTACATCGGCGCGGCTTACAAGGCGAACATCATCAATGGCATATCGGCCGACCGGTATGATCCGAACAGCCCGATCACCCGCGAACAGATGGCGGTGATGATGGTCCGCGCGGCGAGCGCCATGGGCTATGAAATATTGCTGCCGCGCTCCCAGTCGACCTATCTGTCGCCCTACAAAGACGCGAATTCCTTGTCGCCCTGGGCGAAGCGAGACATGGCCAAGGCGATCGAAGCGAAAATCATCGGCGGTTTGTCCTCGACCCAGCTCGGGCCACAGCGGAACGCGACGCGGGCCGAAGCGGTCGCCATGATCAGACGGCTGCTCCAATATCTGAATTTGATGTAACATGGCGCATAGGGAAAACCGTCCCGCCGTCGGGACGGTTTTCCCGTTTTCGTGAACCCATTTTCGGGATTTCATCGGAAGGACCGGAACTTTTCGTCCCGTAACGGAGTCTATTTCTTGTAGAGTCCAAGATGGGAGAGAGAGAAACGATGAGAGGCATCAGGTTCAAGTGGAAACCAGGCGCCGCGCGGCCGGCTGTGCGGAGACTGGTGCGGGCATGTCTGGCCGGCGCAATCGGGGCCGCCATGCTGCTGCAGCCTGTCGCGGGCGGCGCGGGATGGACGGCAGCGGCGGATGCCAAGTCGGCGGCGAACGGCCAGGAAGCCGTGCCCGCGCTGATTCTGACGGGCGAATCCCCCGTGACGGCCGGTGCGGTCAAGCGCACGTATGATTTCATCCCGGCGCAGGGCGAAAGCGGCAAGACGAGGGTGCATGTCATCGCGATTGATTTGACCAACCCTTATGTGTCGCTGAACGCGATGACGGGAGGCGGCACGCTGCCCGGCAAGTCGACCGTCGGCAACATGGTGAAGGAGTCCGGCGCCGTTGCGGGGGTGAACGCGGATTATTTTGAAATGACGGGCAGCCAACCGGTTCCGTTCGGCTTCCATATCGCGGACGGCGAACTGCTCAAGACGGCGCGCAAGCTCGACGGCATGTACATGTTCGGCATCACGTCGAGCCGGATTCCGGTCATCGACCGTTTCACCGTCATGGGCAGCGTCGTCGCGTCGAACGGGGCCAAATTCGAGCTCAGCGGCGTGAACGAAGCGGCGTACTGGATCTCGGGAAGCGCGAGCCATGCGAATGCCCTCTATATGTATACGAGCAGCTGGACGGCCGCGGAACGACCGCTCGACAGCAGCACGACGCCGACGGAAGCGCTCGTGCAGGACGGCGTCGTCGTGCAGGTCTCCGACAAGGCGGCCCTGCCGGTCCAGCCGCCGGCGAACGGGTATATTCTGCGCGGCCACGGCCAGGCGGCGAAGTTCATCGTGGACAATCTGATTCCGGGCACGCAGGTGACGGCCTCGTATCTCATCAAGTCGGAAACTTCGGGAACGACCTATCCGGCCGACAGCTGGAGCATGATGATCGGCGGCCACACGATTCTCGTGGACGGGGGCGTTCCGGCCGCGTACTCGCGCAGCGTCTCGAGCCTGAGTCCGAACGCGGACCGCGCCCGCACGGCAATCGGCTATTCCCAGGACAAGAAAACCGTCTATCTCGTGACGGTCGAGAAGAGCGGCTCCAGCGCCGGCGCGACGCTGCAGGAACTGCAGCAGATTCTGGTGATGCTCGGCGTATGGAAGGGCATCAACCTGGATGGCGGCGGCTCGACGACGATGATCTCGCGGCCGCTCGGAGAGTTCACGACGCAGCTGGCGCACGCGACGGAGGATGGCGGCTCGGGAACCTACCAGCGCCCGGTCGTGAACGGCATCGGCGTCTATACGAGCGCGCCGCAGGGCGAGCCGCTCGGCATCACGATCTCCGGCAAGCAGGTGCTGTTCATCGGCGAAGAGGCGGCTTACTCCCTGAAAGCCTATGACGAGTATTACAATCCCCTTGATCCGTCGGGATTGTCGGCAACATGGAGTCTGGACACGCCGGAGCTCGGCAATCTGTCGGGCAGCGTCTTCAAGCCGGTCCGGGCGGGAGCGGGCACGCTGACCGTGAAATCGGGCAGCGTGTCGGAGAAGCTCGCGCTGGAGGTGATCGGAGAAGCGCAAATCGTGCGCATGACGATCGACGCGCCGCAGGCGGAGCTGGCGCCGGGCGCCGCGATCCGCGCTTCGGTGTCCGTGGAGCTGGCGGACGGCCGGAAGCTGTCCGTGCCCGCGGCGAGCGTACAGTGGGAATTCCGCGGCTTCACGGGAACGGCGCGGGACGGCGTCATTTCCATCGACGCGGTGAAACCGGACGCGGGTACCGGCTACGCGATCGCCCGCTATGACGGCTATTCGGCGCTGCTGACGCTGACGGCGGGCAGAGCGGAGCAGCTGTTCGAGGATTTCGAGGACATCACGGTTGCGATCTCGCCATCCCGGGCGCCCGCGGAAGTGACGGCGGAGGCGGATCTCGTGAGCGGCTTGCCGGGCGACAATCCGTCGATGGCGGTGCGGCTGCGGTACGATTTTTCGACGAGCGCGGAAGACCGGAACAAGGCGGCTTACGCCGTGCTGGGCGGTCAAGGCGTCGAATTGCCGGGGCAGCCGACCGGATTGTCCGTGGATGTGTTCGGCGACGGCAGCGGCCACATGGTCCGCGCGATGATCACGGACGCGGAGGGCAAAGACCATCTCGTCGATCTGGCGCGGTCGCTGAACTGGATCGGATGGCAGACCGTGAAGGCGGATCTGACGGCCTATCCGCTCGTCTATCCGGTCAAGCTCAAGAGTCTGTATGTCGCTTCGCCCAAGGAGGGGCAGGCGGATCGGCCGGCGTCCGGCGAGGTCTATTTTGACAATCTTGCGCTTCATTATCCCATCGTGTCGGAAGAGCCCCGGGGCGAGACCGTCGTGCTCACGATCGGATCCCGGCAGGCGACGGTCGGCGGGGAGCCGGCAACGCTCGATGTCGCGCCAGTCGTGAAGGACGGCGTCACCTACCTGCCGCTCCGCTTCGTGGCGGACCAGCTCGGCGGAACGACCGGCTGGGACAACAAGGCGAAGAAGGTGACGGTGCTGCGCGGCGACCGGCTGCTCGAGCTGCGGGTCGGGCAGGATACGTTCATCGTGAACGGAGAGCGGAAGACCGCCTCCGCGCAAGCCTTTGTCGAGAAAGGCAGGACGCTCGTCCCGGTCCGGCTCGTGTCGGAGCAGCTCGGACTCAAGGTAACCTGGAACCAGAAGTTGCGAACCGTGACGATCCAATGACGAACAAGCGATCGATTTTATGGTATATTTAAGATTAGCAGGAACCCATTCGCGAGAGGGTGCTTGGTGTCATAGTGGACGTCCGGATCAATGACATCGACAACATCATCAAAAACGCGATCTCGGTCATGGAACAGAGCAAGTACCAGATCTTCGAGATCGCCGAACAGGCCCGCCAGGAACTGCTGTCGCTCCGGCAGGAGCTCGAGCGGGTCAAGAAGGAAACGAGCGAGACGATCGACAAGGTGGACGAGCTCGAGCTGGAGTACCGGCGCGCGCGCATCCATCTGGTCGAGGTCAGCAAGGATTTCATCCGGTACAAGGAAGCCGACATCAAGAGCGCCTACGAGAAAGCGACCCGGATCCAGCTGGACCTGCTCATGTACCGCGAGAAGGAGTCCTACCTGAAGGCGCGCAGGGACGAGCTGCAGCAGCGGATCAAGAGCGTCGAGGTGTCCGTGGAACGCGCGGAGACGATCAGCTCGCAGATCAACGTCGTGCTGGAGTATTTGTCCGGCGACCTCAACCAGGTGACGCGGATTCTGGAGTCGGCGAAGAACCGCCAGCTGATCGGTCTGAAGATCATTTTGGCCCAGGAAGAAGAGCGGAAGCGGATGGCCCGCGAAATCCACGACGGCCCGGCCCAGTCCCTGGCCAATCTAGTGCTTAGGACCGAAATTGCGGAAAGAATGCTGATGAAGCAGGAATTCAAGCTGGTGCAGGAAGAATTAATGGAGCTGAAAAGTCAGGTTCGCTCAGGACTGGAAGAAATCCGCAAGATCATTTTCAATCTGCGACCGATGGCTCTGGACGATTTGGGACTGGTGCCGACGCTCCGGAAGTTCGTGCAGGACTTCGAGGAGAAGACGAAAATCCGGGCGGTGTTCGAGACGGCCGGCCGCGAACTCCGGATGCCGTCCGCCATGGAAGCTGCCGTATACCGTCTTGTCCAGGAAGCGTTCTCCAACGCGCTGAAGCATGCCTCTCCGACCTATGTCAGCCTGGAGATCAAGTTCTATCCGAAGCGGGTCATGATCGTCATCCAGGACAACGGCGTCGGATTCGATGTCGAACAGACGCTGGCGCGATCGAAGAACAATTCCCACTACGGGCTGATCGGCATGAACGAGCGGGTGGAACTGCTGAACGGCAAGATGGAGATCCAATCCGCCAGAGGACAGGGGACGAAAATCTCGATTTCCATTCCTGTGAGTACGGATTTGTGAAAGGAGCCGTGATGATCATGGACCTCAAAACTACGGGCAGCCGAAAAATCAAGGTGTTGCTTGCGGACGATCATCAGCTGTTCCGCGAGGGGCTGAAACGCATCCTCAACATGGAGGAAGATCTGGAAGTCATCGGCGAGTGCAGCGACGGCATCCAGGTGCTGGAGTTCTGCAATCATACGAAGCCGGATATCGTGCTCATGGACATCAACATGCCCGTCGAAAACGGCGTCGTGGCCACCGAGCGGCTGCGCGACCTGTTTCCGGACGTCAAGGTCATCATACTGTCCATCCATGACGACGAGAGCTACGTTTTCGAGACGCTGCGCAAGGGCGCGTCCGGCTATCTGCTGAAGGACATGGAAGCCGAGTCGCTCGTGAACGCGATCCGCGCGGTGTCGGAAGGCCACGCGTTCATCCATCCGAAGGTGACGGGCAAGCTGATCAACCAGCTGCGGCGCATGACCTATCTGGACGAGATGGGCGTCGTGTCCGGAGCGGCCGCAAGCAAGGAGTCCGGCGTCAAATTCGTCGCGGGCGAGAACAGCCCGCTGACGCGGCGCGAGGCGGAAGTGCTGCGGCTGATGGCCGAGGGCATGAGCAACAAGGCGATCGGCGAGCATCTGTTCATCAGCGAGAAGACGGTCAAAAACCACGTCAGCAGCATCCTGCAGAAGATGGAAGTCGACGACCGGACGCAGGCCGTCATCAATTCGATCAAATACGGCTGGGTGACGCTGTAAGCCGCAGTCCCGTTGCGTGACTGCGCAAGTCGCCGCAGTGTGCGGGTTGCGGAGCTTGCGAGTCGCGCAGGCGTGCACGTCAGGCAGATGTGGGAATCGCGCCAACGTGCGGGTTTCGACCGTGTGCAAGCCCCCGATTGCCGGCACCGGAAGCGGACAGGCAGCATGCCTTGATCCGCGCCGGCCGGTAAGCGGGGGTTTTCGTTTTGCTGTCGGGCGGGCATGCAGCATGGAGGTTTCGGTGGTGCTGCAGGACGGGGTGATTTTGCCATTTTGCCGGGGTTGACCTTGTGCCGGTCCGGTGTGCAAGCGGGTCGGGAAGTTTCGAGTTTTGCCGATCCGGTTGCGGAGGCTGGTAGAAGGGATTCGCCAGATGCGGCTTCACGCATGGGCATTCGCGCGCATATGCTGTTGGCACGAAGGAGGCGGATGCTCATGTGGTGGATGCTGCTTGTGATCATCGGCTGCTACGCCTTCGCCGCGCTGATGGTGCGGATGGCTGCCCGGCGGTTTCCGGGATGGCGTTCCTGCATGCATGTGGTGTTGTTCGCGGGCAATCAGGGCGGACGGGTCGAGTGGTACCTGCGCCGTCTTCGCTGGTGGTCGCTCCGCACCGGCCGGGATGTCCGCGTAACACTCGTCGATTGCGGGTCGACCGACGATACCGCCGCCATCGCGGAGCGGTTCGGCCGCGGGGCGGACGCGGTGACTGTCGTTCGTTCGGTTGAGATTGCCGGAGGAGCGGGCGGCGCGGCGGGGGACCCGGACGCGCTGAAAGCGTCGTGGCGGCGCCTGCGACCGGCAGTGATCTCGCTTGCGCCTTGCGGCGACGCGCGGGGCCCGGACGGCACGCTGCTGATCAACCTGAACGATCCGGCCGATGTGGCGATGCTGCCGTAGGCAGAGGGTATGCGGCATCTTGCATGGCAGTCGCGATTGTCATATAATGTAAACCAAATAGGTTGATGGACAGGAAGCACCTGTTCCGCAAATACGCGGGGCGGGTGCTTTTTTCTTGCGACTATTTGGGGATTTGTGCGGGTGTTTTTGTGGAGGGATCTTCCAGTAATGGTCATTATCATCTAATATTGAACTGGTCGACAAATTTTGAGCAAAAATGCGAACATTGGGATTTGAAAAGGAGTGCGTTTGAACATGATCAAGAAGATGCTGATTATCGGGATTGCGGCGGTCATTTCGTTCGGGGCGATTGGTGCGGCGGCGGCGGAGCCGAAGGCCCGGCAGTACGAGCTGCCGATCAAGGTGCTTTACAATGGTCGGCAAATCGCGAGCGACGTGCGGCCGGAGATGAAGAGCGGCGTCGTGTTCGTACCGTTCCGCGCGGTATCGAATGCGCTCGGCGCAAAGCTTTCCGTTTCGCCTGACGGGAAGACGATCACGTTCACCAAGGGCGACCGGAAGGTGACGATCACGATCGGCTCGAAGTCGGCCTCGGTGAACGGGGAGAAGAAAACGCTCCTTCAAGCGCCGTATGTGACCAAAGGCCGGACGATGGTGCCGACCCGGTTCGTGTCGGAAGCGCTGGGCGAGAAGGTGGAGTGGGATGCCGTATCGCATCTCGTCTGGATCGGGAACAAGGATGTGCCCCTGCTGGAAGAGGTCGGCGAGAAGCGGTCGTTTGATGATTTCCTGCCGATGTATGATGACAAAATGCACTTGATCGATTGGTATGATTATGAGAACGACAGCGTTTATGTCTTCACGCGTGATCAATTGCCGATCCGGATGGTCGGCGAATTTACCGACACGATCATCTACAGCATCTGGGAAGATATGCATGAAGGACATCCGGTCTTCAAAGTGCACTATAAGGGAAGACATTTCGGGATCTACTTCCTGACGGACAAAAATCAGCCAAGGTATCGAAACAACATGGAAGCATGGAGAGTCGAAAATCCGGACGGCAGCTTTGTCGGGGTGTTTCTGCTCA
>Ga0310826_101016_pt1 | contig 17822 bp, 8 predicted proteins | sample WT_ome_FD_201306 | JGI IMG/M metagenome (GOLD analysis project Ga0310826, IMG submission 201306) | Sorghum-adapted microbial communities enriched on wild type (WT) sorghum from Joint BioEnergy Institute, Emeryville, California, United... ... | reverse complement strand
GAGTTCACGGAAGCCAAGTCCAAACGGGATCAGTCTGCCGTTTTTCGTCAACTCCAGCATTGGATTTCGAGTTTGCCCAATTATATCAAGGGTTTGTTTGGAAAATTAAGCTGCGAAAGTTGAGTTACTTAATTTACTCTTAATGGAATCTACAGTTTCGTTGACTAAACGTAGAAAGCTCTCTCTCTTGTTCATTAGCGAATCCCTTGTATTCGAAATTCACCTCGTTATCCTCAAACAAGTTATCATATGCATCTTGAATTTCATCCCAAGCTTTAACAATTAATGTCTCGTTCTCAAGTTGATTAGCAATAGTATTACCAACTAACTCACCTTTATCATTGTAAATCCACATAGGATAGCACTTATATTCTAAGTCTATTTTTATGGTTTTCATATTTACCTCCTATGGCACAGACACTGGATTGGCACCTACGATAAAACCATTGCTCCCCGTAGTTATGCGAAATGGCATCATATCGACATGAAATGCCAAATGACCCGGTTTGGTCTTGGAATTTTGGTTGCCATTGTGTATTTCATGTCCGAAATGGACGCGAAACGACAGGAATCCATCAAATAAATTTGAAAATGCGCATTTCATGGCGTTATGCTGTCATTTCAGGAAAAACTATGTAATTCATTACGACGATCTAATATAATGTCAAATAATGCTAGAAAATGTGACTATATGGTCTGAGTGAGATCAAATGTAAAAGGAGAAGAGATGGATGTTCAAAAAGACGATGGTCATCTCCATATTGGCTACCTTGTTGTTTGGTGCTGCAACGCTTGCGCCTGCCAGTGCAGCGCCGGGGAAAGATTTGCGGATGATTCCGATCATCGTGAATGGACAGATCGTCCGGTTTCCCGATACGGAGCCGTATATCAACACGGATGGACGGACGATGGTGCCGGTCCGCTTCGTAAGCGAGAAGCTGGGCGCGAAAGTGGAATGGGAGGCGGCGACGCAGACGGCGATCATCAAGTTCGGCGGCAAAACGATCCGGATGCCGATCGGTTCGAGAACGGTCGAGGTGGACGGTGTTGCGCAAGTGCTGGATACAGCGGCAGAGTTTACGGACGGCCGGACGATGGTGCCGCTCCGCTTCGTGAGCGAAATGCTGGATTCCACCGTGGAATGGGATGAAGATGCGCATACGGTCAAGATCATGGATGCGCAATACAAGGCCAAGGTGGATGCCGGGGAAGTGCAACTGAGTCCGTGGGGAAGGGAAATCAGCAAGACGCCGGACGAAGGCTGGATCCGGATGAAGGACCTGGAAAGCACCAATTTCTACGATTTTTACGGTTGGAGGCCGAACAAGCCGTTTATGGAAATCATCTATGACACCAAGATAAAAGAAGTTGGAGATGCCTGGGCCAACAAGATTCGCAATTACTATACGGTACAACTGAACGTGGATTACAGAACGATTGATGAAGCGGCTTTCAAAAAGGTGTTTTTTGAAAGTGCCTCGGGGATGAGCAGCGCGCAAGAGTATGTATATGAACAAATCATTGAACGTTATGTTGATTGGGTCAAGAAAAACAAAGTCATTGCAAAAGGATATGTGGACCCGGACCCGTATTCCAGCTTCAGGTATGCAACGGCAGGTCCGCTGATTTGGGTGCCTACCTATTTCAAATTCATGATTATTTCGGCAGATGATACTGCCCAGACGTTCATTGATAATTATGATGTAACGAAGGCTGCCGATTCTTTCAAACTAAAAAAAGGAGTTTGGTATACCGGATATTCAGTTGTCAGTTTGACGTCGATTGTCGCCAACGACAAATATAGCGAGAGCTACGGAATTAGACATATGGAAAATATGTTCTATAAATATAGCTATTTTTACACTGATGGCGAGCAATCGTACGTTACACCATTTCCAAATGAATGAGGCTAGGTTTTGCAGGAGGCAAAGCGATGAAAAAGCTGAATGCAATCATTTTGGCTTTATTGATTTTATTGACCAATTTTTCCTATGGACCTTATAAAACGGCAGAAGGGGCAGGAGACGCTAGCGATAATGACTCAAAACCCTATCGTACCGGAGCGTGGTTCGAAGACGGCAAGCTGATATTCGTGACGCCCAACAAGAAAGCGTCTGCGAGTGTCCGGTACGGTTCAAAAGCGTTTATCATTCGTGCGGATACAACTTGCGACAAGTTGACAACCCCTAATTCAAAATACAAGTCGCTTGTTGAATCGCAATGTGGACCGTTAACAGGTGGACCGGATCGTTATTTAAGATTTGACTTGTATAACAGCAATGGTAAAAAAAATGATGAAGAATGGAATTTCCCTACAAAGGATCCCGATGAATGTGAATATGTTAAGCAGCAAAATGTGTCGATGCCCGATTGCGACCGCAACATTGTCGTATCCAGATTTGAAATCGACAAGGACACTTTTGCCGACAAATTGGTTGAAAAGGACATTTTCAAAAACTTGCGAGACGGCCAGACAGTCTACCTCAATACGGTATTCCGGGTCATCAACGATTCCAGATATGGCGAATTTACGACAGAGTTTACGCAATTGCACAATAACAACCAGGGTTACGGCAATACGGACTATAACGGCAGAGGCATCTACGAAGCAGCAAACTGGACAAATGCATCATATTTTCGCAATTACTACGACGTACCCGTCGAGTTCAAAGGTTCGTATCCCATTTATGTTCAATATTTGCACGAAGATACGAGGCAGAGCCTGAAATCGCAAAAGGAAATTATCAATACGAAGCCCAATCCCGACTATGAATCCGGAAAATGGCCGGCCTGGAAGTATGTCAAGGCCGATACGCCCAACGGAGAAGGCATCCTGCTGGACAAAACGATTACAAGCAACGGAAAGACTTACGTACTCAAATGTTCCTACATTACAAGAGTGAAGAAACCGGAGACGAAGGGCTGCAGCGATTCCGGCGATGACCCCTATTGGGTAAGGGACGGCAGTTTGCTTGAACGCAATCCGGCCGTTTATGTCGGGGGAACCTACGTCATTGCCTTGTACAATGAGGTTACATGCGAGTGTGAACAGGCGGCAGTCATTCTGGATAAACCGGATGTGGAAGGTGTCGTGACCGGCAGCGTCATTGGCAAGAAGGTCCCGATGCAAATCAATATGAAGCAAACGCCTGCTTCACTGGACAAATGGAAAGAGTGGGTCAAGGACAAAACGGATATCCGGCTGGTGATTCGGCTCTGGAGGTCAGATAATGCTGACATCAATCCCAATAACAATACCGGTGAGCGTGCAATTTGGGAAAAAGTGGGCAACGCGCCCAATCCGCAAACCGATCCGTCCATTCCCGTGGAAGTCAGCGTAAGCGCCAATGAACTGATTGCGTATTTGTCCGGACAGAAAAAAGTGATCTACAACGACAATTTGATCAATTATCCGATTCCACCCGACGGCATCGTAAGTTTCCGCTATAATGCTTCCGTCTCCGTACTTGCAAAACAGGGGACCGCAGAAATATCCATTACATGCGACGCTGCGGATTCCACGATACTCACCTGGACACGGCCGCCGGAGGAAGAACCGGATGTCGGCTACTTCAAATCAACGCCAAAATATTTTTCGGAAATCAAGCAAGGGTCCCCGCAAACGGCTGGAACCGGCTCAAATGAACAGTTTGAAGCGATGGCAGGAACGCCAACGACACACAGCCTGTATTTTGCATCCGGGGGTTCCGAGTTTATCGTGGATGTCGAAGTCGAGTATGTGCCGAAAGTTACGCAAACCCGGACATATACATCGAGATTCAATGCAGTCGTAAACGGGTGGGCGATGGAAAAAATCGAAGGAAGCTACCAGAAGGACAGTCCACCTCCGGCGCCGTCCCCGCGGACCAAAGTCGATGAATGCGGCGTATCCTTCACTGAGCAGGTGGTACCCAAAAGCCGACCGTATTTGAAAGGCTATACCTCCGGAGAAAATCCGCAGCCGATCTACGGCACCGAATACGGATGGGATCAGCTGGGTTACAGTTCCCACCTGGTAGGGGGCTATGTAGACACCTGGACCCAGACCGTTACATTCGATTATATGAAAATCAACAAAGCGGTTGTGTGGAAACTGGACAAATCCAAAGTCAACGGCATGGCAACGTTGGTGGGAACAAATGAAGTGACGGCCACCATAACGCAGGGAGATCCCAACATCTTCTACAATATCGCACAAGCGAACACCAGCGCTGCGGGCCGTCTGCGCTATTCCCTCGAAACGGAACAACATGATTCGGTCTTGTGGATTGAGGGGAATTCGGACAATTGCCTGAGCAATTCCAAGGATGGCGGAAAGGTCAAAGAGCAAGATACATTCAACAAAAGAAGGGCAATGGAAGTAAATGCAACAGCCATTTCCGATTTTTTGATCCTGCAAACTTCATCCGGCGACCAGTCCGTATTGTATTTTGAAAAACCTTCGAATACGGCCAAAACAACCGAGGACCTGATTGTACCGGAATCGGATTTCGACCAGATGTGGACCAACAATGCCTTGTCCGCAGCAAAATGGGATCAGCTGGATACGATCAAGGTCGGTTCCTACAACGGCAACTTCATGAATCCGGCCAGCAAATATTCGGGATCTTCGACGGGGATCGTTTCCACCATTTTTGATTCCAAACCGGCGGGACTCCACCGGCCGGCGCGTCCATCGCCTTATATGCGATTGATGGCAACCAATCTGGATGTGCCGGATACGCTGCCAAACGGTGAATACAAAACGGGTATCGCAAACGTCTTTTACAAAGTGATGCTGAATTACAATCCCGATCGCAAAACCGTTGCCTATTCAACGGGGCTTGACCCGCTGTTCGGGGCAAATGGCCAATCATTTGCCAGTCCTTATTCTTCCATGCACCAAAAGGTAAATGATGTCGTCATCCACAATCCGGTCTCCGTCGAGAATGCGATGGTCCTGTCCCTGCCTGATGAACTGGATCAGCGTACACCGCAATTCAAGGAAATCGGGGGCAACAAGCAGGAAGGCATTACGGAGTTTGAACGGATTCTTGATCCGGACTATCGCCAAAATGTCATTCCCAACGGGGATGCCGAAATCGTCAACGCCAACAAAACCGTGGCCGGATGGCATACATGGATTGATTCGGGGACTGCATCCAGCATGACATTTACAAGCAGATCGGGCGACCCGTATGTGATCGGAGGAACATCATCATTCGAGGTCAATTCCAGGCTGGACACACCGGTGACGGGTGGTTATTGGCTGGATGTCAAAGTGAAGCCCAATACGAACTATCAATTTGATGGCGATATTGCGTGTCATCGGTGTATCGGGTATTTTGTCTTGAATTTCTATGACAGCAACAAACAAGCGGTACCCGGATCATACGGCGGTACGACGGATGCCGTAACGAGTTATACGGCCATCCATAAGTCATATGCATTCAAGACACCTGCGACGGCCGCCTATGTTCGCGTTCATCTCATCAAGGGAAATGGCATACCCACGATTGGAAGCACACACGATTATTTGTTTGCGGACAATTTGAGCCTGAAAAACATGGACGAGCAGGAATTTATTGCGGTTGATCCCGTTTATGTTACGGAAGTCGTGCCCAATCCGGATTATGTTCCTCCACAGACGTTGCCTGGCATTACGCAAACGTTTAATTATACGGGGGCCGAACAACAATTTGTTGCACCGTATGACGGTACCTATACGCTGGAACTGTGGGGAGCCGCCGGGGGCATTTCGAGCCACGCGACAACACGTACGGGAACCGGCGGATATGCCAAAGGAGAAATTGATCTGAAAGCCGGAGATGTCCTGTATATCTACGTTGGCGGCAAAGGCCAGGATTACGGCGGAGGCGGCGGCTGGAACGGCGGAGGCAGCGGATACAATAACAGTTCCGATAGCGCTGGCGGCGGCGGAGCAACCGATATCCGGTTTGGCGGCAGGACCTTGAACCACCGGATCATCGTAGCTGGCGGCGGCGGCGGTAACGGGTGTTCAGCCGATTTTGGGGGTGCCGGTGGCGGACTGGTTGGCCAGGATGGTGTTGGCAACAATTATTTGTCTCCCGGAAAGGGAGGTACCCAGACGGCCGGAGGACAATCTGGCGGCGGCGGGTCCAGTTATGTCGGCGGCGTAAAAAATGGTGTTACTTACACAAGCGGCAATGCAGGACACGGATACGTCAAGATTACTGCACCCGAGGTTACTTTGCCCGCAAAAGGTTCGCCGACCATGGTCGTCTCGACGCTGGCCGGCGGCTCGGATGGAACCATTCCGTCTGATGCCTACAAACTGGTACCGAAAACGACGGACCCGAACAAGTCAGATGGCGAGTATAGCCCCGGCAATTTCGTGTTGCTCGACTATGCCTTTACGCTGTATTTCCCGAATACCGGGGATTTTCAGGGCAATGGCGCATGGGGGCTGGCTGAAACGACGGATTTGCGCGGCAAGGGATTCGTTGACAACATGGATACGACGATCTGGACCAGGGCGAAGTACGTCAAATTCGATTTCAACGTCATCTACAACAACCAGATGTATTTGGCGAATGAGTGGATTCCGCTGGATGTGCCGACGACACATTTTGAATTTTATGTGCCGCTGGCGAATCGGGAAAAAATCAGTGCGCTGGTCGAATACAAGAGCATTGCGATTAATGCGCCGCATGGGGAAGACAATGACGCGCCGACGAATCGGGTCAGGTACGATTCTCCGAGGCCGCACGCGGCCAAGCACAGCACTTTGAAAAAATTCAATGTTGATGTGGTGGGCCGAATCGGCAACATGGTCATTGAAGACACGGGAGATTTCCGGTTTTCGAATTTGTTCAAGAAATCTTTGTCCGATTGGTTGATTCCGAATGTCGTGCATCGTGTCAACATCAATGAGCAAAACGAGTTTGTGGGCGATGAAGTCGATATTCGCGGTGTGGCAACCAGCCCGGGAACCCGCTATCTCAATACGTGGGGAATGCTGACCCATTTGCAGAAGGAGCCGATACCGTTCCCTCTGTCTCCCGAGAAAAACAACATTCCTGCACTGCAGAGACAACCGATGCGCATCGGATATGATGTGTTGTCCAGCATCCAGACGATGGGGAATTACTATAACCGGCTTCAGGTGATTCCCTACTATTATCATCTGAATCTGCAGACGGGAGAAATCACCGAAGTCGATATGTACATGTTGGTCGACGGCGTGTACAAGCCGATCAACAGGCACTCGGGCACCATCGATGGCGCGGACATTCATCCGAATCCGGTTTGGCTGGATTGGGATGCCGAGGCCGGAAGAAGGAATGTCTTCAATGCCGAGCGCGAATTGACCGAACAAATTGCAGGGTTGTTCGCGACATCTGGCGGTGATTCTGCCACAGGCAAGGCAGCGGTGCCTTCGGACAAATATCTGTATGGGACTTCCCAGTCCATGTTGTTAACCGGCCGCAATCGAACTTACATTGGCGAAGAAACAACGTACGGCGTCAACAAAAATCCGGGCAACCGGCTTTCCGGCCTGGAATACGGCATGCAGGCGCAGCGGTGGCATTTCTCTTATTCATTGCCGTCTTCGGCCGTTGCCGTACCCCAAAATGCACAGCCGACACAAGCGAACATCGACCGGTTCAAAAACAATACCAGCGTGTTGATCCTGGCTGCCGACATCTATGCGATTGGCGATACGTATGCGCTGCGTTACCAGAAATCCAATGAAAAGGCACGTGTTGCAATCGACAACACTTCATGGTCGCTGGCCAGCATTCCGTATCCGGTTATCGCAGTCTATTCCGCGATGCATTCGTCCGCTGACGATTTGTCGGTTACAGGCACACATTGAGACATTTGGGGTAGCAGCATGCTGTTGAATCGTTCATGATTGAGCCATCGCAAAAAGGTTGGATGGAGAACAAATGCGTGTTCCATCCAACCTTTTTGGTTGTAGCGCACCCGGCCAAATGCCCCGATTTGGTATTGAGTTGTGCATTTCACGTCCAAAATGGACGCGAAATGGCTGCTATTAGTCGAAAAAAATCAAAGATTTGCATTTCATGGTGATATGCTGACATTTCAGGAAAATCCATGTCATTCACTTTGGAAATCTAATATAATGTCATATAAAACCAGACATTGTTATTTAATAGGAAATATTGGGCCGTGCGGGGAGGTACTCGATGGATTGCTGGTATAAACGTTTATTCATCGGATTTCTTGTCTTGCTGGTTGTATTTGCGAATGGCGCTTTTGCAAATGCGTCAGCGGACGAGCCGTCGAATTGGGCAAAACAGGATGTTCGGTGGATGATTGCGCGGAACATCGTACCGGAACATTTGCAGCGGGACTACCAAAAATACATTACCCGCGAAGAGTTTGCTTCCCTGGTGTACTACGCCTTGAACGATTTTGTGCAGCAGCGTAAGGGAGCGGATTATTTGCTGAACATTCCGCGCGAGGGACGGTTTGAAGATATCGACTCGCCGATCATCAATACTGCGTATTCGATTGGATTGATCAACGGCGTAAGCGCCACGGAATTCAAGCCGGATGAGCGGATTACGCGGGAGCAGGGGGCGGTCATGATGGCCAACTTGCTGCACATCATTTCGCTTCCGAATTTGTCGAATGAATCTTTTGGTTTTGTTGATCATCTATCGATTTCCAAATGGGCGTTGGACAGCGTCAACATTTGCGGCAATGCCAAAATATTTGCAGGAACGGATCAGGGATTCAGACCTTCCGATCCTTATACGCGCGAACAGGCCATTGTGACGGTCAAACGAATGATTGATGCGACGGGCGGTAAAATACACAGCCTGAAAATCAGAAATACGTTCGAACTCCCGCTAGACAGCATCGTCGGAGGATTACTGGTGGGTCCAAGCGGATTTAAGCTGATCAAACCCCATAATGAAGGAGATAACGCTTTCCAACAAATCATCGCCGGGCTGGGCAGTGAACTGTCCCCGGAAACGATCGAAACTTTAAAAAGCGGGTCTTGGACGGGAACGATCAGGGATGGAAAGTATACTGTCACGGGAATGAGCGATCAGTATTTGTTCGAAATATCGTGGTAATGGAATTTCCCCTGCGAGGTGGTCATCATGTCCAGTTTGAAAATCGATATTGATCGGCTGAATGCAATCACGGCAGCGCACGAAGGGGACTTTGCCCGCATATCGGCGACGCGAAGCACAGTGGCCGCAGCCCGTTACGGATTGGATAGCCGCATCCAGGGCAGACGCAATATTGGCGCTCGCATGCAAGTGGCTTACAACAATATGCTGGAAACGGAAATCCGGTTGAATCGTTTGAGGATATTCGTACAACAGTCGTCCACGCTATATGCCGGAATGGAACGCAAGCTTTCCGGACAGGCAAATGAAGTAGGCCAACCGGTTATCACCAATAAAATCAACAATTTCGGCAAATCGTCCATGCACAAGCTGGCCGGATACATACAGGATGCATGGATGCAGGATGAAACGGTACGCAAATTGGTCGGACAGGCGATGAATGGAAGTTCCGCTGAACAGGCGGAAGCCCTGGCTCTGCTGGAGTCGATCTTCAAGGCAAGGCTGACGATTGCGCGCGCGCAAGCCGCCTATGAAGCATACAAGGTATTCGGCAATACGGCGTTGATGGAGCGGGCGCATGCGGAAGCGGAAAAACAACGCCAAAAATTGAGAACGCTTGGTATAGACGAAAAGTTTTTTGGCTCCTCGGTCAATATGCGACATTTGTTTGAGGGTACTGCCATACAGGCGGCTGCCTATGATCCTTCCTTCCAATTGAGCAAAAACGGCAAGCCTGTGCTCGTATTGATGCCGGATGACAACCAATACCGGTATTTGCTTGGTTTGGTGCTCCAGGGAGGTGGTGTTGCTTCCTGGGCCAAACTGCAATTGCAGGCGATTCACGAACGGCTTGCGGAAATCGGACGCGCGCAGGTCGCCTGGTTCGAGTATCGGGATAAAAATATGACCAAAGAAATGCAAGAAGCTCACCAGTATGCGAACAAACTTCGTCTGCAATTGATCAATGAATATGGCTTGTCTGCCGAGTGGGTGGAAAAGGGCGATTTCAAAAATCTGTGGGTGGGCGAAGGTCTGGCCGGCAAACATCATGTGCAGGAAAAACCCGTAACCGACGCGCAACAAGAACAGTCTTCCATTCCGGTCAAGCCGGAGACCGTCCGTACGACGGACAAGGAATATATTGACCTGGTCGGACAAATCATTTCAGCGAATGAAGGAGATTATGGCTCGGTCAATCCGAAAGACGGTTCGGGCACAAAATCGACCCCTTATTCCCTGAGTGTAGGCAAGCTGCAATGGTATGCCGAAAGAGCCCATGATTTGCTGCGCAAAATCGTGGAGAGCAATCCGGAACAAGCGAAAAAAATATTGGACGGCACAACGTTGTATCAGGAAATCATGGGAGACCGCAGCAACTTTCATGCACGACCGCTCCAGAACAAGCAGGAAATTGATGCGATTTCCAAGTTGCTTTCCACGCCGGAAGGCAAACGCATCCAGGATGAAACGAAGGCTGCAGATGTGGCAGGGTATATCCGCGCAGGAGAAAAGCTGGGCATTACGGATCTGCAGACATTGGCCTATTTTGCGGATTTGTACAACCAGAGACCGGCAAGTGCGAAAGAAATTGTGGCATTGGCCGGAGGCGGTGCAGGGCTTACGTTAAGCCGGATTCACGAAACAGCGCTTAACCATCCGATCATGGGCAAATATGCCGGCAGAAGGAAAAACGCTTACGAGCTCAGTCTGAAGATCTCATCAAGCAATGCTGGCGGCTCATCCGGAGACCGGTCGGCAGCTTCTCCGAACATGGGCAATTCCACCGGGCCGGTGGACAATGGCAAACTGATTGTTCCGAAAGAGGCATGGCAGCCCGCCGTACCCAGGTATACGGCAAGAGGACCGGAAGATTGGCAGACCGCAACTTACAATAAAATCATCGATCAATTCCAGGTTGCAACTGAAAACAGATATCTGCCAAAAAACAATCTTACGTATTGCAACATTTTTGTATGGGATGTAACCTCGGCCATGGGAAGAGAAATTCCCCACTGGGTCAACAAGGATTCGGGTGAGCCAGTGGCCTATGGGTCGTCACAATTCAACCAGTTGTACAAGCAAGGCAAAGTGCAGGAGCTAAATGCCAATATGACGTTCGAATGGCTGGCGAAACATGGCGGCCAGTATGGATGGAAACAAGTCACCGGAGAAGAGGCGCAGGCCGCAGCCAACCAGGGCATACCGGCAGTGGCGGTCTGGAAAAACCCGAATGCCAGCGCTTCAGGTCATATTGCAGTCGTCAGACCCTTCGATGCCGGCAAGCCGACTGGCAAAAATGGCATTTATATTGCGCAAGCCGGCGCGTCAAATTTCGCCTATAATGATATAGGAATGGGATTTGGTTCCAAAAAATTGCAAGAAGTTGTTTATTATATCGCCGTATAATCGGAACCGTATGGGGTGAAACATGGGAAGCAATGTTGTACGGGCAGGTTTGGTTCTATCGATATTGTTATTGATTTTGTCCGGATGCAGGCAGAACGAAACGAACGACCTGATTTCATCACCGACGGCGACGCCCACCTCATCGCCTTCGGCTTCACCGATCGCGCTCCCAACGTCCTCGGGGTCGGGCCAAGATCAGCCCGTCATCGATTTCAAGCGCTTACTGTCCATGAACCGGGATCAACTGATTGCTGAACTGGGCGAAGATTATGGGCTGCTTGCGGAATCGATTCCGCAAGCGGATGCGCAATTCCAAAGTTTGCAGTTTCGCCAGACGGGGCTTGCGTTTCTGTACTATGACGACAGCAACCAGCTGCCGTTCGGCGTGAAGCTCAAGTCCGACTACAATCCGTTGAACATTGCGGTTGACGGTGTGGCATTGGGCATGCCGTTTGAAGAGATCAGGAACCATTTTGCAACCGCCAAGATTCAGGATGTGCAGTGGGCAGACCGGCCGATGAAGCAACTGGTCTTCAAAAATGATGGGCTGGTATATGCCTGGCTGTTCGAAGACTCATCTGGAAGTGGCAAGGAAATTTACATTTATCTGGATCAGTCCGCTTCGGATCAGAATCGGAATATTCCGAATCACTGGATCGCCTGGGAGTTGTTGAAGGATCGGGAGGCCATAGCCGATACCGACCAGCGCGGGTTTTATTTCAGGGGTACGGATGAGGCAGGCGGATACCAATTCAACTATTTGCCGGAGCAGGAGAACGGAGCGGGTTATGTTGTGGATCCCGTTAACGGAAACGTTTATGATCCAATCAGTGAGGGCACGCTCCTCAATCTGTTCCATGACGCGCTGATCCTGGACGGATATGATGCGGCTGCAATTGCCCGGGAAGGCGGCTGGCTGGATTCGCAACTGCAAGTATTTCCCGGGAATTTTTTTGGCTGGATATTGCTGGAGTCGGTCGATGCCAATCGGAAATTGGCCAAAGCCATTTTGGTTGACCCGGTTTCCGGAGAGGTTGTGGATCCGGATTCACGCCAATCGCTGGGCAATCTGAAGCAGTGGAAATCGGAAAACAAGAAGCCCGTTGTCGTGACCTTTGAAATCGACCAGGTACGGGACGAGATCCAATTTTCCAGTCATCGGGTGGTGCTGGCCAAAGGAGGTACCCTGATCTTGCGGCCTGCTGATCCGGAATTTCAATTGCTGGTGGATCCCGGTCTTGGGGAAATTGTAGATTGGCAGTTGGATATGCATTCGGACGATCTGTTGTTCACTGGCGTGAAACCCGGCACTGAACAGATTGCGTTTTCAGTTGCCCATATGGCTTCCGTGCGCGGGACGTTGGATGTGACGGTGCTGGATTGATGGAGGGCGAAGTGTCTTGTATGCGATCCGGGAAAACGGTTCTCAGGGCCCTGGGAAAGACCGTTTTCCCGGATGACAGTCATTGAATTGCATAACACCAATGGTGGAGAACATCTCCTGCAACGTTTCGGCAAACAAGTCTTTCAAAGCATTCTGTGCGTCCTGAGCTTTCTATTATTCCGATTGTAGCAGGTCTGGGAGTTTACACAGAGCTCCAACTCTGCTTTCCGCCGTTTGACGTAAGTGAGGACAGTTCGTTCGCTTCCCTGAAACTGGCACTCATCTCGGAGCCGATGGAAGATTCGTGTGGCAGTGTGCCGTTGTTTGCGAGGGAGCAGACGATCTTCTTCAAGCCAAGCGTCAACAATTTCCATAAAGGGTCCCATTACCGGGGACCGGCTCTTTCTTTTGGTCACTGTTGCATTCCAATTTTCCTTATCTGCATACTTTTTTGCTGTTCGCCAATGGACACCAACTCGGTTAGCGATGTCTTGTATGGAGCAGCCTTCTACTTCGCGTCAAAACCTGATATATTGTTGTTGAGGCATTTTCAGCATCCTTTCGAGTCTCCTTCGTCGATGTCTTCAGCAAACACAACGATAGGAGGATTTGAGAGTGCTGACAAGTGCCTTTTTTGCATTCTGGTTCAGCATTTTTACGCTGCGATTTTCGGCATTTTTATTATGCGGTAAACAATTTGGGTCAAATGAATTCCTGCGTTGACAGGTTGAAGCCGTATGCAGCGTAAACAAAACGAAAAGCCAGTCCATCATATAAAAGGATGCCAGGCTCAGTCTATTTTTCCGAAGCAAAAAAACTCCATAAAGCAAACATCCACAACCTCATGCGGTTGTGGATTTGCATGGTGGAGGCGAACCGTGAGATTCCAAATTCACAATTTTTTAACCAGCTGGATTCCACCAAATCTAGTTCTTCTTTTCATAAATGCCTCTTTCTTGCCTTAATTGTGATACTGCCTCTTGGAGTTTTATAATAATATTATTCTATATTCTCGATATTCGACCCATATTCTAAACATCAGTTTTAATAAGAAACTTTCCAGTGTTCTATGATATGTTTTGAGGGTGAACAGGAAGCCGTACAGGGAGATGAAGGACTGTTTGTCTTCTCGCTCTCTTCCGCGAAACCGGATATCGACAGATCGTCAAGCTTTGAATGCACGTCGGCTTTCGAGGTTAACTACACTACACATCGGGAGTTCTCCGTCGCTATTTAAAGCCTGCCAGATAAGAATTAAATCCTGTTAACCCGAAGTGATCGCGACATGCCATGCATCAACAGGCCGCCCAATCAATTTTGGCAGATGGATATCAAGTATGGCTATGTAGCAGGACTAGAGCGACTACGTGGCCAGCATCATCGATGTGTTTGACCGCCAGATTGTCGGGTATCACGCGGACAAGGTCTGCCACATCCGGCAGATGATCAAAGCCGTGTGAAAGGCTTTGATGAAGCGGAACGTGTATGGGCAAAATCATCCGCCGGTGATCCGGACGGACAATGGATCGCAGTTTAAGAGCAAAGCGTTTTACGAGTTCGGTCAACAAATGAATCTGGAACATGAACGCATTCCGAACAAGATACCGAACAAAAACGCGTACATCGAAGCGTTCCACAGCATCCTGGAACGGGAGTGCTTGAGACGTTTGGACAGGCGTTTGAAGAAGTGGACCAATCTATCTGGTTCTACAACACCGAACGGCTTCATGGAAGCCTAAATAAAGGACTTGCCCCCGCAGGAATACCTGGAACTGGTTACAGACGGAGTCGTCCAGTCCCAGAGAATCGCTGCATAATGGCGACAAGACTCGCATTAACACAGTAGTGTCAAGAGAGTCAACCCGGTAGGCAATGATTTTTTAATTATTACAAGACACGAGAACGTTTGTTTGGTATAATAAACACATCGCCAGTATATTTTCGGACGTTAATTCACCCACGCTGGCTACAACCAAATCTTCATATGAAATAGTGTGGAGGAATTTAAGATGAGAATTAGAAAACCGAAAGCAGTTAGCTTGTTCACAGGTGCAGGTGGATTGGATATTGGCCTAAAGTATGCGGGCTTTGAAATTAAAGCATGTCTTGAATTGGAACGTTGGGCCTGTGATACTCTACGGGCAAACAATCCGGAAACAATTGTTGTTGGCCCCCCTGATTATAGTGGTGATATTACCCAAATCACCCCAAAAGAGTTTATGGAGATTGTTGACATTAAACCAAATGAGATTGATTTAATTGTAGGAGGGCCACCTTGCCAACCATTTAGCATAGCTGCAAACCAGCGGTTCAAAAAGGAGGATGAGAGGTTTAAAAGAATCGGATTTAATGATACGCGCAGAGGTGATTTATTGAAGTATTATGTCGATTACGTTTGCTCCTTTAAACCTAAAGCATTTCTATTAGAGAATGTACCAGGATTAAGGGATATTGATGAAGGTAAATTTTTACAAAACCAATTGGCTAAACTTTCAGATGAAGGATACTATATTTCGGAACCAACTGTCTTAAACTCCGTTAACTTCGGTGTCCCTCAATTAAGAGAAAGGCTTTTTATTATTGGAATAAGAGGAATAGATAAAAAACCTCGACTTCCACTATCTGGCGAAGAAGTAGGAAGTTTTTGGGCAAAATTCCATGTTGTTGCACATGCACTAACCAATATAAGTGATGATCTAGCTAATCACGTTACACGTAACCACAAAGAGGCGTCTTTACGTCGTTATCGCGCATTGGCATTTGGAAAACGGGAGCATCTTGGTCGTGTTGATAGGCTAGACCCGCGCAAGCCCGCAAAAACTGTCATTTCTGGTGGTACAAGTGGTGGTGGTCGATCTCACCTACATCCATATCTGGCAAGAACTCTTACAGTTAGGGAATGCGCACGTTTACAAACCTTCCCCGATGATTATATTTTTTCAGGAACAATAGGGAGGCAATTTACACAAGTTGGAAATGCCGTCCCTCCAATGCTTTCTGCCGCTTTAGGATGCTATATGATGAAACATTATTTTGGACATGATGAACTCCCAAACAACCCACCTGTCCCGTATTTAAGTGGTGATAATAATGTGGAATATTTGTGTCAGATTTTAAAGGAAAAGTCCTTAGCTAATTCTCCAGAGTTAGTTTATTATGATTTACTCGGTACTAGTGAATCATCTAAGGAGCAACTTTCCATTACATTTGATTTCGAACCTGTTCGATAATTTGCCTTAATTCATTCGGAGTACGAAGAATCCCTCCAGCGTGAATCATTCTGTGACATGTAGCGCAAAGTATACGAACGTCTTCAATTCGTGTTATTTCATTGCCCGTTCTCTCTGCAATGGGGTTTAAATGGTGAACGTCAACGGCGGCATTACCGATGTCGCCATATTTACTATAATCAACCTCACAACAGGCGCACACTAAACCATATCTGGCGAGCGCATATTCTCTTAGTGCATTGTTCCTTCGACGAGACCGCCGATTCTCTTGGTAAATGGCTCCTTCAACAAATTCCGTGCGATCAATGCCCGGAATCCTGTTTTGAACCCGGTGTCGATTTCCTTGAGTAGTTCCCGTTCTTCTCCTATGAATCACATCTGTTGACAACACGAATTGGGAGTCATCTCGAATCCTACTTGTGTTACATCGTAAAACCCCTGCCTCCAGCATAAAACTAAGTATTTCTCTCACCTGACGTTTTTCGTCCTCGTTAGGATGATACATAGGCAACTCAGCAGGCGGCTGCAGTCCGCGCCTGGAACTTGAAATAGCGTTTGCTAAAACCGAATCTTCTAATGAATCATCAGCTTCATACAAAACATGGGCTATCTCGGTAGGAGTGAGATAAGCAACCTCTGGGGCTGCAATGGAAAGCGCAGACAAGCACCGCATAATCAATCTCATAGGGGTAAGTGTACGGCCACTTGCCACCCATTCAACGTAACTCGCAAAGGCAGGATTTGGATATGAAAAAGATTGAATTATTAAATCATAAATTTCTTCAGATGAAGGATCATATTCGGAAATCCACTCACCGATAGGCAACAAATAAAGTTTGTTATTCTCCATAGTAAATAGTTCAAGGCTTGCGTAAAGTCGTTTGTAATTTCGAAAAACGTTAATATACCCTTGTGCCTGAGGTGCAAAATCTAATCCAGTACCTTGCATGAGAGCGTTTCTCAATGAATGATATTTATTTGGTCCGTAGTCATCACCATATTGCTCGATAAACCCGGCTACTACCATAACAGCCTTTTTTAGCTTTTCCGCTAATAAATAGCTTCTACGTCTTTCCCAATCCCAGTTAGGCATAGGTTTTCCCTCCGGTAGGTTTGTAATATATAAAGTATTTGGTCTAGTCAATCTTACTTGTTTTAGTCTAGCACATATCTATCAACATTTTTAATTCAAATGATATGGCGCATGATCAAGTAATAGAATTATTGGCCAATAAGGTTGCGCCAATTCGTGAGTAGGACCTTCCATCATATTATCTATATTATCGCCATCACACGTTCTCCGAAAGTTGCAGCGGATGGTGTGAATGCGCGTTACGGTGATTATAATCAACCGGCTTCACTACTTGAACAGAAGAACGCTTGGAAATGAACCCCGTTTTTCGGTTGACAAAATCATCATCTGCAACCCTGTGAACATTATCTTCCTAACGAAAACCAGGCCCTCACACCAGAGGATGCCTTATTCGGTTTTCGAAGCGAAATTCCATTCCATAAAGCAAAAACCCACCCCGACATAAGCACCTTTGCCAACCGTTATAAAGCATATTAAAGCAAAATCCACAACCTCTTGCGGTTGTGGATTGTCACCGCCGGACTATAATTGACCCATCGGCGCCGGAATGAAAATGACCCACCCCCGTCGAAATAGACCCTCTGAACAACCGACCAAAGTGATTCGGAGGGAATACATCCATGCTGGGGAGTGGG
>Ga0310826_101011_pt1 | contig 17898 bp, 14 predicted proteins | sample WT_ome_FD_201306 | JGI IMG/M metagenome (GOLD analysis project Ga0310826, IMG submission 201306) | Sorghum-adapted microbial communities enriched on wild type (WT) sorghum from Joint BioEnergy Institute, Emeryville, California, United... ... | reverse complement strand
GGTCAAAGGCAACGTTTTGTTGAGAAGAAAGCAATACAAGATGGCGGACGGCAGTGAAGCCGTGGAAGTCGCCAGAAGCATCATATTTGCCAAAGTGGCAAATTCCAGAGCGATCTTGAACCGCGGCCGTCGAGATCATGCAGAAGTTATAGACTTGAATAAGGTCAGACAAGAGTCTGAATTATTGAAGAGATATTTGGGTGTTGTCATGAAGCTTGGCACACTTGATGATATCCGAGGACTGGAAGGTGACGCCGCGAGAAGATATTTTCGGGCTTTGGATGAACTCATACTGGTAAATAAAGATGCCTTCTATATTCGCACCAGAAGTCGGAGACCACCGTTGGACCCGATGAATGCCATGTTGTCATTCATGTATGGCATTTTACGCAATGAAGTCCAGTCAGCTTTGGAATCTGTGGGCCTTGATCCACAGGTAGGTTTCTTGCATCGAGACCGTCCTGGCAGACCAAGTCTGGCCCTGGATATGATGGAAGAACTCCGCGGGTATCTGGTTGACCGATTAATCTTGAGCATGGTGAATCGCAGACAGATTGATCCGAATCAGTTCATACAGAAAGAAAACGGCGCTTTTCTGTTAAAACCTGCGCTCCGAAAAGAACTGATCGCCGCCTGGCAAAAACGTAAACAAGAAGAAATTACCCATCCTTTCTTGGACGAGAAGATATCCGTAGGGTTATTGCCTTATGCTCAAGCATTGCTGCTGGTGAGGTATATTCGAGGTGATCTTGATGCGTACCCGCCTTTTTTGTGGAAGTAGGGTGGTGAAGTTCAATTGCTTGTACTCGTAACCTACGATGTGGAGACATCGACAACTGATGGCAAACGGCGTCTTCGTGAAGTAGCGAAAATCTGTGTAAATTACGGGCAACGTGTGCAAAACTCGGTGTTTGAGTGTTTGGTTGACCCGGTGCAATTCAAACAGTTGAAGACCAGATTGGTGAAAGTCATTGATGAGGAGCGTGACAGCTTAAGGTTTTACTTGCTCGGGAGCAAATGGAAAAGAAAGGTGGAGCACATTGGCGCAAAACCAGGTTATGATCCAGAAGGCTTGCTATTTATTGAATGAGTGCGAACCCCAAGCAAACATAAAATGTTTGGGAGGTTCGCGCACCAATTGAAATAAGGATTTTCGTGAATTAGATCAGACTGAGTTGTATTTTTTTGGGTTGTTGAAGCGGGGTTCGCGAAAATAGCCCGCTGAAGCCATGCGGTCCAAGGTTTTGCAGGTAATGCTGTCGCACCCCACGCGGGTGCGTGGATTGAAAGCGATCCAGCCCGAAAGAATGCGCTGTTAAAATCTGTCGCACCCCACGCGGGTGCGTGGATTGAAAGTTTTCCTCGGAATCAAAATAAGCTTCTTTAACCCGCGTCGCACCCCACGCGGGTGCGTGGATTGAAAGTGGTGAAAAACAAATTCAAAAGCCGTAAGTTCTGTCGCACCCCACGCGGGTGCGTGGATTGAAAGATAATATGCCGGATAACCAGCGCATCCAACTCACGGTCGCACCCCACGCGGGTGCGTGGATTGAAAGATCTTGGAGTGATTGTATGTACAGAGTTTGTCGAAGTCGCACCCCACGCGGGTGCGTGGATTGAAAGGCCGGGAGGCGGACAGCCTCCCCGAAGACAACCCGTCGCACCCCACGCGGGTGCGTGGATTGAAAGTCGAATTCGACCGGACCATCGCCGGAAATGGTCAGCGTCGCACCCCACGCGGGTGCGTGGATTGAAAGAAGACGGCTATGATTGGGTCGAGGTTTGGAGCGAGTCGCACCCCACGCGGGTGCGTGGATTGAAAGACCCGGCATCTATAACCCACTGGCAACCGTTGCCCGTCGCACCCCACGCGGGTGCGTGGATTGAAAGCCGGCGAAAGATGATCTGCCGGGATTGCGGATACGTCGCACCCCACGCGGGTGCGTGGATTGAAAGTTCAGCCCGCCAGTCACGGCGTCAGCGATGCTCTGTCGCACCCCACGCGGGTGCGTGGATTGAAAGCACCACAGCCGGCAGCCGCTTGCGGAGATATACCGGGTCGCACCCCACGCGGGTGCGTGGATTGAAAGATCAAAAGTGACCGAGAGCTTATCGACATCGTCGTCGCACCCCACGCGGGTGCGTGGATTGAAAGGCCGGTGTAGCCGTTGTTGGCGGTCACGGTGAAATAGTCGCACCCCACGCGGGTGCGTGGATTGAAAGGCTCGCAAACTGCGACGAGTCCGCATCTACCATGACGTCGCACCCCACGCGGGTGCGTGGATTGAAAGTGGCCGGTCGACGTCGGGCTGCATCCGCCGCGGGTCGCACCCCACGCGGGTGCGTGGATTGAAAGGCCTTTGTCATGGACGAAGGTCCGCTCGATGATGCGTCGCACCCCACGCGGGTGCGTGGATTGAAAGTCTACTACATCCGGCAAAAGGCCCTTCAACGGGTCGGTCGCACCCCACGCGGGTGCGTGGATTGAAAGCAAAACAAACGCTATGAGCGCGTGAGAAACGCCAAAACGTCGCACCCCACGCGGGTGCGTGGATTGAAAGCGGTCGAAAGTACGCCACAAAACACCCTTCGCGCGGGTCGCACCCCACGCGGGTGCGTGGATTGAAAGTTCGACGATCTGATTTTCCGTGGCCGGATCGTCCAGTCGCACCCCACGCGGGTGCGTGGATTGAAAGATTTTCACGGCAACCTTTTGGCAACAAAGGCAATGTCGCACCCCACGCGGGTGCGTGGATTGAAAGTGCCAGGACCGGAATGTGCGCTCCGCGATCTTTAAGTCGCACCCCACGCGGGTGCGTGGATTGAAAGTACAAGTCTACCAGAAGGAGGGAATACGAGAAAGGAGGGTCGCACCCCACGCGGGTGCGTGGATTGAAAGCACGCCCGTTGCAACTGCTTCGTCCTCCGCGAAGTCGCACCCCACGCGGGTGCGTGGATTGAAAGCTCAATTACATCCCGGCGGCGTCGTATGCGATCCATAGTCGCACCCCACGCGGGTGCGTGGATTGAAAGGGTAAGCCCGGACGAGGCGCGATTGCAGTTTGGGGTCGCACCCCACGCGGGTGCGTGGATTGAAAGAATATCTGCCGTCCAGCCCAAAAGCCGCAGCATGACGTCGCACCCCACGCGGGTGCGTGGATTGAAAGATGCACCAAATCTCGCTATGACGTTCGAATTCGAATGTCGCACCCCACGCGGGTGCGTGGATTGAAAGACGAACGACTGCGGCATCAGCGCGACCTCGTCGAAGTCGCACCCCACGCGGGTGCGTGGATTGAAAGATGTATCCTCCTGTTCTCCTGCGCCCTACCACCATGTCGCACCCCACGCGGGTGCGTGGATTGAAAGCAGATCTTCCGGATGCTCGACAAGGAGCATCAAAAGTCGCACCCCACGCGGGTGCGTGGATTGAAAGACGCTTGCCGACGCCCTCCGTTATGGCTATGTGATCGTCGCACCCCACGCGGGTGCGTGGATTGAAAGTGCCATTGGGACAACAAGAGCGCGTACCTTTACAGGTCGCACCCCACGCGGGTGCGTGGATTGAAAGGACGACGATGCCGGTTTCGCCGGTCTGCAGCTTGAGTCGCACCCCACGCGGGTGCGTGGATTGAAAGAATCGCTTGCTGCTCGGTCATCACGCTTCCGCCTCCGTCGCACCCCACGCGGGTGCGTGGATTGAAAGTTGCGTCGTAATGCTCATTGTGCGTTGTCACCTCCGTCGCACCCCACGCGGGTGCGTGGATTGAAAGATAACGGTAAAGCGCGAAACGCCAAGCCTATCCGGTCGCACCCCACGCGGGTGCGTGGATTGAAAGGCAGAACACCTGTTGATGTTATTCTGAATGTGTCGGTCGCACCCCACGCGGGTGCGTGGATTGAAAGGCCGAGAGATGAGATCGCAAACTTACGTTCGACCTCGTCGCACCCCACGCGGGTGCGTGGATTGAAAGTTGGTAGGAGTGTTTACCGGCGACTGGGAGCGCGCGTCGCACCCCACGCGGGTGCGTGGATTGAAAGAAGGAATATTTGCGGCAACGTAACCGGGAATGGCTGTCGCACCCCACGCGGGTGCGTGGATTGAAAGATACCAAAGCTGACATTAGAAAATACAACCAATGCGTCGCACCCCACGCGGGTGCGTGGATTGAAAGGTAACGAATACAGCATGGACGATTTTGACCGTTGTCGCACCCCACGCGGGTGCGTGGATTGAAAGATGCTCAGATTGGAGGTATTCATCGAACCGGAACAGTCGCACCCCACGCGGGTGCGTGGATTGAAAGGTCGAGGATCAAATGGCGTTCCGCGGCAAAGGCCGCGTCGCACCCCACGCGGGTGCGTGGATTGAAAGGAACTCGCTTCGACCCGCGAAGGCGGCGACGCAGTCGCACCCCACGCGGGTGCGTGGATTGAAAGTCGCATCCGGCAGCGGAGGGAACTGCATCGCGGTGTCGCACCCCACGCGGGTGCGTGGATTGAAAGAAAGAGCATGAACCGCTTATGCGCTCCGACGCAGTCGCACCTCACGCGGGTGCGTGGATTGAAAGGAAACCACCCGTGAACGTCTGACGGGCGGAAGACGTAGTCGCACCCCACGCGGGTGCGTGGACGGTGTTCTGTCGTCGGTCCCCGGCAGCGCAATCCCTCCGGGGATCGACGCTCCTCCTATCCCCTTCCCACCCCTTCAATTCCCTGCAAGGCGTGATGTAACCTTACATCCCGCCGGTGCACAATGCCCAAAAGACATCCCGACCTTTATGCATGCACCCAAATGCTTGCGCAACTCATGTACTTCTCGTATTCATACAAGTAACATAAAACGCAAGAAATTACTGAGAAGGCCGGGAGTTGGTGACGTGAAACTGGAGGTGCGGAATGTAAGCAAAAGCTACGGCGGCCGGCTCGTCCTGCGGAATATTGACCTTGCCGTCGAGGAGCGGGAATTCATCTGCATCCTCGGGCACAGCGGCTGCGGCAAATCGACGCTGCTGAACATGATCGCCGGCTATATCCCGCCGGACAGCGGTGAAATCATCGTGGACGGCAAACAGGTGACCGGGCCGTCCCGAAGCCGCGGCATGGTTTTCCAGGATCATGCGCTCTTCCCGTGGCTGACCGTGCTGAACAATATCGCGTTCGGACCGAGGGTGCAGAAAGTGCCCAAAACAGAGGCGAAGCAGATGGCCCGTGAATATTTGAAGCTGGTCGGACTGGAAGCCTATGAATCCCATTACCCGGCTGAACTGTCCGGCGGCATGAAGCAGCGGGTCGGCATCGCCAGGGCGTTGGCAGGGCGGCCGGATATCCTGCTGATGGATGAACCCTTCGGCGCATTGGATGTACTGACGCGGGAGTCGATGCAGGCGGAACTCCGGCGTATTTGCGAGGGGCTGCAACCGACGGTGCTGTTTGTGACGCACAGCATCTCCGAGGCGGTGTATCTCGCGGACCGCGTCGTCATCATGAAGCACGGGGCCATTGCGGATGTGTTCAAAGTGGGCATGCCGCACCCGCGCTCTCCCCATTCCCCGCAGTTCGGTGAAGCGGCGGCCCGAATCGAACGGGTGTTGATGGACGATGAGCGGACGGAGGCGCACTTTGCCGTGGAAGAAGCATTGTACGCCCCGAAGGCGGGGTCGGCATGAACCGTTCCGAAGCCGCTGCGAATTCGACGCGCGCCACCCTCCGAATTTCCCTATCCAACATGACGTTTCTGCCCGCTGTCCTGTTCTTCGTACTGTGGGAACTGTTCGCCCGCATGAATGCAACGCTCAAACTGTTCAATCCGAGGTTTCTGCCCCCGCCGACCGTGCTGATCGAAGAAGGCTGGCGCCTGGCGAAGACGGGCATCATCCTGGACAGCATCATCTCCAGTACGACCCGCATCGCGGCCGGTTTTGCCATCGGCTGCGCGGCGGCGCTTATCGCCGGTGTGCTGATCGCCAAGTTCAAGGCGGTGGAGTTCTGGTTCGCTCCGATCCTGAATCTGGTCGGCCCCATTCCGGCGCTGGCGCTGCTCCCGCTCTTCATTATCTGGTTCGGGATCGGGGAATTTCCGAAAATCCTGCTGATCGCCTGGACGACGTTTATTCCGGTGCTGGTCAACACGCTGGACGGCTTCAAATCCGTACCCTCCACGCTTGTGCGATCAGCGCTGAGCCTCGGCGCTTCCGACCGGCAGGTGTTCCTCCGCGTCATGCTGCCCGCCGCCGTTCCCAACTTTCTCGTCGGCGCCCAGGTCAGTCTCGGACTGTCGTTCTCGGCACTGATCGTTTCCGAGATGATGGGGGCGTCGTCGGGACTCGGATATATCATCGTGGATGCGCGCAACTTTTTCAAAATGTCCAACATGTTCATCGCCATCATCCTGATCGGGCTGGAATACAGCCTGTTCTCCTGGCTGCTCAAGCTGGTGGAGAAGAAGGCGCTCGCCTGGCGCAAGGACGGCTTGAGAAACGCCGTGCAGCGTTAAACGGATATGGCGTTAACAGAAAAACATGATGTGGAGTGGAGGTACGGGACATGCTGCAATGGAGAAAATGGTGCAGTGCCGCGTTGGCCGGGATGCTGATGATGCTCCTCCTGACCGCGTGCGGCGGCGGGGGAAGCGGAGGCGGGGGAGGAGGTAGCGGCAGCGGCGAGACCGCCGGCAATGGCGGCAGCGGTGCAAACGGGGGAAACGGAAACACGCAGGCCGAGGAAGTCTCGTCCGCAGCCGAACTGGAGCTTACATCGCTCACGATCGTCGGGGTCCGGGATGCGCAGATTTCGTCTCAGCAAATTTTGGCCGACAAGCTGGGGTATTTCGCCGATGAAGGGTTGGATGTCACGAACCAGCTCATCGAGAGCGGCCCCGACATCGCCCCGATGGTGTCCGGCGGCAGTGCGGATGTCAGCATTCAGACGAACTTCATGGATATCATTCTCAAATCCAATGACGTGCCGGTCAAAATCATCGCACCGCTCGCCCAGATCGCGGGCACGCAGGCAGTGGTCGGAAGCAAAGATCTGATGCTGAGCAGCGCGAAGGACCTGGAAGGCAAGACGATCGGGATCCCGAGCGGCGCTGACGTCATGATCGCGATCAACAATATGGGGGAAGAACTCGGCGTCGACGTCAGCAAGATCCGTTTCGTCAATCTGGCGCCAAGCGATGCCGTGGTGGCCTTGGAACGCGGCGACATTGATGCGATGGCCGCATGGGAGCCGTTCATCACGAAGGGCATTCAATCGGGCGGAACGTTCCTGTTCAGCGGCACGAAGAGCGCTCTGCCGGAGAAACAGGGCGATGTGCAATGGATGAGCGTCCACACCACGATCCAGGTCACCGACAAATTCTTGAGCAACAACCCGAACACGCTGAAGGCGATTCTTCGCGCCTTGAAACGCGCGACGGATTTCATCAATGAAAATCGGGAAGAAGCGATCCGCATCCTTGCGCCGGAGCTTCATCTGAGTGAGGAAGAACTGACCGAGATCATGTCGCGCAACGTATATTCCATGGTCGTGGACGACGCGTATTGGAACGGCAGCAACGGATCCGAGGTCGGCGAGTACCTGCTGTCCGTCGGCAATATTCAGTCGATCCCCGACCGGGCTTCCTATCATGACCTGAGCCTGCTGCAGGCAATCGACAGTTCGTTGATCACCGTACCGTTGGATTGAGCGGTGCATGCTCCGGAAGGCATGACCGGAATCGCCGCACAATCCGCAGAAAAAAAGCTTCTCCCAAGCTGTTGCGCGGGGGAAGCTTTTATTATTTTATACCGGTTATCGTTGCATCAGACCGTCTTGTACCCTTAAGGTAAATTGCCTCCGCTCCGAATTTGCCGGATTTGCGCGAGTGTCAGGCGTGACCGGGAGATGCTCAGGGAATCGGGATCCAGGCGGAGGATGCTTGTGCTACAATAAATGAACCAATCGCCCCCCTGCCTTGTCTATAAATTGAGGTGAGACCATTGGCCGACGAACATTGGCGGCATCTGGCGGGCCTGGACCCGCATTCCCTGGATCAGCTCATGGCGGAATACGGACAGACGGTGTGGAACTATGCCTTTCTGCTCGTCAAAAAACTCGCGGTAAGAAGAGATCTCAAGGGTCAAGGCCTCGGCCGGTTGTTGCTGGAACACGCCGAGAACCGGATCATTGGGAACGGCAAGCGATTCATCCGGCTCGATTGCATGGCCGACAACGAGCGGCTCAACCGTTACTATCTCGATGCGGGCTACACGCACATCAGGAGATTCGACGGTGACGGGTGGAGCGCCAATCTGTACGAGAAGCAGGTGGAGCCGCCGTCCGTCAACGCGCCTGCTCCCTGAGCCGCGTCAGGTCGAAGGTGCCCGGCTCCGCGCCGAGGATCGTCTCGATGAATCCGCCGATGGCGGCGAGGCGGACCTGCAAGTCTTCCGCGCTCCACTGAAACAGGGCGGCGTCCAGCCAGAACTGGTAGACGGTCAAGAGGAACTCGGCGATCAGCGCGGCGTCCCTGTCCGTGCGGAAACGGCCTTCCCGCTTGCCCTGCTCGACGATCTGGCCGAGGACCGGGGCGAACTTCCGGATCATCCGGGCCATCAGTTTCTGATGGAGGAACGCGTTCTCCTCGTGATGGATATGGTTGAACAGGCCGCCCATGAGGCGCCCGTGGTCAAACCCGTGAAGATCATGGACGATCATCCGGACCATTTTGTCATAGGCCGTGAGAGTATCGTCATTCGCCAGCGCGACGAATTCGGCGAGCCCGTGCTCGATCGCCCGGTCGATTACGGCGTCGGCAACCTCGTCCTTGGACTTGAAATAATAGTAGAACGTGCCCTGCGATACGCCCACTTCCTTGACGATGTCGCTGACCGCCGTCTTGGCGTACCCTTTCGTGCCGAACAGCTTCTCTGCCGCGTCCAGCAGTTCCTGCCGGCGCACTTCCGGATCTTTGACGATTCTCGCCATTCCCCGCGTCTCCTCCCGCAATTTCGCTGAACGATCCCTTTCCATCAGGATTATAACGGATTGACACCGGGTCATCCAACGACATAGAATATAACTGACTGACAGTCAGTCAGTATTGCGATTTATCGTGGAATGCCGCGGATGGCGAAATGACGATTTTCCGTTTCGTCAGACCGGAAGCCGACCCGTTCAAAAGGAGGCTGACGCAAATGCCAAAAGCCAACCTGTCGGAACAACGCCGGGCGCCGCAGCCGATGTCCCATCGACATGCCGTCTTCCTGCTGAATCCGCTCCGGTATCTTCTGCTGTCCCCGAAGAAGCTCGCCCGAAGGCTCAATCTGAGTTCGGACGCGAAGGTGCTGGAAATCGGGCCGGGACCGGGCTTCTTCAGCGCGGAGATCGCCCGCAGCATCCCCGACGGGACGCTCACGCTGCTGGACATCCAGCAGGAAATGCTGGATATGGCGAAGCGGCGGCTGAATCGGATGGGGGTCACGAACGTCGACTATGTCCGGGCGGATGCGGCACATATGCCGTTTGACAGCGGCTCCTTCGACGCTGTCTTTCTCGTCTCGGTGCTCGGTGAAATTCCGGACCGGGTGCAATGCCTGAAGGAAGCGCATCGCATCCTGCGCCCGAACGGCCGCCTGTCCGTATCCGAGCAGCCCGGCGATCCGCATTTCGTATCCAGGGACGAGGCGCGGAAACTGGCGGAGCGGAACGGGTTCAAGCTGGAACAGTCTTTCGGGCCTCGCTCCAATTACACGCTGAACTTCCGCAAAACAAACGGGGAATGAGGCCGCGCCGCCTCATTCCCCCGTGCGCTCGTGCTTCTTCCGGTATTCGTTCGGCGACTGGCCGACCATCTTCTTGAACACTTTGCTGAAATATTTCTCGTCCTGATACCCGATGATCTCCGCAATCTGCACGATGCGCAGATTCGGGCTCAGCAGCAGCTGCTTCGCTTTCTCGATGCGGACCCGCGCGATGTAGTCGGAAATGTTCTCCCCGAACTCCTGCTTGAACCTCCGCGAAATATATTCCCGGCTCAGATAGAACCGATCCGAAATATGCTGCAGCGTCATCTCCTCATGGTAATGCCGCTCAATGTAGTCCGCGATGTCGCGGATGATGTTGCGCTCCCGCTGCGCCAGCTTCGTCAGCATGACGGAAAGGCGGATCAGATCCCGCGCCACCTCGTCCCGCAGGAGCCGGAGCGACAGCCTGCCGCTGTCGTCGAGCGGGAAGATCGGGCTGTCCGCATCCTGCGGCACCAGCGGCGAAGCCGACTCTTCGTCCGGCAGGAACTCGCCGATACAGCGGGACTTGAACACGGTGTATTCGTGGTTCCACAGCTCCATCTGTTCGGCCGTAATGGAGCTGAGCGGCTCGATGGCGGCGATCCACTGGTCGGTGACCGATTCGATCTGGTCTTCCCGGGCGCTGAGCAGGGCGGAGCGGAAATCGACCTCGAACCGGCTGAACGGCAGCGGCATGAAACGCTGCGGCTGGCCCGCGCCGTAGTGCAGCATGCGCCCGGGCGTCTCGAGCAGATTCCGCTGCCGCAGGGCGGCCAGCGCCTCGCGGTACGAATCTTTCAGCCCGCCGGGAAAAGGCTGCATCGTGCCGATTCCCGCATCCAGGCTGCCGCCCAGCACGAACCGGATGCCCTCGTTGATGCCGCGGATGCGATCCTCGAGCGTCTCCGGCGAATGCCAGCAGACGACGACCAGCTCATGCGGGCTGTTCCAATGGCGGAACGCGTAGCCCGACCTGTCGCGCTGCAGCACTTCGTTCGCGATGTTCGTCAGCGAGAAGAACAGAAGGTCGAGGTGCGAGCCGAACTTGTCGCGGATGAAGCGCGGCAGCGTGTCGATGCTCATGACCGCGGTCCGGCCCGTCTCCGGCTTTGCCGCAACGCGGAATTCCCGCTCGAAATGCTCCGCGAACGATTCGTACTTCCCGGCTTCTTCGATCAGGCCGGAGAACAATTTGTCCCAGTAGGCCGGCTTGATCCGGTTGATCTCGATGGAGCGGATCTGGTTCTGTTTTCGCGCTTCATTTTCCTTGTGCCAGCTCTGCACCGCCTTCGCCAGCGCTTCGTTCAGTTCGCCCTCGTCGATCGGCTTCAGGATGTAGTCCATGCCGCCGTATTTCACCGTGTGGCGGACGAAGTCGAAATCGTCATGGCCGCTGATGACGATCGTCTTCGCCTGGGGCCGATGCCGGTGAATCCACTCCAGCAGCTCGACCCCGCTCATCACGGGCATGCGCATATCGGTAAAAACAATGTCGGGCCGCTCGGCCTCGATGATGCGGATGGCCGACTCGCCTTCCGGCGCTTCGAACACTTCGTCAATCCCGTACCGCTCCCACTCGACCAGCAGACGGATGGCGTCCCGGACATGCTTCTCGTCATCCACGATCAGTGCTTTCATCGAACATGCCCTCCTTCTCGCCGAGCGGAATCGAGATGATGACCTCAAGCCCGCGCGGCGCGCGGTTTTCCAGTCTCATCCGCACCTCGTCGCTGTAGAAAAGCCGAAGCCGGGACAAAATGTTGATGAGCCCGATGCCGCCGTCTCCGCTCACCGGTTCGAACGCGCTCTCCGTCCGGTTCAGAATGGCCTGCAGCTTCTCACGTTCCGCTTCCTCCATGCCGACGCCGTTGTCCGCGACCCGGATTTCGAGGACGGAAGGCTCAACCATCCGGCAGACCACGGTGATTTCCCCGGGGTCGAGCGCCGGCTGAATGCCGTGCTTGAACACATTTTCCACGATCGGCTGCAGAATCATCCGGGGCACCTGGACGGCACCGGCCGCGTCATCCGCTTCGATCCGGTATTGCAGATTCTCATCGAACCGTTGCCGCTGCAAGGCCAGATACGACTGCACATAGTCGAGCTCCGCGGACAGCGGGACGCTCGTGTTGTCCGCGCGCATATGGTAGCGCATCATTTTCCCGAGGGAGGAAATGAGCGTGTACACCTTGCGGTCCCCGTGCTGCAGCGCCAGCGTGCCGATCGACTGCAGGGCGTTGTTCATGAAGTGCGGGTTGATCTGCGCCTGCAGCGCCTTGAGCTGGTTCGACTTGCTGGCGAGCTCCAGCCGGTATTCGCGCATGATGAGCTGGTTGATCCGCTGTATTAATTGGTAGAAACGTTTGGACAGAATGCCGATCTCGTCGCTCCTGTCGATCGCCAGACCCGCGTCCAGATTGCCGCTTTCGAGCTTGTTGATGTAGCGCAGGAGCTGCTTGATCGGGTTCGTGAACCGATAGGAGATGATCACGGCGGCGGTCGCGGCGATGATCAGGAACACCGACACGGCCAGGCTGTTGATCAGCGTCAGCTGCCGAGGATCCCGGTACAGCGTCTCATAGGGGATCCGTTTGACGAGCAGCCAATCCAGCCAGGGCGATGACAGGCTCTCGTAAATGTGAATGCCTTCGAACCGCCCGTCCTCATAATGATAATGGCCCCGATCCGCCGCCTGATCGAGAATGCTCTGCACCCATGCATATCCGTCTTCTTCCGCCGGATCCGCATCGGAAGCGAAGATCAGGTTGCCCTGCCGGTCGAGGATGTACAGCTCCTCGCTGCCCGGGGTGTACAGCATGCTGCTGATCTCCCGGATCATGTCGGTCCGGATGTCGATCGACATGATGCCGAGCACTTCGCCGGTCGGCGCGTTCAGAATCTTGCGGTGGAACGAGAACACTTCCTTTGACAGATGATACGGAAATTTCGGCTTCTCGATGCCGTACTCATGGCTGGCATGCACGGCTTCGATCTGCGCGTCCCGCTCTTCATCCAGATCCGGGATGTACGTCTGCCCCGGGGTGCTGCGCAGCAGTTTGTAGGCGTACCGGTACGAGTGGTCCTCCATGGCGGAGTAGAGGTAGATCTGCTCGATTTCCTTGACGGAGTTCGCCATGAACTGCAGGTTCCGGTACATTTCCCGCTCTTCCAGATACGACTGGGTGCCGTTCTGGATGAGCTGATAAAGGCTGTATTTATCGGACAGGTTGTTGTAGGTGAGCAGGGAGGCTTCGTTGATGCGTTCCAGATAGCCCAGCAGGTTGACGGCCCCTTGATGCATCAGGTTCGTATTTTCCCGGATATAATAGGACTTCACGGATTCTTTCGTGTAGTTGTAGGTGATCAGGATGGAGATCGAGATCGGCAGAACGATGGAGGCCAGGAGAAACGCGATCAGCTTGTTGCGCAGACTGCTTCTGTAAAACGTTTTCATCCCGCTCCCCTCTCGTTCCATCAGAAATCGTATTCAGTATAACAATTCGAAATGCGCCTTGCCACTTGCAAAGATTGACGGCTTCGACATCAAAATATTGCACCTCTTTCATCATGAAAATCCGTGTTCATGCGCATACTTCTTCCTTATACTTTGCTGTACACAATGCCGGATGAGGGAGGAGATTGTATTGCAGCACAGAATGAAGCGGCTCTCCGATGCCGTTCAGCAGCTGGTGTTTGTCGGTCCGGCGCTGTTGTTCTTCAGCCTTATTGTGCTCGTGCCGTTTCTCATGAGCTTCTACTACAGCCTGACGGACTGGAACGGCGTCACGACCCGGGTCGTGTGGGCCGGTCTGAGCAACTTCAAGCGCATTCTGCTTGAAGACAGCGAATTCCAGAGCGCGTTCTGGTTTACCGCGCGCTACACGCTGGCCGCCGTCGTGTTCGCCAACGCGGTCGGGTTCACGCTGGCGCTTCTGCTCACCCAGCCGCTCAAGACGCGAAACGTGCTTCGCACCGTTTTCTTTCTGCCGAACGTCATTGCCGGGCTGCTGCTCGGGTTTATCTGGTCGTTCATCTTCGTGAAAGGGTTTGCCGCCATCGGGGAATGGACCGGAATCGGCTTCTTCAAGCTGCCCTGGCTGGGCACGGCGTCCACCGCGTTCTGGGGCATGGTCATCGTGAGCGTCTGGCAGATGGCCGGCTACCTGATGGTCATTTACATCGCAGCGATGATGAACATGCCGCGGGAACTGATCGAGGCGGCGAAAATCGACGGGGCGGGCCGCTGGAAGATGCTGAGGAGCATCATCGTGCCGCTCGTCATGCCCGCGTTCACCGTCTGCCTGTTCCTCACGCTGTCCTGGTCGTTCAAAGTGTTCGACCTGAACCTGTCCCTGACGAAGGGCGGTCCGTTCGGTTCGACCGAATCCGTCGCCCTGAATATCTACAAGGAAGCATTCCAGAATAACAGGTATGGACTGGGCACGGCCAAGTCACTGATCTTCTTCGTCGTCGTGGCGACGGTGACGACGCTGCAGGTCATCTACACGAAACGGAAGGAGGTTGAGGTATGATGGAGCAGACGCAGAGATACAACGCGCGCCTGCTTGCCATGGAAATCGCGGCGGTGCTGCTGGCGCTGCTGTTCCTCGTTCCGTTCTATTTCGTGGTCATCAACTCGCTGAAAAGTTTCGGCGACCTGATGCGCAACGCGGCGGGCTGGCCCGAAGCCTTCCGCTGGGACAACTACGCGAGGGTATGGGAGATCATGAAGTTCCCGCGGGCGTTCATGAACTCGCTGCTCATCACCGTGCTGAGCAACGCCGGGCTGGTGCTCATCAGCGCGATGGCCGCGTACCGGATTCTGCGGCGTCCGACCGTGTTCAACCGGGTGCTGTTCGTCCTGTTCATTGCCGCCATGGTCATTCCGTTCCAGTCGATCATGATTCCGCTGGTGAAGGTGGCTTCCGAAGTCGGGCTGATGGACAGCCGGTTCGGCCTGATCATCTGCTATTTCGGATTCGGCGTGTCGCTGAACCTGTTCCTGTACCACGGATTCATGAAGTCGATTCCGCTGGAGATCGAGGAAGCCGCGGTTGTGGACGGCTGCACGCCGTACGGGGTGTTCTGGAGGATCGTGTTCCCGCTTCTCAAGCCGATGACGATCACGATCCTGATCCTGAACAGCCTGTGGATCTGGAACGACTTCCTGCTGCCGCTGCTTGTCCTGCACAGCGCGGACATCCGGACGATTCCGCTGCAGACCTACTCGTTCTTCGGCCAATATACGAAGCAGTGGGACCTCGCCCTCGCGGGGCTGGTGCTGGGCGTGGCTCCGATGGTCGCGTTCTTCCTCCTGATGCAGAAGCATATCATCGCCGGCATTTCCGCCGGCGCGGTCAAGGGCTAGGACAACAAGTTCCACTTTTTTGTTCAATAAAGTCGGTTAAGCGCCTGAAGTCGTTGTCTTTACAATGGGATTGCATCCAAGCAAAATCAATCATCAGGGAGGTCAACGGTACATGAAAAAAAGAAGTCTCGCGTTGCTGGTGTTCGTACTGATTCTCTCCCTCCTCGTGGCCGCGTGCGGCGGCAAGGGAGGCGGCTCGGACACGGGAAGCAACGCCGGTTCGTCGGACGGAGCAAACGGCGGCGGATCGGGCGAGAAAGTCACCATCAAGATGTTCCAGTTCAAGGTCGAGATTGCCGAGCAGCTCGCCAAGCTGATTGAAGAGTATGAGAAGCTCCATCCGAACATCAACATCGAACTGGAGACGGTCGGCGGCGGCGCGGACTACGGCGCGGCGCTGAAGGCGAAGTTCAATTCCGGCGACAAACCGGACATCTTCAACAACGGCGGCTTCAGCGAACTGGATCTGTGGATCGAGCACCTGGAAGACCTGACGGACGAACCGTGGGTCGCGAACCTGGTGGACGCCGCCAAACCGCCGATGACCAAGGACGGCCGACTGTATGGCATGCCGGTCAACCTGGAAGGCTACGGCTTCATCTACAACAAGGACCTGTTCGCCGAGGCGGGCATCACCGAAACGCCGAAGACGCTGGATGAACTCCGGGCGGCCGCGCAGAAGCTGAAAGACGCGGGCATCACCCCGTTCATCAACGGCTACGCGGAATGGTGGGTACTCGGGAACCACTTCATCAACATCCCGTTCGCCCAGCAGAAGGACCCCGAAGCGTTCATCCAGGGGCTGTACGACGGCACCGAGAAGATTCCGGGCAACGAAGTGTTCAAGCAATGGGCGGATCTGTTCGATCTGACGCTGGAGTTCGGCCAACCGAACCCGCTGCAGACGGACTACAACACGCAAGTTTCCGAATTCGCCATCGGCAAGGCGGCCATGACCCAGCAGGGCAACTGGACGCAGGTGGCGATCTCCCAGACGAACCCGGACATCAACATCGGTTTCCTGCCGATGCCGATCAACAACGACGCGGACGCGATGGACAAATTGCCGGTCGGCGTGCCGAGCAACTGGGTCGTGCACAAGAACTCGCCGGTGAAGGAAGAAGCGAAGGCGTTCCTGAACTGGATGGTGACGTCCGAAATCGGCCAGCGCTACATCACGGAAGAGTTCAAATTCATCCCGGCATTCACGAACATCCAGGCGGACGAATCGGTGCTGGGGCAGCTGGCGGCGGACATCATCCGCTACAGCCAGGAAGGCAAGACGCTGACCTGGAACTGGTTCAAGTTCCCGGGCGGCGAAGCGTCCAGCAACAAGTTCGCGGACGTCATGCAAGCGTACATCGGCGGACAAATCAACAAAGATCAAATGTTCGAGCGTCTGCAGCAAGCATGGGATGAAATGAGCAAATAATCCCGCGACCAACAACAGCCGCCGATCTCCGGCCATAAATGGACCGAAGATCGGCGGCTTTGTCGTCTCTCACGGCAACCGGTATCCGCCGTTCGGCCGGTTTCGCCAGCCAGCCGGGCACGAGCCGCTGCAGCCAGACCGGCGGGGTTCACAGAAAGGTTGCACATCCGAATCACCGAGTCCGAAATCGAAGCGCGGGATGAGATGAGCCGGACCGAGACAGTAGACGGAAGGAATGAGAGCATGAAGAGAAGGAAGAGGAAGAGAACGTTCATCATCCTGGGCGCGATTCTCGCCGTGGTGCTGTTGGTCGCAGGCTCTTATTTTTATACGAACATGACCTATATGGAGAAGCCGCTGAAGGCGATGCGCCATGCGGGCTTCACGGAGAAACAGGTAACGCTGGACGACGGCACGGTGATCAATTACGGGGAAGGACCGGCGAACGGCAATCCGCCGCTGCTCCTGATCCACGGCCAGGGAATGACATGGGAAGATTACGCCAAGACGCTGCCGGCGTTGTCCGAACGGTTTCATGTGTTCGCCGTTGACTGCCACGGGCACGGGGAATCCGAATGGAACCCGGAGAAATATTCGGCCAAGGCCATGGCCGCCGACTTCGTCGAGTTCATCGAGACCGTGATCGGCGGCAAAGTGATGCTCTCCGGCCATTCGTCAGGCGGCATGGTGGCGGCGTATATCGCCGCGCATTATCCCGAACATGTCACCGGCCTCGTGATCGAGGACTCGCCGTTCTTCGCCACGGAACCGGGCCGGAGGGAGTCGACTTACGTCTGGGTATACGGCTTCCAGCAATATGAGAACTTCAAACAGCAGAACGAGATCGAGGACTATTTCGAGTATGCCTTGAAGCACAGCTACTGGCGGAAAATGTTCGGTGACTTCCTGTGGGATCGGTTCTCGAAAGACGCGGTCGCCTACCGCAAGAAGCATCCGGACAAGCCGGTGCACCTGTTCTATCTGCCGCCGCAGATCAACCGGATGTTCGAATCGATGACCTATCCGTATGATCACAGGTTCGGCGAGACGTTCTACGACAACAGCTGGTTCGAGGACTACAACCAGTCCGCGGTGCTGGCGAAGATCGAATGCCCGACCTTGTTCATGAAGGCGAACACCAACTACGACGGCGATCTGCTGCTCGCGGCGCTGACGGACGAGGACGCCGAGCGCGTCGTGGAGCTGCTGCCGAACGGCAGGCTCGTGAAGGTGGATACCCCCGGCCATGACATCCATTATGACAAGCCGAAGGCGTTCGTCGACCTCTTGGCCGGTTTTCTGGATGAAGTGACAGGCTGACAGGCGGG
>Ga0310826_101007_pt1 | contig 18047 bp, 20 predicted proteins | sample WT_ome_FD_201306 | JGI IMG/M metagenome (GOLD analysis project Ga0310826, IMG submission 201306) | Sorghum-adapted microbial communities enriched on wild type (WT) sorghum from Joint BioEnergy Institute, Emeryville, California, United... ... | reverse complement strand
TTTGGGTAACGGCATCATGAAAAACCTCCGTCGCAATTGGCTATTCATTTACTTCGACAGAGGGATTGGAAATCCTTGTTAGTTAATTGGTCAGTCGTAGAAAAAAAAAAGCCGGCAGCGGCGGGCGGCGGGGCGGCTTTTGGCTGGCGGCCCGGATCGGCTGCGGCTTCGGGGAGGGACGGCATGTATACCCATCGGCCGCTTCAGCCGGCTGATCTGGTGGCGGTGTGTTCATTGCCCCGGAACGAAGAGGAATTGTATTACATGTTCCCCAAGGCGAAATATCCGCTGACGCCGGAGCAAATCGAAGAGGCGCTCAAAGACAGGCTGGAACCGACGGTGGCGCTGCACGGCGATACGGTCGTGGCTTATGCCAACCTGTATGGCCATGACGGCGAGTGCTGCTGGCTGGGCAACTTTGTCGTGGCCCGGGAATACCGGGGCAGGGGCGCATCCCGTTATCTGATTGAAACCATGGAATCCATCGCGAAACATCGGCTGAATGTCCGGCGGCTGCGGCTGGTCTGCCACAATACGAACACCCGGGGCATGCTGTTCTATCACAAAATGGGGTACAAGCCGTTCGACATTTCGTTGCGGACCAAACCCTCGGGAGAATATATCGCCGGCATTCTCATGGAAAAATCGCTGTAATCGCCGGCCGGCTGCCCGCGGGCCGCGGCATCGCCGGCTGCCGGCCTGCCGGCGGCGGGAGGCCGCCGGCGTTGCGGCGCCGGGGCGCCCGGACGCTTCCGCCAAAGCCGGCAGCGACAGCCGCCGTCTCACCCAGGCGGCGAAGACCAGGAGCGCGGCCGCGACGAAGACGCCGCCGGAGGCGAACACCGCGGGATAGCCCGCGAGCTGGGAAACCCAGCCAAGCAGGATCGAACCGATCCCGATGCCCAAATCGAAGGCGATCATGAACGACGCGGTGGCCATGCCCCGCCGGTCCGGACGCGCGATGCGCAGCGCCGCCGCCTGCAGGGCGGGCTCCGAGTTCCTTCACATAATGCGGCAGCGTCGGAAGCAGGAAATAGAACCCCGTAAACAGAAACAGCATCGCGAGGGTGAGAAGGATGTATGGTTTCGTCCACTGGCGTTCCATATATGTTTCTCCTTTCCAGAGTGAAGCCTAACTTTTTTTACGAAGGTGTTGTTCGTCAGGATTCATTCGATGACCGGAGGAAAGCGTGACACCCCATGGATCGGAAAGCGAAAGGGATCGCCTTGCTCCTGCTCAGGACGGTTCGGGTTGCCGCCGTCGCGTTCGTTCTCGTATTTGGACTTGCGTTGTTGCTTCAGTTTTTGACCGGCCGGGAATCGGTGTCCAATTACATCATCCATCCCGCGCTGATTCTGGCCGTCTGGATCTGCGCCCGATTCCTGGACGGAATATCTTTCCGGGAACTCGGACTTTCGCCGGCGCCCAAAGCGCAAAGGCAGTTTCTGTTTGGCGGGGCGCTCGCCGTCCTGTCAACGATCCTGATGGGATTGGGCATGATGCTCACGGGAGAATGGGAACCGGCCGGGCGGGAAATTTTGCAGACGAAACCGCCGAAAATCCCCGGAACGCTGCTGTATTGCATATTGATCGGCTTTGCCGAGGAACTGCTGTTCAGAGGGTACCTCATATCGCTCTGGCGCAAATACGGCAGGATGTATTCGGGCATTGTCGTCTCCGCGCTATTGTTTTCTTCGGTGCACATTCTCAACCCGTCCTATGGGCCGGCGGCTTTTCTGGCGGCTTTTGCCATAGGGCTTCTGTACGGATACATGGTTCTGGCGGCGGGGAATCTGTGGATGCCGATCGGACATCACATCGCCTGGAACTTCTGCCAAATGCTTTTCCTGCCGCCGGAAGGCGGAGAGATTGCGGCGCTGGTCATCACAGCCGCCAGTTTTCCGGTTGTTATTGCATATTTTCACAGGGAAAAGTCGGGTAAAATGATGGAAAAATCGCCACATGGGGGCACGTCCCAAAAAATATAGACCTTACGTCCCGTGGAAGGAGATTTTAGAATGTAGAGCGGCATCATATACCCCAATCAGGGAAATAGGGAACCCGCCTTCGGGTTCCCTTTCAAACTGTCGGCACATTTTTGGCAAGGTCTTAATGATATACAAAATCTTTTCAAATTAACCGGAAAACCGCCTTGACTCCAAATCTGAAAACTTTAATATCGAAAAAATGATTGATGAACATCCGGAAGGACAGCTTAAGGAGAGAGTCGCGTGAGGAAAACCCGATTCAAGACCAGCCTTTTTGGCAAATTCATTCTGCCCGTTCTCGTCTTTATTCTTGTTCCGAGCCTCATCAATCTGTTCTACGCGGCCTATTCCGCCGCGGACGCGCTGGAGACGGAGTCCGGCAATTCATTGTCCCGGCTCGCGATGGAGAAGAAGAACGAAGTCGATCTGGTGTTTGATTCCCAATTCTCCCTGCTGGATGTCTGGGTCAACGATTGGTTTACCGTCGAATTTTTCCGGGAACTGAACAGAACCCGCCAGGCCGACCCGGAGAAGTTGCGGCAATTGACGGCCATCCTGGAAGAGCGGTTCCGGAAGGCCGGAGGACTTTATGAGAATATTTTCTTCACCTTCGATGACAAGGTGGTCGCCGACGGGGTCGGCGGCGCTTCCGTCGGCTATGTGATGGACCGGGAACTGGAAGCGTATTACTACCGCCAGCTGGAAAATCCGGGACTCGACACGGGTGCCTACATGTATTCGCCCATCACCGGAAGACCGGCGATCCCCGTCATCAACTCGATTCTGGATGAAGGATCGAATCGGGTGCTCACGACGCTGGTCATCGCGGTGGATGTCAACAGATTGACGGAAAATCTGGTCCAAAGCAGCGAGGGCCAGGTCATGGGAACCATGATTCTGGATTGGCGGGGCATGGTCATCGCGGCGGACAAATCCGAACTGGCGCTGAATCTGAATTTCAGCGAACAGGAAGGGCTGACCGGCTTTTTCGGGGATATGGAAGCAAACGGTACGGGCAGCGGCAAATTCGTGCTGGACGGGGTGGATTACATTGCTTCCTACCTGAAGCATGACCGGCATGGATTCTATATCTTGACCTATATGCCGGTCGATCAATATATGGGGGAAGTGAACACCCTGAAATGGAACATCGCGGGCGTCATTCTGGTCAGCGTTCTGGTGTCCGTCATCGTGGTGTTCCTGATCATCCGGTCCCTCGTCAATCCGATCAAAATCATTGCGAGAAGCGCCCGCCAAATCGCGGACGGGGATTTGACCGCGCCCGAGGTCCGATTGAGAAGCCGCGATGAACTCGGCGAACTGGCAGGCGCATTCAACTCGATGGTCGGCCGTTTGAAGGAGTTGGTGAAACAGATCGGCGCCACTTCGGAACGGGTGGCGGCATCCGCGTCGGAGTTCAGCTCGGTTGCCGGCCAATCGGCGGAGATCAGCCGCCAGGTGGCGAGAACGATCCAGGACGTGTCGGCCGGCACGGAAGAACAATCGCGGCATATTTCCAGCAGCGTGGCCCAGATCCGGGAAATGACGGACGGGGTAAGAAACATCGCCGAAAGCGCGCAAAACGCGACGGCGCAGGCCAATCTGGCCGCCGAAAAGGCGGACGCGGGCGCGGCCACCGTCTATTCCTCGATCTCCGAAATCAACACCGTCAATGAAAACATTTTGCGGGTGTCCGAAAAAATCCGAAAACTGGGCGAACGCACGCAGGAAATCCATCAAATCGTCAATGTGATCACGCAAATTGCCAACCAGACGAATTTGCTCGCGCTGAACGCGTCCATTGAAGCGGCAAGGGCCGGGGAACAGGGACGCGGCTTCTCGGTGGTGGCCCAGGAAGTGCGAAAACTGGCGGATCAAACCAGGGATTCGTCCGATCAGATCAAGGCGCTGATCGACGCCATCCTGAGCGAGACGGAACAAACCGTCCTTTCGATGGACGAAGCGGTCGAGCAGTCCTCCAGAGGAATCGAGGCCATTCATTCCGTGGAACAAACCTTTGGGGACATCCAGCGGTCCGTCAATGAGGCCAACATGCAAATTCAGGAAGTGGCGTCGGCCGCCGAGCAGATGAATTCGGCGGTGGAACAGATCGCGGCGAATATCCAGGAAATCAGCAAAATCTCGATGGCGACCGCCGCGCAGGCCCAGGACGTTACCGGCGCCATGGAAGAAGAACTGGCTTCCGCCGAGGAAATCTCCTCCTCATCCCGCGAGATGGCCAAGCTGGCGGAAGAATTGCGGGCGCTGGTCAATCAGTTCAAAATCAGATAATGAGCATATGATCCGGGTCGCCTTTGGGGGCGGCCTTTTTTTTGTTGACATCGCACCGTGGATTCCTAATGCGGTCGCGGGGGCCAGATCATGCTTGGGGGACCGGTGTTTCCGGTGGCAGCCGCGCGTTGAATCGATCGCGCAGATGGCTGAAACCGATGCCGTTTCAATATTAGACTGGCGGTCTATTTTTGTCTAAAATGTGAATGGAAAATGTGGCGAAACTGTGAACGGGGGGTCGTTGCGGCGTGGGGGCGTTCATGCGGGCGGCGACGCGGAAAAAGCGGCGCACGGTGGTCGAGACGGCGCTGGCGCTGTTTGCGGAACGCGGCTACGAGCAGGTGACCGTGGACGACATCCTGCAGGCGGCGAACATCTCCAAGGGCACGTTTTATCATTATTTTTCGGGCAAGGAAGAGCTGCTGGCGGAGCTGGACGCCGTCCAGGACGACCTGATCGGGCGGTGGCTGGATACGCCGCCGGCGCTGGTTCCCTCCCTGGAGGATCACGTCAACCGGCTTTTTTTAGACTTGGCGTCTAATTTGGCGGACCGGCCTCGCCTGGCGCGCAGCAAAATTTCGCTGGCGATGAGCCATGAAACGGTGCGCCGCGCGCAGGAACGCAGGAAGCGCCAGCTGAGCGACGCCGTCATGCATTGGCTGCCGGACCGGCGCAAGGCGGAACTGCTCGTCGCCGTCTATTTCGGAACGATCGAAGTCTGGGCGCTGCGCGGGGAGGGCGGCCTGCTTCCCGCGCTGCAGTCGAATCTGGCGGTGGCATGGGCGGGACTCAAGGCGCGGGAGATCCCCGAGCCCGGCCCGCTGCCCGCATCTGTACAAGGGAGGTTGACCACGATGAAAACGGCCGTCATCGGCGGCGGTCTGGCGGGGCTCACCGCGGCCGCCTATCTGTCGGAACATGCCGGCATCGAAGGGGTGCTTTTCGAGCGCAGTCCGCAGCTGGGGGGGCGCGCGTTCACCTACGAGAAGGAAGGCTTCACGCTCAACTACGGCGCCCACGCGGTGTACGCCATCGACCGGCATGAGCTGTCCAATCTGGAGAAAGAACTCGGGCTTACGTTCAGCAGCAAGCAGGTGAACAAACGCCGCGTGGTGTACGCCAAAAACGGCAACCTGTCCCTCGCGCCGCTGGACGCGATGAATCTGCTCAAGACCGACGTGCTGCCGTCCGCCCAGAAAATGCGCTTTGTCGCCGAAATCGCGGCGATCATGGCGAACATCCACCAGCTGAAGCGCTATCCCACGCTGGGCGACTATCTGGCGGAGGCGGAGAGCGGCGAGGACCTTAAGGAGCTGTGGGAACATCTCGTCTGCTCCAACTTCTTTATCGCGCCGTCAGACGCGCGCAAGGTACCGGGCCGCGTCATCAGCGAATATTACCAGAACCTGTTCCTTTCCAGCCGGCCGGTCAGTTACGTGCTCGGCAGCTGGGCGGTCATCACGAACCAGCTGAAGGGCAAGATCGAGCGCTCGGGTCGCTGGGACATCCGGCTGCAGGAGCCGGTGGAGGGGATTCGCTACCACAACCGGAAATTTGTGTTGCGCACAAAGACCGGCGAGCGGGAATTCGACCGCGTCGTGTTCGCGATGCCGGTGCAGCAGGTGGTGAAGCTGCTTCGCAGCACGCCGTGGGAACCGTTCCTGGCGGATTTCGAGGACGTGACGCCGACCGAGGTGCTGGTGTACGACATCGGCCTGTCGGAAGTGGTGGCGAGGCCTTTTTCATACATCAGCGACATGGACCGGAAACTGTTCATCAGCGACGTGTCGGCGACCGACCATACGGTGGTGCCGGAAGGCGGCCAGCTGCTGCAGGGGATCGCGTACCTCCCCGACCGGTTCGCGGACGAGGAGGAGCGGAAAGCGTTCCTGGACGGCAAGATGGCGGAGATGGAGGCGACCTTCGACCGCTACTATCCCGGGTGGCGGGAAAAAATGGTCGTAAAGCGCGTATCGAAAAAGGCGATGGCGGCCAGCGCGAAAAATATCGTCGGCAACCGGCTGTTGCCCGTCCAGCTCGAAAATGTTCCGTTTTATTTCTGCGGCGACGGCTGCGAGGGCAAGGGGGAACTGGCGGAACGGGCGTTTTCGAGCGCGCGGGCGGCGGCGAAGGCGATTCTCGCCGAAGTCGGCAAGGCCGAGGCGCGGCTGGCGATGGTGTGAGGCGCCGCTCGGCACGGCTGGCGGTGGTGAGAGGCGCCGCTCCACCGCCGGGTGCCGCGAGCCGCCTGGAGACTTTCACCAGCCGCCGATCTTAATGCAAAAAAGCATTAAAATTTCAGAAAAAGGCGGCAAGATTCTTATTATCATGCAAAAATGCATTAATTTTGGCGTTTTCGGCAAAAACGGCTCAATCTTAATGCAAAAATGCATTAAAATTGGACCTTTCCTCCACAAGACCCGTTACCACAGCGCCTCATCTTCCAGCGACCCGACCCGTTCATACCGGGCGATCCTGCGGCCTTCGCCGCGTACGACCGGCTTCAATTTGCCTTTGTCGCACAACCGCTTCAGAATTTTCACCGCGGTGCGATGACTCAGGGAAAATTCGCGGGCGATTTCAATGGGCCGGATCGGTTTGTCCGCAAGCATGGCGAATTTCAGCACTTCACGATCGACCAGCGAAAATCCGTTCGCGCCTCCGGACGCGATATAGGGCGCCATCAACGATTTGATCAGGAACCTCGTCGTTTCCGGACTTTCCTCCAAATCGTCGTACGGAATGGACACGACGCGAAAACCGAGGGTTTGCAGGAACGTTTCCCTGTTCAGTTCGCGCCGGAACCGGATGCGATCCATGCTCTGCACGTGGGGGCCGTAGCCTTTGATTTCGAATGCAAATTTGCACGACCCCCGAATCCAAGCGAAATCGATAAAATACGGACGCCCCCTCCAGTCCGGCACCTCATATTCGGGATGCAGGTGATCGAAATTTCCGAAAAGCGGCCACCACACCCGTTCCAAAAACAGGCGTTCGCCGTGGCCATGTCCCCTCTGCAACCGGCTTCTCCTTTCCCCGGTTCTCCGCTGTAGATGATCCAACAACCACTGTTCATGCGCGGTTTCGAATCCCATGGGATCTCCTCCGTCTTTGCCAAAATGGAAAAACCCCGAACCCACCAAAAGACAGGTCCGGGGCGTGCTTCGCCACACTTGCCTTTATTTTACTTTTGCATGCGGAGGGTATGTCAACATACACCGATGTATTTTTCCGACACGGGCAGCAAATACTCCCTGTACCACAGGAAGAAGTCCGGACTGTCGCCGTGCATGCGGATGAACCTGCGCAGGGTGTCAACTGTTGTAAATCGTGCACTTGATGATGGTCAGCCAGTCCGCCCGGTAAAAGTGTTTCCACTTGCCGTGCTCCGATTTCGCGAACGTCTCCAGCCCCCGTTCGTAGGCCCGCATGCCGCGCGACGCGCGGACGAAGGCCAGGGGGTATTCTTTTTGGCGAAAAAGGAAATAGGCCTCGCACAGTTCCGTCAGCCCCATGTACCCGCTCAGGTGCAACTCCGCGTGGAACCGGAGTTGATCCTGCAGCCTGGCCGCATCTTCCGGGGAAAGTCGGCCGGCCAGCTCGTCGCAACTGGCCAACCACCGCTCCCAGCCGGGAATGGCGGATGCGCATTTTTCGCGGAAAAACTTCACCTGCTCCGAAAAAAGCCGCTTCGCCCGCGGCCCGCTTCAGCGCCCCCGCTTGGTTCGTCGGCAGCCGGTTAATGCGGAAGGGACGCCGCGAGGCGGTCATACCAGAGAAGCCAAGTCCATCGAAAGCTGTCGAACCGGAGGCTGGACTTTCTTTTCCAACAAATACAGAAAGGAAGGCCGGGGCTCACCCCAAATTTGCTTGCAAACAAGACCGTCCTTATGAAATTCTTGCAACCGCATGGATAATATACGCGGAGTGATTCCGTCCAGCGATTGCCGAATTTCCTGGAATCTTGTGTGGTTGAAGTTCAGCGACAGCAGGATGGGGATGCCCCAAACCTTGTCGGACAGCCTGCCTTTTCCGATTCGCCGCTCACTGAGTTCAACGGCGCGAGCCGCTTCGCGATAGAGTCGTCCTTTTTCCGTAAGCACATATTCAGGCAAGAGCGGATGCCGTCGATCTCCGGGGGACAGATGGAGCAGCAAACCGTCCTCTTCCATTTTCTTCAGGTTCGCACTGAGCCGGGAAGGGGCAATATTCAACTTGTTCTGCAGGGGCGTAAACCGGCCTCCATTCCCTTCCAGCGCCAACAAAATCGGCAAGGTCCATTGCCCGGTTAGTTCACGGCCAAGCTGCAGGATCCGTTGTTCCTTGTTCAAAGTTCAACGAGAGTTTCAGCAAGCATCAGGTTGTGTCCGTCGGGATCGACAAAGGTTGCGAGCTTGGCCATGCCGGGCACATGTTCCACTTCGCCGATGAATGTGACGTTCTTCGCCTCCAGCTGCTTCATGGCTTCTTCGATATTGACCACTTCAAATACCGTCGAAGATGTGGCCGGTTCCACCGTCTGCGCTTCCGAAAACCCAATGACACAGTCCTTGGTGTTCGTGTTGACCATGGCCAAGCCGTTGGCCGGATCGTGAAAAATGACCTCAAAGCCAAGCTTGCCGGAGTAAAATTCCAATGTCCGCTCCAGGTTGGATACGTTGTACCAAATACTTACGCCTGATCGATACATTTCATCGACCTCCTGAAAATATGTACTACCGATAATATATCAAAGTATAAAAACGGTAGTAAAGTTTTTTTTGATCCGCCACGTATGCAAAGCGCTTTATTGAATACATGTTCATCCGGTCGGTCAGTGCCGTCAGCGTCTTTGGGCAAGAATTCCAACAGGAAACTGTTGACAGGACACCAAATGGTGTCCTAAAACGACACCAAATGGTGTCCAATTGATGAATCCTGATCCAAGGAGGGCAGAAGTGAACGCTAACGGCCAGACGCGCGATGTGTTCGATGCGGTGGCGGATCCGACCCGGCGCCGCCTGATCCGGTTGCTGGCGGAAGCGGGGGAGCTGCCGCTGCACGAGTTGACGCCGCATTTTCCGATGGGCCGCACGGCGGTATCCAAGCACTTGGCGATCCTCAAGGAAGCCGGTCTGGTCGAAGTCCGCAAAGCCGGACGGGAAACCCGTTACAGGCTGAACGCCGCGCCGCTTCAGGAAATCCAGAATTGGGTGGCGTTCTACAGCAGGTTCTGGAGCTCGAACCTGGCACGCCTGAGCAAATTGCTGGAGGAGGAAGAATCGGAATGAGTCTGACGCTGTCCATGGATTTTCAGTTCAAAACGACGATCGAGAAGCTATGGTCCGCCCTGACGGACTCGAACCAGCTGTCCAAATGGGTGGCCGACATCCATACCGGCGAAGGCATGGAGAACAATTTCAAGCCCGTCGTGGGCCACCGCTTTCAGTTCCGCGCCAGGAGCCGACGGAATATTGGAACGGGATCATCGAAGGCGAAGTGCTGGTCGTGGAGGAACCGCACCGGTTGTCCTACACTTGGGAAAGCGGAGAAAAGCATACGGTCACCTGGACGCTCACGGATCTGGGGAACGGCATGGTGAACCTGCACCTCGAGCAGACGGGCATCTCCGGCGAGCCGGCGCGCAACGGCGCCAGGTACGGATGGGGCAAATGGGGCGAATCGCTTAAAAAATTGCTGGAACGCCTGATTGACGAAGGTGTGCACGGCGCCCCTGCGCAGCGGGGTGATGCTCAAATGCAGCGCTTCCCGCTCCAGCTCGTGCCGGATCTGTTTCAGGCCGATGAGCCACGGCTTGCCGTAATGGATGTGGTCCGTCACCATCCGGCTGCCCAGCCAGGCGGCGGCGGTGTCGCCGTCGTAAGCCACTTCCAGAAACACGTCCGTCACGTGTTCGGGCCAGTCGGTATCGATTTTCAGCAGGGCGGACCGCGCGAACGGCTGCGTCACGCCGACGGCCGGTTCATAGGCCGGCACTTCGAGGGTGATGGTGGCAAACAGCCCTTCCCGTCTCACGTCCGCCAGGCCGAGCGAAGCACGCACCGGCTCATCGGGCGCGGGGAAGAGATGGACGCGGATGCGGTTGTCCCCGGGGGACGTGCAATACAGTTGGTCTTTGGCCGCATAAAGGTGGCTGCCTGAGATCGCCAGTCTTTTTTCGCCCCACAGCTCGAACACATAAGCCTGCAAGGCTTCCTCGCGGCTCAGCACGATGACGCGGAGGTTTCGATCCGTCACGGTGTTCACGGCGACCGCGTGCTGCCTGCCGACCATTGGTTGCACCACCCACAGGCCGCCGCGTTTTGACGCGGTGCCTTGTCCGGCATCGATGCCGGCGACGGCATCGGCGCGGAAAACGAGTTCCGGCGCGACGCCTTCCACTTCCGCGAACACGACGATGTCTTCCCCGCCATGGTGCAGCCTGGTCAAGGGCTGGGCCGTGGCGCTGATCAGCTCGACCTCCCCGAGCTTCAGGCGGAACGGGAGGACGGCGGCCGTTCCGCTCTTCAGGGTCAGGGTCCCTTCCAGCGGGAACGACACGGGGCCGCCGGAGGTTTCCAGCTGTATCCGGACGGTCTTGTCCGGCATCTCGACATGGTCCTGGAAGTTGTTCAGGAACACGAATCCGGAGCCGTCCCTGTGCCGGACGCACCAGCGGACGGCGCCGGCGTCGGCGGGGTCCAGCGCATCCTGGCCTTCCGGCAGACAGGTGCCCATCGGGGCGAGCACGTCGCCGAAGGCGTGCAGGAAATGGGAGATCACGCGGATGCGGTGATAGGACTCGCCGACCCTCCCGAATTCGCCCAGCGGCGCCTGGTAATCGCAGGTCATTTTGGGCAGGCCGGATTCGTTCAGGAAGCCCCGGCGGCCGACCGGATTCGTTCCCCCGTGGTACATGTAGTATCCGACCAGGTTGCTCCCGCCGGCCAGCTTGACCAGCGTCATGGCTTCGACGCTGCCGGCGGGCACGTACGGCCGGGCCGTATAGCTCACCTGCATGCCGCCGGCCATTTCGCAGCAGGCGACCGGGTATTCCCGCGGGTCGTAGTTCACGGGTTCGCCCGGATGGGCGTGCAGGTCCCGGAACAGAAACTCGCGGCTCGGCGGCTGGTTCGGGATCCAGGGCGTATAGGCGTAGGCGGCCAGCATCGGGAGGGTTTCCTCTTCCGGGACGGCCGCCCCGCCCCAAGCCGTCGCGGTGAAGAAAAGCGGCCGGAACCCGCACGCTTTGGCGATGCGCCGGAGTTCGTCCAGGTGGGCGCTCCCGCCCTTTCCGGCGGTCAGAAACTTCCGGGCGTACCCCCACGCGTCGTCCGGCGCCCCGGCGTGCATGAATTCATTTTCCAGCTGGACCGCGAGGATCGGCCCTCCTTCGCGGAAAAATTTCCCCCGGACCTGCCGCGCGATTTCGGCGTACAGTTTGCGGACCAGCGCCAGATAGCCCCCGTCGTTGGAGCGGATTTCCACCGGATTGGCGAACACCCAATCCGGAATGCCGCCGTTGCGCACTTCCCCGTGGCAGAAAGGCCCGATGCGAAGGATCAGGAGCAGGCCGGCCTTTTCGCACAGATCGGTGAAATGCCGCAAATTGCGGTCGCCGCTCCAGTCGAAGACGCCTTCTTCCTCTTCATGGTGGTTCCAGAACACGTAGGTCGAGACGATGTCGACGCCGCCCGCTTTCATTTTCAGCAGTTCCTCTTCCCAGTGCAGAAAAGAAAATCTCGCGTAGTGGAACTCGCCGACCACGGGGATCCAGGGCTTGCCGTCCCGGGTCATGTAGCGGTTGGTAAACCCGAAAGATTCGCCCAGGGGACTGGTTCCGTGAAGCGCGCCGAGCCGGCCGGCCGAGACGGGCTTGTTCTCCCGGCCGAGGCGCATCGACAGGATGGTCGCTGCCTTGTCTTCCATACGGGAACTCCCTCCGCGGATCGCCTTGTTTTCTTCCCCCATTTTGCCGGCAAGGCGGAAATAGCGGAAGTGAAAATTCCGGTTTTTTTGGCGAAAAAACCGATCGCGGAGCGCCGGACATCGCGCGGGCGCGACTTGTCAGCTCAGGCGCGGCGGCCGAATTTTTGCTACATTATTGATAGGCGATCCATTCGGTTGACAAAACCGTACGCATTCGAATCGTCAAAACATCCGGAAGGCAGGGAACGAAGCATGTACGAGTTCAATTTTGCCGGCCGCGTGGTCTGGGTGACCGGAAGCAGCACGGGCATCGGCCGGGCCGCGGCGCTCGCCTTCGCCGGGTGCGGGGCGGATGTGGTCGTGCACGCGAATCAAAGCGTGGCGGAAGGCGAGGAAGTCGCCCGGGAAATCGAACGCATGGGCCGCAGAGCGCTGCTGGTCACCGGCGACGTGGCGGATCGCGGGGCCGTATTGAAGATGGCGGAGTGCGTCCGGGAGACGTTCGGCCGCGTCGACGTGCTCATGAACAACGCCGGTTCTCTGATCAGACGCGTCCGCTTCGAGGAAGCGGATGAGGCGATCTGGGACCGCGTCATGGACGTCAATCTGAAATCCGTCTTTCACGTATCGCAGGCCGTCCTGCCGATGATGAAGCCGCTCGGCAAAGGCAGCATCATCAACGTGTCATCCATTGCGGCCCGCTCCGGCGGCGGGCGCGGCAGTTTCATCTACGCGGCCGCCAAGGGCGGCGTCGTGTCGCTGACGCGCGGGATGGCGCGGGAACTGGCGGAGTACAACATCCGCGTGAACGCCATCGCGCCCGGGGTGATCAGCACGCCGTTCCACGACCGGTTCTCCCCGCCGCCGATGCGCGCCGCGTACAAGGACCAAATTTTGCTGGGCCGCGAGGGGACGCCGGAGGAAACGGTCGGGGCAGCGCTGTTTCTCGCGTCGGATGCGGCCAGCTTCATCACCGGCGAGATGATCGACGTCAACGGAGGGCAATGGATGGCCTGAATATGTGATCCCGAAATTCGCTTGGTTTGGCTGGCATCATGGCCGGGACAATAGCAGGGGGGATCGCCATGCACCGAATGCTGGACGCCGCCAAAAAGCTGCACGGTCCAATGGTCGAATGGCGCCGCGATTTTCATCGATATCCGGAATTGGGGTACGAGGAGCACCGAACATCGGCCAGGGTGGCCGAACATTTGCGTGGGCTCGGCCTGGAAGTCCGGACGGGCGTCGGCCGAACCGGCGTCGTCGGTCTGCTCCGCGGCGAACGCGACGGACCGACGCTGCTGCTTCGGGCCGATATGGATGCGCTGCCGATCCCGGAAGCGGACAAAGGCATCGACTACATGTCCAAAGCGGAAGGCAAAGCCCACCTGTGCGGCCACGACGCCCATACCAGCATGCTGATGGGCGCGGCGCAAGTTTTGAGGGAACGGGGCCTAAGGCGCGGAAACGTCAAATTCATGTTCCAGCCCGCCGAGGAAGGCCTGGCCGGCGCCAGGGCGATGATCGAGGACGGCGTGCTGGACAACCCCCGCGTGGACGCGGCCTGTGCGCTGCACGTGTCGCCGGCGCATCCCACCGGCCGCATCGCGATCGTGCGGGGCGCCGGCTGGGCGGCCGTCGACCGGCTTTCCATCCGCATCATCGGCCAGGGCGGCCATGCCGCCGCTCCCCATCTGGCCGTCGACGCCATTCCCGTGGCCGCGCAGGTGGTGACCGCCCTGCAGCAAATCGTCAGCCGGCAGACGGACCCCCTCGATGCCGCCGTCGTCACCATCGGCAAGATTTCCGGCGGCCACGCGTTCAACGCGATCGCCCCGGACGTATGGATGGAAGGGACGGTCCGCACGCTGGATCCGGGGACGCAAAAGCGGGTCCGGGCCGGCATCGAAGCGATCGTCAAGGGCGTCACGGCTTCGCTTGGCGCAACCTTCGAATTCGAATACAGGGAAGAATACCCGGTGCTGGTGAATCACGACGGGATGAACGAACTGGTGAAGCGGGTGTGCGACGAAACCCTCGGAACCGGCCATTGGGAGTATGGCAGAACGACCATGGGCGGAGAAGACTTCGCCTTCGTGGCCCGGCGGGTGCCGTCCGTCATGTTCCGACTGGGTACATGCGACGGAGAGAAGACGGCCTACCCTTTGCACCACCCCATGTTCAATCTTGACGAAGACGCCCTGCCGATCGGCGCCGCCATGCTGGCGTCCTTGGCCGTCCATTGTCTGGAGAACCATGGAATATGACAACGCCGGCGTGAGGGCGGCGAGCGAAGGGGGAGAGGGTTTGTGCGGAACAGGATTTCCATTTCCGTTTTCTTTCTGGTCTCCTGTTTCTTTGCGTTTGCGGCGTATCCGCAAGAAGCGCAGGCGTGCAGTCCGGCGCCGTGGTCGGCCGCGGAGCTGGCTGAAGCAAGCGAAGCCATCCTGCACGGGACAGTCATGGCCGTCCGGCAGGAGGGCAGGCGGGCGACCGTTGAGGTGATCCATTACATTGGACCGGGCGACGCGCCCCGCTTCGTCCACCTTCCCCCGACCGTCTCCAGCCAATCGGATGCGGTCATTTGTCCGGATTTTTCAATAATCTTTCAAAAGGACAGGGAATATGTCATTTTCCTGAAATCGGCGGGGCCGTCTCCCGCTTTGCTGAACGAGTACGGGCTGACCGCTCTGGTAGTGGAAGAGAACGCGGTCAACGTGGATATCCGCGGCGGACGGGAGGAATTGCCGACCTTGCTGAGGCAATGGGCTGAAATGCGCGATGCCGATGTGAAAGAACCGAGGCCCGGCGCCGCCGTCTGGGGCGAAGGCGATGAAAAACGGGGGATGCCAGGCATCTGGATGGTTGCCGTCGCCATCATGCTGATTGGAATGGGCGCCCATGCGACGGCCAGAAAGCGATCCGGATGAACGCCGAGGGGCTTGCGGCCGCCGCTGTTCGCCGAACAAAAAATCCCCCTCTGCGAATCCGCAGAGGGGGATTATGCGCCAGGAGCGATTTCTCACCCGTCAGAGAATGATTTGATACGTCAATTCAATCGGATCGGCCGGATGCTCGGCATCGTCCGGACCGACCCAATGGACTTCTGCGCCGAGCGCCTCAAAGAGTTCGCGCATGGGCACGAGCACGAAGCCGTTCTCGTTGATCGCCGAATCTGCAAATTGGACCCGGGTGCCGTCAATGTTGATGCTGATGGCGTTTGCAGACACGGGCGCAAGCACGAGTGCCGAGGCGACGGCCAGAAATAACGCCAGGCTTAACACGCGTTTTTTTGGCGCCAATCCGCATTTCTCCTGAAAAAAATCCGAACATCCCCATCACAACGACAGACCAGCCTTTTCGGCGTCCTTCGCGAGATCTGCCTTCAGCCACCCCCGTGAATAAAATTCCGTCGCTTCGATGACCGCATCATTGAAAAGGGACAGGTGTACATTCCCAATGGTGTATATGCTTACATAATCAAAAACATGCATCCAGCCCATCAATACCCATTTTTTTCTAGGCCCGACTTCACTCAAGGTACACAAATATAAAAAAATTCCTGCCATGGAACCAATCTGCCATTCCCGGCGCCGGGATCTTGACGGCCAACATTTAGTGTTTATATTATATATATACACAAATCACACTATACTCACTACACTATAATCACCTTGAAGAGGGCCCTACCCATGAACATCCTCATTTCCAACAGCTCCAAGGAGCCGATTTACGAACAGATCAAAAAGCAGATCAAGGAAAGCATCCTCAGGGGCGAGCTCAACGAAGGGGATCTCCTTCCCTCGATCCGGCAGTTGGCCAGGGATTTGCACATCAGTGTCATCACGACGAAAAGAGCCTACGACGACCTGGAGAACGAAGGGTACATCGTCACCGTCGTCGGCAAAGGGACCTTTGTCGCCGGGCAGAACCGGGAACTGTTGCGCGAATTGCGGCTGCGATGGATCGAGGAAAAGCTGGCGGAAGTGGTGGCGGAAAGCAGGGCCCTGGGCGTCACCCTTCCGGAACTTGCCGAAATGCTGAAACTGCTCTACGAGGATCCGCCCAACGGCGGAAATTCACAGCCATAAAAAACCGCAACCCAACCGCAAGGAGGAACATCGGATGGAAGACGTCGCCGTTTTGGACCGGGTGAGCAAATTCTATAAAGGCTTCAAGCTGGACCGGATTTCGTTTTCCCTCAAAAAGGGATTCATCCACGGCCTGATTGGCCGCAACGGAGCGGGGAAAACGACGACGATCAAGCTGATGATGGACCTGGTCAGACCGGATGAAGGCTCCATTCGCATCTTCGGCCTGGACAACCGCCGGCACGGAAAAGAAATCCGGCGGCGGATCGGCTTCGTGTACGCGGAAAACCCCTTTTACGACGATTTGACGGCGGAAAACATGAAGCGCGTCGTTGCCTCGTTCTACAAGGACTGGGACGAAGGGGCGTTCCGCCGGTATCTGAAGCTGTTCGACCTGCCCGCGAACAAAAAAATCAAGCATCTGTCCAAGGGCATGAAGATGAAATTTTCCATTGCCCTGGCGCTGTCCCACCACGCCGACTTCATCATCATGGACGAACCGACTTCCGGTCTGGACCCGGTCGTTCGGAGAGAGATTTTGGAGCTGTTGTCCGAGGTCATCCAGGACGAAAACAAAACGGTTCTCTTCTCCACCCACATCACATCCGACCTGGAACAGGTGGCGGATACCATCACGTTTATCCACGACGGCAAAATCCGGTTTTCGCTTCCGAAGGATGAAGTGCTGGAAAGGTACACCCTGGTCAAGGGCGGAACGGACCTTTTGGATCCGGACACGCGGAAGCCGTTTGTCGGGCTCAGGGAAACGCCGGTCGGTTTTGAAGGCCTGTCCGACGATCCGAAACGGGTTTACGCGTTGTTCGGGGATCGGGTGATCTACGAAAAGCCCACGCTGGAAGACATCATGGTGTACACGATCAAATTCGGGGAAAATCGGGGAGGAAACCAAGGTGCGGAGCATTCTCTATAAAGATCTCGTGGTGGAACGAACGGTCATTTTGATCTATACCGCGGGGGTAATCCTGTTCGCGTTGCAGGTGGTTCCGATTTTTGACCCGCTGGCGCTGGCGTTTTGTCTGGCGATCTTTTTCACGTTCACCACCGCATCCCATGAGGAAATGAACAACGGCCACATCCTGCTCAACAGCCTGCCCGTGGACCGGAAAGAAGTCGTGGCGGCCAAGTACGCGTTTCACCTTGCCGTCGGCGCGGGTTTCATCGGGCTTGACGTTCTCCTCGAGGCCGTGACCGGCGCCTGGTCGCCGGATCTCGGACGGCAGTTCGCCTTTGCCGTGCTCGGCATCATCTGGTTCGTATCCGTCTTTTTCCCGCTCTATTTCTGGCTGGGTCACCGTTTCGTGCAAATTGCCATGATATTCCTGTTCATCATGCTCGTCGGGGTCGTGCCGATCGTGTTCAACCTTGCCGCGAAACATGACTATTGGGGCATGCTCGACGCCGTACAGACTTTGCCGAACTCCCTCCTGCTGGGATTGGGTGCGGTGGTCACGGCCATCGTTTTTATCGTGTCGGGACTACTGTCGGCCCGGCTTTACGAACGGAAGCAGTTTTAGGGGCCGCAACCACCGCAGAACGGCTCGATTTCCCCAAAGTGATTATTTTTTTCGTTCGTCAGAAATTCCTGAATAGAATTGCAGATTTTGTGTGCCATTTATTACCCCTGATTCCGTGATCATCAACTGATGAAAATGCGAGAAAAAGCAGGCAAATACACCCCCGAAGGCGAATGACATAAACAAGATAACATTCACCTGCGGGGTGTCATATGAAAATCAAGTTCGTTCG
>Ga0310826_101002_pt1 | contig 18149 bp, 12 predicted proteins | sample WT_ome_FD_201306 | JGI IMG/M metagenome (GOLD analysis project Ga0310826, IMG submission 201306) | Sorghum-adapted microbial communities enriched on wild type (WT) sorghum from Joint BioEnergy Institute, Emeryville, California, United... ... | reverse complement strand
CAATCTTCCCTCAGGTAGAGCGTAAACCGGTATTTGCCGACGCGTTGCGGTTTGAATTTGGCCTTGTTCCGGGAATCGAGCGTCAAAGGGACGACCGTCTCATCGTCAAAATTGCCGTCGTTGTTCGAATCGTACTGGTACGTGAGCCGCCGTTCCACGATCTTGTCGCCGTCCGGCGAATAGCTTTCATCCGTCAGCGTCAGCTCGACATTCCGGATGGAAGGTGTGACGTAATCCAGCATCGGTACAGGCGGCAGATCCGGTTTTACAGTTATACAGTGAGTCGCGGGCTTCAGCGATTTTCGCCCGGTGTTGTCGAACACTTCAAGGGTTACACATTCGATACCGGGGTCCGGATATACGTCCCGCTTGTTCGTCCAGATGTCCCTGGAATGATCGATCGTACGGCCGGGTACCGGGCTGTAGCTGTTATTGCCGTGTATCGGCGGCGTAACCGGCCGGTCCTCCACGACTTCCCGCGGCGCGGTGATGACCGGAACCGGATCTTCGGTCACGACATGAACCACCGCCGTTCGCGTATCACAAGCTCCCCACGAATCGCACATCGTGCCTTTGGCAATCTGCGTACCGGCGTCCGTCATTTTGATATTTCCCCAGCCGTTATAGAGCTCAAACGATGTTTCCGGGATTGTTTTCGCCCAATCCGAGCTGTCGCTGAAGTCAAAGCCTTTCCAATAGATCGGATCGCCATCCGGATCATGAGGCGTCGGCACGGACGGATCGTCAATAAAGATCAGGTTCAACACTTCGCCCTCGAAAACTTGCGACACGGGAATTTGCGTTCCCGGACGCACCCATGCGACCTGGAATTGCGGCGGACTATTCTTGCCGGGCCCGTTCACCACAAGCGTATGGGTGGCCGTCTCCGCGCTTCCGCAATCCTTCGTCCGGATCTCGAGGGTGATGATATGGGTCCCGATTCCAATGACCGACGGATACGAGCTGTAGGTATACGAATGGATCGTGTTTTGTCCGTATGCCCATGACGTGTAAATGGTTCGGCCATCCCGTTCGATCTTGTAACGGTGGCTGTCGTACGTGCAGCCGTTGAAGACAAAATTCTTCGGCTTCAGTAGGAACGGCTCGCGGTACTCGATCACCGGAGGCATCACGTCGAAGTCGCCGGTAAACATCTTGTTCATATCGACTGCCTTGAAGGTTTTGCTCAGTTCATTGTTCGTTTCATCGATTTCCGCAATCGACGCGGAGCTGTCGACCACAAGCCGGAACGTCTTCTCGGTCGCGGACGTGAAGGTATAGGTGAAGTTCATCGAGAGCTGCTGGCCTTGCTGTGTGCCGCAGAACTGATCGACCTTGAGGGTGTTCGCCTCTTCCGTCACCTTCACGTTGTAGCATTGGTTCGGCTCCAATTTCTTGCCGTCCAGCCGCCATTTCGCCGTGAAACTCGCCGGCTTGCCGACTTCAATCGAACCGTCCGCCGTAATGTCCACCGCGACGAGGTCGGGCTTGTCCGGTTCCGCATCGCCCCAGACGACGTACAACTGCTTATCCCTGTAGAGGTAGGTTTTGGCTGTTACCGTAAAGTCAAAGACCATAAAATACCACATCTGCCGGGCACCGGGGTTGGCCCAGTCCGTATAGTGGCCGCTTTGCAACGCTTCCGGCCCGGAATAATGGTCATAGCTGACCACAACCTTCGTCTTGGATTCCGCAAATTCGAATTTGATGTTGGAGAATAGGTGTTTAAATGCCCTGGCCTCAACCCTCTTTCCGTGTGATGTAATATATTCAAATTCCATGTCATTAACCGAAACGGTTGCTTTAATCGTCTCTTGAGCAACAACGTCCGCTTTAATCGTTTTTTTATACAAAACACCTGCGCTCTCAACGATATAAGGCGAAGTTATGGGAATAGGTTGACGATTCACCCGCGACGTGCAATTGGGATACGCCCGAAGGCCCCATTCATCCTTCGTCGCCAGGGGCGGGCAACTGTTGCTGCTGTAGGTTTGGCCCTCATACCCGGCTCGCCATTCATTGCTCCCGCCTGAACGGTCCCAGACGAAAATGCCCGCGTAAGGAGAAGTAGACACCGAAATTACATCAAGCGGGGTTCCCTGAATCGGTTCGCTTGTTGTGGAAAACGACGGCTTGTTCAACCAGTCCCCATGGGCGGCGCGGAGCCGATTGCCGTTGCTGTCGTACCAGGCCAGGTCCTTGATCACTTTGCCGGGTTTCGGCCCGACGGTAAAGGATACGGTCTTGCTGCTTTGGTCGGAGAGCAGATAGCCATCAATCTGCTGATCGTTGCCGCTCGAATAGGTGACGCTGACCAATTCTCCGGATGGAGCGGCGTCTGCCGTTCCCGTCAGCGATATTCCCGCCAGCGACAGGATGGATAGTAGTTGAGACAAAAGCAGAACATAAATGACCGCTTTCCTCATTCAATGGATCACCACACCTTTCGGGGCATCGCACTGTCAGCGATAGTTTTTTGCAGAAAATCCTTATCGTAGCCGAAGCTATAGTAAGAGTTAAGCTGAATGCTCAAGAATCCATGAGTTTTAAACCCGGAACCCGGAACCACCCAGACGGCAGTCCCGTCTTTTTTGGCATTGATCCACTCGTAACGACTATCCGTTGTTTTCAACAGCATGGGGCGATTCACTTTCGATTCGTTACTGTGGTCATATCCGATAAATGCCAGTTCCATGTGTCCGGGGTACGCATTCGGCTTCAGATTCTTGTCGATCCGGTAGCGCATCACCAGAACGTAGGCATCCTCCGGAACGGGAAGATTATCAACGTGCGTATACATCTTGTCCATGGCCGGCAGGAGCTTCCGGTTCGGATCCTTCGGGTCGCCCAGGTCAATCGCGATCAGCTCCGTCAATTCCCCGTGGAAATTTTCGTTTTCCAGCACCAGATTCTCCATCTTCCACGAACGGATCCCCGAGTCTACTGGTACTTGTTCGTTGATCGGATCATTGAAGATATGCCCCATCACCGTGAACAGATTGGTCCGGTGCCAGAGAATCTCGGCATTCCCCAAGGCGTACTTGTCCACGGGCAGCGTCCCGCCGGCGAGAACGGTCAGGATCCGCTCGATGATCGCAACCGCCTGCGCCCGCGTCGTGGTGCCTTCGAGATCCAGCTTCCCTGCAGAGACTCCGTGCAAAATCCCCTTCTCGGCCGCCTGATAGACCATGTAATTCGGGTCCTCGTCAACCTCACCGGACTGATAGTCCGAATCCACCGCCCGGACGGCCAGCTTCACCATTTCAAACCGCGTCAGCGGCTTATTGAAATTGCTGCTGAAATCCGACTCCCGATGAATCCCCTTCTCCGTCAGCGCCGCCACATAAGGCTGATACCACGGGCTGCCGCCCTGCGAATGCGGAATGTCGAGCGCGGAAACCAGCATCTTCATGAACTCCGCCCGCGTCACATTCCGCTCCGGCTTGAACGTTCCGTCCGGATAGCCGGACACATAGCCTTTCTTCACCGCCGTCTGAATGGCAGATGCGGCCCAATGGTCGGCGGGCACGTCTTTGAAGGTTGTTCCGTCATGCGCAGCCTGGGTCGACACAGTAGGCGTCGGCTCCGCCGCCACCACACCAATCGCCCCAAACGAAATGACAGTCGCAATCCCGAGAATCAGCATTTTCTTGATCATGTCCATACGTCACTCCTTTTCAAATCCCAATGCTCACGCATCTTGCCAAAATTTGTCGACAAGTTCAATATTAGATGATGATGACCATTACTGGAAGATCCAAACACCAAAAACCTGCACCAATCCCCAAAAAATCGCAAGAAAAAAGCACCCGCCCCGCGCATTTGCGGAACAGGTGCTTCCTGTCCGTAACCAACTTGATTTACATTATATGACAAGCGCATCTGTCGCGCAAGACGCCTGTTGCGGCCGGCCGGACCGGAACCGCGGCGCTTCCCCGGACGTTCGCGACCGGCCGGATGGCCCGCCGTCCCGCCGCGCCGTCACCGCGCACCCCGGCGCGGCGAACCCGCTTCCCGATGCTTCGAGCCGGCGTCCGCATGCAGCGCGTCCCGTACTTCCTCGATCTGCCCGGGCCGCATGCCCGGCACTTCCCGCGGATGATGGCGGACCGATTCGGTCGAGTACAGGACGACGCGCATCATGCCGTTGGCGGCATAGGAACGGATCAGCACCGGCTGGTTGAGCGTGTTGCGGAAGGCGAAATCCGGTCCGTACCAGCTCACCGTCGCGTCACGGCCGGGCGGCACGTAGGCGACATGGCGGCTGTGGGCGTACCGCTCGACGATCTGCAGCCCCGCGTTGTCCACCGCGTTGAACAGCGTCGACGACACCTGGCAAATGCCGCCGCCCACCCCTTCGGACAACTCGCCGCGCACGATGACAGGCGCCTCCCGGTATCCCCGCTCCACCGTCCGCCGGCCGATCGTCCGGTTGAAAGAGAATGTCTCGCCGGGGAAGACGACCGTGCTGTCGAGCGTCCTGGACGCCAGCTCGATGTTGTGCGACCGGTTGCGGTTCCTCGGATTGTAGTAGGTGACGTACCGGCCGATCACCTTCTCGTTCAGCCCGACGAGCAGTTCGCTGTCGATCTTCGCCGGCACCGGCAGGACGGGCGGCTCGATGTCCGCTCCGCCGGTTCCGTAGAAATAGGTGTAGAATTGCGACTCGAACGCCGTCCGGTCCAGCCGACGTCCCGGCCGCTCCGGCCGGATCGACCCGTCCGCGGCGAATTTGGCGTTCTGCGCCGGAACGTCCAGCTTCGCCGCCAGACCGTCCGCCAGCCGGTCGAGGCGCGAGGGATCGACGAAGCCGGTGCCGGGCAGCGCGAATTCGGCGCGATGGATCCGGATCGTCTCGCCGGGCAGCCGGATCGTCAGCGCGCCGTTCGCCGCGTCCTCCGCGCCGGGTGCAAGCCAGGCCAACAGGCCGGCCAGCAGCATCCATTTCAACGCACACACCTCCCGCATGTCCGGATGCCGGCATGCCGGCTTATTCTGACCCGGGCCGGCCTTCATGCATGGCCGCGGATTTCCACGCCGCCGCCCTGCAGCACCGTTTCGATCGGCACGTACGGCATGCCGACCGCCTTCGCGACCGCTTCGCATGTCACCGCGCCGCAGGCGGTGTTCACGCCGCGGGCGAGCGCCGGATCGGACTGGGCCGCCTGCCGGATGCCGAAGCCCGCGATCTTCATCGCGTAGGGCAGCGTCGCGTTCTCGAGCGCCATCGTCGACGTGCGCGGCACCGCCCCCGGCATGTTGGCGACCGCGTAATGGACGACGCCGTGCTTCACGTAGGTGGGATTGTCATGCGTCGTCACGCGGTCGATCGTCTCGATCGAGCCGCCCTGGTCGACGGCCACGTCGACGATGACCGAGCCCGGCTGCATCCGCTTCACCATCGCCTCGCTGACGATCTTCGGCGCCTTCGCGCCGGGGATGAGCACCGCTCCGATGAGCAGATCGGCCCGCTCGACGGCCCGCTCCAGCTCGACCGGATGCGACATGAGCGTCGTCACCCGACCGCCGAACAGGTCATCCAGCTCGCGCAGCCGGCGCGGGTTCACGTCGAGGATCGTGACGCGCGCGCCCGAGCCGAGCGCCCGCTTCGCCGCGTTCGTGCCGACGATGCCGCCGCCGATGATGACGACCTCCGCCGGCGCCACGCCCGGCACGCCGCCGAGCAGGATGCCCTTGCCGCCGTGCGTCTTCTCGAGCAGCTGCGCCCCGATCTGCACCGCCATCCGACCCGCCACCTCGCTCATCGGCTGAAGCAGCGGCAGCGACCCGTCGGGAAGCTGCACGGTCTCGAACGCGACGCCCCACACGTTCCGCTCGACAAGCCGCCGCGTCAGCTCCGGCAGCGGCGCCAGATGCAGATACGCGAACAGGATCAGGTCCGGCCGCAGAAAATCGTACTCCTCCGGCAGCGGCTCCTTCACCTTCATCACCATTTCGGCAGCGCCCCACACGTCCTCCGCCGAAGCCGCGATTTTTGCTCCCGCGGCCTCGTACGCTTCGTCGGGGAACCCGCTGCCGGCGCCCGCCGACCGCTCGACGATCACTTCGTGGCCCCTTCGCGTCAGGGCGCTGACGCCCGAGGGCGTGAGCGCCACGCGATTCTCGTTGTTCTTGATCTCCTTCGGCACGCCGATCCGCATCCGCCTCGCACCTCCGCATGTAAAAGTCCGCAGTCCGCGGGCGGACGCATCCCGCCCCGCTTGTTGCCAGCATATTCGGACGCTTGCCATCCCGTCCGCATGCCGGGCATCCAATGCCAGTATGCCCAGGGCGCATGCCATCCATGAAGCGGCATGCGGAAGCCGGATGCGGAAAATCCGGATTCATCCGCCGGATGAAAAGGAGCCTTCGCGAAACCGGTGTCTCGCGAAGGCTCACCACGCTTTGCCGCCGCCGGCGCGGCGGTTGTATGGAATTTTTGCGGCCATACGGCGCGAAGGCTTCTTCAATCCCTCCGGACCGGCCCCGTGCTGTCGCGCACGATCAACTCGGCGGGCATCGTGCGGTAGCGCTGCACCTGGCGCCCTTCCAGCATGTCGATCAGGACGGCCGCGGCGAGATAGCCCATCTGGTACTTGTCCTGGTTCACCGTCGTCAGCGCGGGCGTGCAGTATTGCGCGGCAACGATGTCGTCGAAGCCGACGATGGAGATGTCCTCCGGCACCCGCTTCCCCAACACGCGGATTGCCTGCAGCGCGCCGAGCGCCATCAGGTCGCTCGCGCAGAAGATCGCCGTCAGCTCCGGGTGCGACGTGAGCAGCCGGTAGGCCGCGTCCTTGCCGCCGTCTTCGCGGAACGCGCCATCCTCGACATACCGCCCGTCGAACGGAATGCCGTGCCGCTCGAGCGCCTGCCGGTAGCCGTCAAGCCGCTGGATGCTGACGGCCGCCTGGGCATGTCCGTTGATCATGCCGATGCGGCGGTGGCCGAGTCCGATCAGATGCTCGACCGCCTCCTGCGCGCCCTGGACGTTGTCGGTCATCACGTAGCCGATGTTTTTCTTCCGCTCGATCGGAATATCGATGAGCACGCAGGGAATGGCGGCGTGGAGCATCTCTTCCAGATAGGGATCGTCCAGCCGCATGCCCATCATGATGACGCCGTCGACGCCCCGCTCCTTGCACAGCGCCTTGTAGGATTTCTGTCGCTGCTTCTGCGGCGTCGTGTTGAACAGCACGAGATCGTAGTCGAGTTCGGCGGCGCGGTCGTTCATGCCGCAGAGCATCTCGAACACGATGTTGTCCTTCACGCTGTTGCGGGTCAGGGCGGAGAGCAGCAGCCCGAGGGTGCGGCTCTTCTTCGAGACAAGGCTTCTCGCGGCGATGTTGGGACTGTAACCGAGCCTCTCCGCGACCTCCTGAATGCGCCGTCTCGTTTCGGTATTGACGTCGTCATGGCCGTTGAGCGCACGGGATACCGTTGTCACGCTGACACCGGCCATGCGCGCGACATCCTTGATCGTCGTCACGAGATTGGTCTCCTTCCGAAACGTTTCGTACTTTTCATCTCTATTTTAGCGGGAATTCAACAGATTCTCAACCGCCGAAAAATATTATCTTGTCCCCTATTGCAAACGTTTCCGAAGCGGAATATAATGACTGGTATCCGAAACGTTTCGGATAATAGGCGGGAGTCTGGAGAGGATCTTACCTTGAGGCAACGCGTAATCAAAGAGAACGACCTGTTCCTCCTGACGGATGAAAGCGGCGACATCCCGCCGGGTTCGACGGACGGCTGCGGGCTGTACACGCGGGACACGCGTTTTCTGAGCCGGCTCGAGCTGCGCATCAACGGCGTGAAGCCGGTCCTGCTCGAGTCCACGGCCGAGACGAACTGCCAGGCCGTGTTCCGGCTGACGAACCCGCACATGGAAGAGAACGGGCAGATCAGGTTGTGGCGGGAATCGGTGGAAATCATGCGCCACCGGTTCATCCTGGACGGCATTCTGTACGAATCGGTCTCGTATACGAACTACAGTCCGAAAAAGGTCGCGTTCGAGACGACGCTCGCGTTCGGAGCGGACTTCGCCGACATGTTCGTCGTCCGCGGCATCAAGGCGGGGCGGATCGGCTCCGTGACGGGCACCGACGTCGAAGCGAACCGGATTGTCATCCGCTATGCCGGCGCCGACGGCATCGCGCGGGAGACGCGCATCGCCTGGAGCGGCCGGGCCGACCGGGTGGAACCGGACGGATCGGTAACGTTTGCGGTCGAGCTGGAGCCACGGGAGGTCCGCACGATCGAGCTGACCGTCACGCCCGTCATCGCCGGCGAGCGCGCGCCGGAGCCGAAGCCGCGCGGGGAAGCGCTGCGGCTGCTCGAGGCATCCTATCAAGACTGGGAGCGGGATTCCACGTCGGTCGATTCGGACCTCGGGATCTTCAACCGGCTGTACCGGCGGGGCATGCTGGACCTGCGCATGCTGCTTACCGATCTCGGCCACGGCCCGTTCCCCGTCGCCGGACTGCCGTGGTACGCGGTGCCGTTCGGCCGCGACAGCCTGATCGCGGCGCTGCAGATGCTGCCGGCCAATCCCGGCGTCGCGCTCGGCACGCTGCGGACCATGGCGGCCTACCAGGGAAGCAAGGTCGATGCTTGGCGTGACGAGACACCGGGCAAAATCATGCATGAGATCCGGTACGGCGAGCTCGCGAACACGAATCAGATTCCGTTCACCCCCTACTACGGTTCGGTTGATTCGACACCGCTGTTCGTCGTCCTGGCCATCGAGTATTACCGCTGGACCGGCGACCTCGACGCCATCCGCGAGCTGCTCCCGGCGCTCGAGCGGGCGCTCGACTGGATCGACGAGAGCGGCGATCTGGACGGCGACGGATTCGTCGAATACCACTCCGCCTCGGCAAGCGGCATCGCGAACCAGGGATGGAAGGATTCCGGCGACTCGATCGTCCACGCGTCCGGCGACTTCGCGGAATCGCCGATCGCGCTCGCGGAAGTGCAAGGCTACGTCTACCTCGCGAAGAAGGGGATGGCGGACATCTGCCGCAAGCTGGGCCGCCAAGACAAGGCGGAAGCGCTCGAGCGGTCCGCCGCGGAGATCAGGCAAAAATTCGAGCAATCCTTCTGGATGTCGGATGAGTCGTTCTACGCGATCGCCCTGGACCGGGAGAAGCGGCAGGTGCGGTCGGTCACCTCGAATCCGGGCCATCTGCTGATGACGGGACTCCCGGATGACGGCCGCGCGGAACTTGTCGCCCGCCGGCTCACGGCGCCGGATATGTTCAGCGGCTACGGCATCCGCACGATGAGCGAGAAATCCACCGGGTTCAACCCGATGAGCTATCACAACGGCAGCGTATGGCCGCACGACAATTCGCTCTGCCTCATCGGCCTGAGCCGCATGGGATTCACCGACGAGGCGCTCCGGGTCGCGCACGGCCTCATGCGGGCGGCGGAACATTTCGAGTACGCCCGGCTGCCGGAACTGTTCTGCGGCTTTCCGGATGCGCTGGGCCGCCCGGTCCCGTATCCGGTCTCCTGCTCGCCCCAGGCATGGGCGGCGGGCACGCCCCTCGTGTTCCTGCAGGTGTTCCTGGGACTGGATCCCGACGTCCCGGGCGGCGTCATCCGGCTCAGGCCGGCCCTGCCGGACGGCATGAATCGGCTGGGCGTGCGCCGGCTTCGCATCGGCTCCGGCACCCTCTCGCTGACGGTTGAGCGGCGGGAAGGCGGCGCGGCGCCGAAGGTGTCGGTCGAGCACAACTCGACCGGCTGCGAGCTGCGCGTGCTTCAAGCAATACATCAACATGATCTTCAAGCTTGAAAGGGAGGTTCCGCAGTATGAGAAAGAAAGGGTTCACCATCCTGTCCGTCATGCTGGCCCTGATGCTGGTCATCGCGGGCTGCGGCGGCAAATCGAACGATTCGTCGTCATCCGGAAGCAATTCGTCCCCGCAAAGCGGCTCGTCCGGCGATTCCGGCGATTCCGGCTCGAAACCGGCCGAGACCGTGGAGATCACGCTCAACGGCTGGGGCGCTTCCCCCGAAGAAGAGCAACTGCTGCAACAGACGCTCGACGAGTTCATGAAGAAGTATCCGAACATCAAGGTCAAATACGAGGTCATCTCCGAGCAGTACATGGACGTCATCAAGACGCGGCTGATCGGCGGCCAGGCCGGCGACGTGTTCTACCTCGACTCGTCCGAGGCGGAAGCGCTGTTCGCGCAGAACGTGCTCGAGCCGCTGAACGGCTACATCACGGACGAGTTTGACATCGCCGACATCGAAGAGCCGCTGCTCAACGCGTTCAAAGGCGAAGACGGCAACTACTACGGCTTCCCGAAGGACATGTCGACGCTGGTGCTGTTCTACAACAAGAAGCACTTCGAAGAAGCCGGCCTGTCCGGTCCGCCGACCACCTGGGAAGAGCTGCGCGAATACTCGAAGATTCTCACGAAGGACGGCCGCTACGGCCTGGGCGTGGCGCCGGAGCTCGCGCGTCAGATGTTCATGATCAAGGCGTTCGGCGGCGAGGTCATCGACGCGGAAGGCAAGGCGGCGTTCGCGACGCCCGAAGGGCTGCAAGGCCTGCAGCTCGTCATCGACCAGCACCTGATCGACAAGACGTCGGTTCAGCCGACCGAAGTCGGCGCAGGCTGGGGCGGCGAAATGTTCGGCCAGGAGAAGGTCTCGATGGTGCTCGAGGGCAACTGGGCGATTCCCTATCTCGACAACAACTTCCCGGATCTCGAGTACGGCACCGCCGAAGTGCCGTCCGTGAACGGCAAGAAGGGCACGATGGCGTTCACCGTCGCGTATGTCATGAACAAGCAGTCGAAACATAAGGAAGAAGCCTGGAAGCTGATCGAGTTCCTGACCGGCAAGGAAGGCATGGAGATCTGGACGAGCAAAGGCTTCGCGCTGCCGACGCGGAAATCCGTCGCGGCCAAGCTCGGCTACGACAAGGACGAATACCGCGCCGCGATCGTCGCGGGCTCGGCGTACGCGACGCCGTGGCAAGTCGGCAAGAACGGCCCGATCATCATGAACAACTTCAACAACCAGTTCGTCAGCGCGTTCCTCGGCGAGCAATCGCTCGAAGACGCGATGAAGAAGGCGCAGGAGACCGCGAACCAGGAGATCGCGGCGATGCAATGATCCGGCGCCGCGGCTTGAGGGGAGGGGGACGGTTCGTCCGTCCCCGTCCGCCTCTTTCCGGCCGGCACGATCGCATTCGTCCGTTCCGGCCGCCCGGGCGCGGCGGACGAATGCGATCGTGCCCGTCGGAAACCGCAATTCCCGATGCGAAGGAGGAACCGCGCATGAGCAGGCGCAAACTGAGAGAGACGGCCGCCGGCTATCTGTTCCTGCTGCCGACGCTGCTCGTCATCGGCACATTCCTGCTGGCGCCGATCGTGTACGCGCTTTTTTTGTCGTTCCACAAGGTGCAGCTGCTCGGCGGCATCTCGTACCGCTTCATCGACATTGGCAACTACGCGCGGATGACCGGCGACGAACGCGTCTGGATCGCCCTGTACAACACGTTCGAGTACGCGATCATCGTCGTCCCGCTGCAGACGGCGCTCGCCATTCTGCTCGCCTCCGTGCTGAACTCGAAGCTGCGGGGCAGGAACGCGTTCCGCGTGCTCTATTTTCTGCCGACGGTCACATCTTCCGCGGTGCTCACGCTGATCTTCATGTGGATCTTCAAAACCGACGGCCTGCTGAACGACCTGCTCGGCGTCTTGGGCGTCCAGCCGATCAACTGGCTCGGCGACCCGCAGGTGGCGCTCAAGGGGATCATGCTGATGAACATCTGGTCCACCGCGCCTTACTTCATGGTCATCTACCTGGCCGCGCTGCAGGACATCCCGGATTCGCTCTACGAGGCGGCGGAGATCGACGGGGCGCGGACGCTGCGGAAATTCTGGAGCATCACGCTGCCGCTGCTCAAGCCGGTTACGTTCTTCGTCGTCACGATGGGCATCATCGGCACGTTCCAACTGTTCGACCAGGCGTACATCTTCTCGAACGGCTCCGGCGGTCCGAACAACTCCACGCTGACCGTGGTGCTGCTCATCTACCAATACGCGTTCAAGAGCCTCGACATGGGCTACGCCGCGGCGCTGGCGGTTATGCTCGCCGCCGTCATCATGCTGATCACGGTCATCCAGCGCCGGCTCTTCGGCGAAGAGAAGCTGAACTGAAGGAGGGAACCGCCGGATGTGGGACAAGAGAGGAGTGCGAATCACGCTGCGCACGATCCAGTACGCGGTGCTGATCGCCTACGCCGTCATCACGTTCATTCCGTTCCTCTGGGCGCTGTCCGCCTCGTTCAAGACGCTGGGCGAAATCTCGACGGGGGAACCGAACTTCATCCCGAAGACGTTCACGCTGGACAACTACAAGCAGATCTTCGTCGACGAGCCGCTGTTCCCGCGCTGGTTCGGCAACAGCTCTTTCGTCGCGATCGTCGTCATGGGGCTGAACCTGCTGTTCAACTCGATGGCGGGCTACGCGCTCGCGCGGTTCATTTTTCCCGGCAACAAGCTGATGTTCTTCGGCATTCTGGCGGTACTCATGATCCCGGGGCAGCTCACCCTCATTCCGAGCTACCTGATTCTGAACGAATTCCACTGGCTGAACAGCTATCAGGGCCTGATCGTGCCCAGCGCGGTGAACGCGACGTTCATCTTCATGATGCGCCAGTTCTTCCTCAGCTTCCCGAAAGATCTGGAGGAGGCGGCGGAGATCGACGGGCTCGGCCGGTTCGGCACGTTCTTCCGCATCGCGCTGCCGCTCGCGGGACCGGCGCTGGCGGCGCAGGCGGTGTTCATTTTCATGGGGGCGTGGAACGATTTCCTGCGGCCGCTCGTCATCATGTCGGAGAAGGCGATGTTCACGCTGCCGCTCGGCCTCAACACGTTCAAAGGGCAATACTACAGCTTCTGGAACCTGATCATGGCCGCGTCGATGGTGTTCACGCTTCCGGCGCTCATCCTGTTCACCTTCTTCAACCGGTTCTTCGTCAAGGGGATCACGTTCACGGGAGGAAAATAATCCGCCACCTTCCGATATGCGATCGAATGCTTGCCACCGATCGGTACAATTTGGCCGGGCCAGCGCAATCCTCTGCCGCTGGCCCGTTTTTTCGTTCCCTCCGGCATTCGTCCGCTTCCCATTCGGATTCGTCAGACCACCCGAAATGCGCGATACGGTCAATCGAACGAGTCAAACCTTACGCAGCCCCGTCCGAAGGCGCCGCCGGCGGATACTGCATCAGCCCGGTCGCGATCTGCTGCACCGGCGTCAGCAGCAGCTTGTAGAGCAGCGCCGCCTCCTCCTGCCGCGTGAGCCGTTCCGCGCCGTTGTAAATCGGCACACCGCCCTCCGACTGCGTAACTTCCGGACCGTGCAGCCCGAGTCCCACGATCATGCGCGCCGCGTGCTTCGCCCAGGGCGCGGTGTTCCCTTCGACCCGCACGCGGACGAAGGCCGTCTCCGGGACCGCCCGCCGCAGGCCGTTGTAGACCATGATCGCCGCTTCCTGCCGCGTCACCGGCCGGTCGGGCTCGAAACGGCCGTCCCCCGTGCCGTGCACCAGGTTGAACTCGGCCGCCGCCTGGATGTACGGCGCCAGCGGATGGCCTTCGATATCGGTGAACGCGCGAGGTTCCGAATCCGAACCCCGCATCCCGCTGATCGCCAGCAGATGCCAGATCAGCTCCGCCCGGGTCACCGGACGTTCGGGCTCGAACGCGAGCCCCTCTTCGTTCGGGTAGTAGCCGAGCGACTGGATGCCGAGGATGTAGGGCGCGTACGGATGGTCCGCGTCCACATCGGTGTAGCCGGCGGGCGCATCGGCCTTGCGCGCGTAGCCGAGCGGATTGATCGCCGTCTCCCGCATGTACACCGAGCCGTCGTCATCGACCCGGAACACCGCGAACTGCCGCAGCGTCTCGTCGATGAACAGGTTGCCGCCCGCATGGCGCAACACGCGGCTGCCGATGAGCGCGTCCGACAGCGTCAGGGCGCCGTCTTCGCCCGCCTCGACGGCGTAGACGATCGCGGGCATGCGCAGATCGGCGTACAGCCCTTCCAGCGCTTCGAAATCGACGGCCGGATCTTGCGCGAACGCCGCCAGGTCGGCGGGGGCCGCATACGACGGGAAGAATGTCTTCATGAACTGCGCGTAGAACAGATCGCGCAACGCGCCCGTCTGGTTGTACGTCAGGAAAACGCCGGTCTCCTCCTCCGGCAGGAATAGCAGCATCGAGCTGTTGCCCGGCAGGTCGCCGAGCTTCGTCAGCACGGCGCCGCTCGAGCCGGCCATCGGGAGTTGCGCGGGCGCCTCGAAGCCGTAGGTCGTATCCGGCAGGAGCGGATGGATCGCGTTCCGGTATTCGCTCATGGCCGCAACCGTCTCTTCCGCGAGAATCCGGGTGCCGTCCGGCGCCGCCCCTTCGTTCAGGAACGCGATCATGAACCGGCCGATGTCCTCCGCCGTCGCGATCATGCCGCCGTGGGGCATGATCGTCGGACGGAACACGTACGGCTCGATCGGTTCGCCGCCGGGCTCGTAGTAGCCCGTCGCCAGCCGCCCAAGCTTCTCCCGGTCCAGGATGAAGCTGCTGCTCTCCATGCCGAGCGGCCCGAACACATGCGCCTGCATGTAATCCTCGAACGGCTCGCCGCCCGCGTTCTCGACGATCAGCCCGAGCAGCAGATACGCGAAATTGTCGTACAGGTAGGCCGTGCCCGGCTCGCGGACGACCGGCGGCATATGCTGCTTCACGTAGTCTTCCATCGGGACATACAGATCGAAATCGGCATGCAGATCCTCGGGCTGCAGATCGCGGGGCTCGAAACCGCTGCGGTGCGTCAGCAGATCGGCCACCGTGACCGGCGCATCGAACGGATTCTCGAATGCGACGCCCGGCAGGTATTCGCGGATGTCGCCGTCCAGGTCGATTTTCCCCTGCTCCGCGAGCTGCATGACCGCGACGGCCGTGAACGTTTTCGATACGGATGCCATGCGGAAAAGGGTGTCCGCCGGGTCGACGGCCGTCCGCTTCTCCGCATCCGCGAATCCGAAGCCTTCCTGCGCGATCACCTCGCCGTCCTTCACGATGACGACCGCGGCTCCGGTGTAATACGGCTTTGCGAGCTCGAAGAATTCCTTCAGAAATTCCGCCGTCGTCTCCGCCGTCAGGGGCGTTCCCCCGGCTTCGGCCCCCGCCTGCTCCGACGCGAACGCCTGCGGCGGAACGGCCAGCAGGAGCGCGGCGATTAGTGCGAGCAGGCGCATGGCGCGCGGCAGGATGCCCGAAACGGACGTCGACGGGCTCAGCTTCGAATGCAGCAATCCATTCCCCTCCCATGCAACATTGTGCTGCGGTTTCTATTTCTTACGTACCCGCATTACCCGAGTTCCACCAGCAGGATGATGACGGCAACCAGCAATAGCGGCGCGAGCAGCAAAACCCAGGCCAGCGGGCGGGCAAAGTTCATCGTCCACCCGATGCCGAACCGCTTCTCCAGGAACAACGCGGGGTCGTCGGGATTGTAGTAGAACTGCCCCAGAATCCAGTACCTGTCATCGTCGCGGTTCACCCCGCCGGTCGGCGCGCCGCCGGGTTCATCCGGCAGCCGGATGCGGCTTCCGCCCTGCCCGGTCACGAATCCGAGCCGGACGGCCCACAGCAGCACGATGGCGACCGTCGACAGGATCGCGGCGAGCTGGACGCCCATATCGAGCCCGTAGAGCTGCTGAACCGGGAACAAGCCGAACATCGCCGTGAGCAGAAAGCCCGTACCGAGAATGAACGCGGACCATTTGCGCCGGAAAATCAGGTTGCGCCGAAGCGAGCTCCGCGGATTGGACGCGTCGATCTGCTGCTTGCTGGCGGCGATGCCGTAATTCACCACGGCGAAGATGACGATCATGAACAGTTGCATCCATACCGGGAACAGCACGACCATCCAGCTTTTGTCCACCACGTTCGTCGGGGTGCCGTCCAGGCCGTACTGCATGACGATCCGGTCCGGGAAGGCGTCATAATTCGCGGCGATGAAAATCGCCGTGGCGGCCGCAACCAGCAGATGGGGGATCAGCCACGCCATGGAATAAGCGCGCTTCTCGCGGCGGAACGCGGTCTCGACGACCGTCTGCTGCATCTCGGGGGACACGAGGCCGCGCTCTTCCTTGATTCTTCGCATGCGAAAATGGTACCGCAAATACAGGACCAGATGCGCGGCCAGCATGACGCCGACCGCCGCCGGCAGCAGCCAGCCGAGATGCCGCTCCGTATCCAGCGTGGCGGCCGCGGCCAGGGAAGCGATGACGGCAGCCAGGCTGACCCCGCCCGTCGCCGCCGTATAGGTCCGGCGCATGCCGCGGATCTCGGGATCGTCGTAATGCTTCTCCTCGATCGACACGCCGAAGCTTTCCGTCCGTCTCGTGAGGAACGGGATGAATGTGATGATCGCGCCGAGCGGCAGCGTCACGACGGCCAGCATGACGATCGCAAATCCGGTGCCGTTCATGTCAGGACTCCTCCTTCTTGATGAATTGTCTGTAGATGCGCCTGCACACGTCCAAGAAATCGTCTTCATCCATCCGGCGGCAGACCGCTTCGGCCACGAACGGGCGCATCTGCGCCTCGAGCCGGCCGCGGAACGCGTCGTCGGCCGGCGGCATCGGATCCGGCCGGATGATCGCCCCGCGCTGCCGGTGTACCTGAATGAATCCTTCCTGCTTCAGGTGGGTGTACGCCTTGTTCACGGTGTGCAGGTTCCGCGGCGAGCGACCGCACCGACGGGAGCGGCTCCCCCGGCTTGAGCTCGCCGGACGCCATCCCCTCGATGATCTGATTCGTGAGCTGGACGTAGATCGGGACATCCGACTGATAGTCGATCCGGATCAGCATGGCCGGCACCCCCCCGTCTGTTTGTCTGTTCTATTCGTAATATAACAGTTGCACAACAAAAAGTAAAGGGGCGTTCCGCGTTTGTATGCCGTCCCGTCGCGATTTTGTTTTGAATGCTTGTTTTCCTGTGTGTATAATTTTCAATGTCCGCCGTTTTTTGCAGGCTGATCCGGCGGGTGAGACTACAATGGGGCTGATCTGATATGGCTGTTGACAAGAAGAAGAGGCTGCTGCACGAGGCGCAGCAACTGCTGATGATCGCCGTCGGCGCCGTCATCGCGGGGATCGGACTCGAACTGTTCCTCGTGCCGAACAGCATTCTGGACGGCGGCGTCATCGGTCTTTCGATCATCGCGGCGAAGATGTTCGGCGTGCCCATGAGCATCTTCATTGTCCTGTTCAATCTTCCGTTCCTCTACATCGGCTTTCGCAAAATGGGGATGCGCTTTACGTTCCACACCCTGTTCGGCGTCGCGATCCTGTCGGCAACCACCGCCTACCTGCACCATTTCGAACCGATCACGGACGACATGTTCCTGGCCACGATCGTCGGCGCGGTCATCCTGGGCGCGGGCGTCGGCCTCGTCATCCGCACCGGCGGCGCGCTGGACGGCACCGAGATTGTCGCCATCCTCGTCAGCAGGAAGAAACCCGTCTCCGTCGGCCAGTTCATCATGATCATCAACGTATTCATATTCCTGCTGGCGGCGATGCTCGTCTTCAGCCTGGAGACGGCCATGTACTCGATCATCACCTATTTCATCGCGTTCAAGATGATCGACATCGTCGTCGAAGGCCTCGAGGAACTGAAGTCGGTCACGATCATCTCGGACAATCCGGAGCCGATCGCGCAGGAACTGTCGAGCAAATTGCGCAGAGGTCTGACGTACATCTACGGCGAAGGTGCGTTCACGGGCGAGCCGAAGAAGATCATCTACATCATCGTCAGCCGGATCGAGCTCAGCGACCTGCGCGAAATCGTGCACGAGCTGGATCCGAAGGCCGTCGTCGCGATCGAGAACGTCGCGGACGTCTCCGGCAGCAACTTCCGGAAGAAGGCGGCGCACTGACGCATCCGCAAAACTGACCGAAGAGGCTCCGTTCTTTGACGAACGGGGCCTCTTTTTGCCGACCGCCCTGCGCGTCTGCCAACCCGCACTCCCCCGCATCCGTCCGCGGCAAAGTTTGCCGCAAGTTGGTCCCCCGTTTACCTCCCGTATACTTTCAATCTCTATAATC
>Ga0310826_100994_pt1 | contig 18337 bp, 9 predicted proteins | sample WT_ome_FD_201306 | JGI IMG/M metagenome (GOLD analysis project Ga0310826, IMG submission 201306) | Sorghum-adapted microbial communities enriched on wild type (WT) sorghum from Joint BioEnergy Institute, Emeryville, California, United... ... | reverse complement strand
AACACCCTGTATTTGAACCTGCTGTTCATTGTTTTCAGTTTGATCGTTGCGCTGACGCTGGCTGTTTTTCTCAACGAGATTCGATGGGCGGTATGGAAGCGCTTGGCCCAGTCCATCGTTTTTCTTCCCTATTTCGTCTCCTGGATGGTCGTCAGTTTCATCGTCTTCGCGTTGCTGAACACAAGCGACGGACTGGTCAACCGGACGCTTGCCCGGATCGGCGCGGACACGGTCTCCTGGTACAGCTCGCCGCAATATTGGCCGCTCATTCTGACGGCCATCTATGTCTGGAAATTCGCGGGCTACAAATCGATCATCTATCTGGCCGCCATCACCGGCATTTCGGGCGAATATTACGAGAGCGCGAGGATCGACGGCGCCAACCGGCTGCAGCAGATCTGGCACATTACCCTGCCCCTGCTCCGGCCGACGGTGATCATTCTGACCCTGCTGTCAATCGGCCGCATCTTCTACGGCGACTTCGGCATGATATACGGCATTGTCGGCGACAACGGAGTGTTGTTTCCGACCACGGACGTGATCGACACCTATACCTATCGCATGCTCAGGCATCTCGGCGATTTCGGCATGTCCTCGGCCATCGCTTTGTACCAATCCGTCATGGGATTGATCGTGATCTTGATATTCAACGGTATCGTGCGCAAGGTTGACAACGATTCCCGATTGTTTTGAGCGTGCATGACGGAGGTGGAAGCGATGGATAACACGGTTGGAAGGCGGTCCTCGATCCGGCAGGACACCTCATGGCCGGAGAAAGGTTTTCATTGGTTCATCCATGGATTTATTGCCGCATTTGCGCTGATCTCGTTCATTCCGTTCTGGCTTGTGGTCATCGGTTCCTTTACGGCCGAGCAAAGCTTGCGGACCAACGGGTATCAGTTGTTTCCGACGCAATTCAGCCTGTATGCCTATCAATATGTGCTGGCCGGAAAGCAAATAGCCACGAGCTACGGCGTCACCGTCACGGTTACGGTCGTCGGAACATTGCTGGCCGTATTGGTGACCTCGACGTACGCCTATTTTCTGGCCCACCGCAAGGTGAAATACCGGAACGTGTTTTCCTTCTTGACCTATTTTACGATGCTGTTCGGTTCCGGCCTCGTCGGCTATTACCTGCTGATCGCCAACTGGCTGGGCCTGAAGGACAGCATCCTGGCCCTGATTCTGCCCTATGTGCTGAATCCTTTCTATGCTTTCATCATGGTCGCGTTCTACCGCAACATTCCCTATGAGCTGAATGAAGCGGCGATCATCGACGGCGCGAACGACATCACGATCTTTTTCAGAATCATATGGCCCGTCGCCACGCCTTCCATCGCCACCATCAGCCTGTTCTACGCCCTGGTTTATTGGAATGACTGGTGGCTGGCGCTGCTGTTCATCGACAAGCACGAGCTGCATCCGCTGCAGATCATGATCCGGCAGCTCATGAGCAGCCTGGATCCCGACGCCTACGTCGGGGTGGACGTCAGCGCCGCCATGCAAATTCCGGGCATGGGAGTGCAGTTGGCTACGGTTTGCTTGACCATCGGTCCGATCATCTTCGTGTATCCGTTTGTCCAGAAATATTTCATCAAGGGACTGACGATCGGCGCTTTGAAAGGCTGAAGAACCCTGCGGTCTGATCCGGGATTCCCGGGGTCCCGGTTCAGCATACATCATCATCGCGTCCTAACGGGGGAGGTTCTCGAACATGCGAAGAAGAAAAACCGCGGCGATTTGGCTTGTCACCGTGCTGCTCGCCGTCACGGCTCTGGCCGGATGCGGCGGCGGCCGCGATTCCGGCAATGCCGTCGGGACCGGAGCGGCGAATTCGGGAGAAACGAATGCGTCCGACACCGGCAAAGCTCCATCCGAACAAGGTGAACAAGCGGAAAAACTGGATCCGGTTACGCTGAAAATCCTGCTGCGCGGCAACCGTCCGGCCGCCCTCGACGAGGTGATCGCCGAAGCGGAACGCCGCATGGCCGACACACTCAACGTCAAATTGGACATCACCTTCGTCGCCAGCAGCGACCACGCGTCCAAGGTGCAGGTGGCGCTGAATTCCGGCGAACCGTACGATCTGGTGTTCAACGCGCCCTGGATCAACATGAACCAGATGATCGCGGCCGGCCATTTCACCCCGCTGGACGATCTGCTCGCCCAATACGGGCCCAACATTCTGAAAACGAGGCCCGAGTCCATGTGGGAAGCAAACAAGGTGAACGGCAGCGTCATCGGCATCCCGCTCGCCGTCAGCTACAGCGGCGGCAAGGGATTCCTTGTCCGCAAAGACATCAGGGAAAAGATCGGATTCCGCGAGATTGAGACGCTGGACGATTATATCGACTTTCTGTACGCCGTCAAAGAGAAGGAATCGATTATTCCGCTCACGCCGGGGTCGGCAACGACAGAGGGGATCTTGCCCTACATCTTCGAGCAAAGCCCCGGGAAATACGACTACATTCAGCCGACCAACGTGCTTTCCAATCTGAACTATACGCTGTATTACAAGAACAACGACGGCATCGTCTACAATCTCTTCGAAACGGAAGAGCCCGTCATCATGGACGGACTGAAGCAAATCCGGCAATGGTATCTTGACGGCATCATCCACCCCGACATCATGGCCGTCAAAAACGGGAACGAGGTGTACATCAGCGGCAAGACCGCCTCGATCGTCAAGAATGATTTCGGCGTCAATCCGCAATGGGAAGCCGATTTGCAGGGCAACATGCCCGGGGCGGAGTCGGAGTACATCAATTTCTATGACTTCAACGAGAAGCGCATAACGAATTTCCAGGCATCCAACTTCATCTTCGTGCCCAAATACAGCAAGAACAAGGAGCGCGCCATTCAGTTCCTGAACTGGGCGCACGAGAAAGAAAACTACGACCTGCTCGCCTACGGCATTGAAGGGAAACATTGGGAAGCGGTCGGAGACAAGGGATACCGGGTTCTGGACAATTCGTACGGATGGTGGCCGTATCTGTGGATCTGGAATCCCGACCTCAACCGCGAGAACGCCGATCTTCCGCAAGAAATCATCGACATGAACCTGTGGACGCAGAACGCGGAAAACTACATTCCCGATATCCTGACCGGATTTTCCTTCGACGCCGCTCCCGTCGCGAATGAAATCGCCCAGCTCAACGCGACGGCGGTCGAGCTCTTCAATCCGATCCGGCACGGAGCCTTCGATTTTGACCAGTCCTGGGCGAATTACAAAGAAAAAGCGGCTCCGCTGGCCAAGGCGATCCAGCAAGAATTGCAGCAGCAGATCGACCGGTTCCTGCAGCGCTGACCCGCCGCGCATGCATGGCCATCATTCGGAGGAATCTTGAACGGCAAGATTCCTCCTCCATATTCCTTTAACGGGAGGAAGGAAATGGAAGATTCGGAACGCTTTCACCGTTTTGAAGGCGGGGTATCCTATTATCCCGATCATTGGCCCCGCGAAGAATGGGAACGCGACATGAAGCTGATCAAGCAATCCGGACTTTCGCTGATCCGCTTCGGAGAATTTTCATGGTACTGGCTGGAGCCGGAAGAAGGCCGTTTCGATTTTTCCGGGCTGGATCATTTCATGGAACTGGCGGCATCGCTTGATCTGAACATCGTGCTCTGCACCCCGACCGCCGCGCCGCCGGAGTGGCTGCTGCGCCGCTACCCGCATGTCCGCTATCGCGACGCGAACGGCCTTCCCCACCGGGGAGGCCGGCACATGATCTGCTACCACGATCCCGACGGCAAGCGATTGGCCGAGCGGATCATTGTGGCGATGGCCGAAAGGTACAAGGACCATCCCGCCCTGTTCGCTTGGCAGATCGACAACGAGCCGACCCTGGGCGAATCGAAATCGCGGGAACGATTTTACGATTACCATCCCGAGACGGTCCGGCGCTTCCGTCAATATCTCAGGGAAAAGTACGGCACGACGCGGGCGTTGAACGATCTTTGGCAAAATCACTTCTGGAGCCGCGCCTGGTCCGATTGGGATGAGGTTGACCCGCCGGCCGAGCCGGGCATCCCATCGCTCTGGCTCGAGTGGATGCGTTTTCGCGATCGGATCGTGAACGACTGGATTCAGTGGCAACTTGATTTGCTGCGCGGGGTCAAGCCGGATTTCATCATCGGCACCAACATTCCGGAAGTATCCCCGACGGCCAGCATCTGGTTGGCCCAGGATTATTTCGGGCAGTGCCGCGGGCTCGACTATGCCGGAATCGACGTGTACGTGCACAAGCGTGACCGGCGGAGGGAACTTCGGGAACTGGCGTTTTCCTGCGATCTGATCCGTTCCGCCGCGGACGCGGCCGGCAGCGCGTTCTGGGTGAGCGAGACGCAGGCGGGTCCGCATCGGCTGCCGTGGATGAAACGGTTCGCGGGCGGTCTGTGGGGCGCCGATTTTCTGCGCGACAGCACGATCGCCTGCGCGGCGCACGGCGCCCGCAAAATTCTTTACTTCCTGTGGAGGCCGACCATCGGCGGACAGGAGTTCGGCATGAACGGGATGGTGCACGCGGACGGAAGCCCGCACGAGATCACGCTTGCGGTTAAAGAGATCCTGAAAGAAGCGGAAAGCGCGGCCGCGCGGCATGACGGGAAAAGGACGGTCTATGTCCATTATTCCCGGGACAGCCTGCTCCTCGCTTCCGGCTACGATCCGTGCGACACATGGGAAAGCACGCTCCGCGGCTGGCATGCTCTGCTCATGGAGCTCGGCTTTCGTATCCAATTCATGGATGACCGGGGACTCCGGCAAATGAACTGGCAAAAAGGCGATCTGTGCGTGCTTCCCTATTCGCTCGTGCTGGACGAGCCGGCGGCCGAAGGAATAAAGCGGGCGATTGAAGCCGGCGCGACGGTGGTATCCGGTTACGCGACGGGCTTCTTCACCCCGTACGGCACGATCCGGCAGCGGATTCCCGGCTTTGGATTGGATGAGCGATTCGGCGTGCGCAACCGCGGAGCCGATCTTGTGCGGGAGGGAGACGGCATTCGCATCGCGGGAACCCCGATTGTCGTGGACGCGTTGCACAGCGAACTGGAGCTTTTGTCCGGAGATGTCATCTGCGCGTTTTCGACGGGCAAACCCGCCGTCGTGCGCAACCGCAACGCCCTCTATGTCGGTTTCGATGCGGGGACCCTGTACATGAACGGCGCCCCCGATCGGCAGCGGGATCTGCTGCGGCTGCTGGGACCGTTGTTGTCTGTTGATGCCGTGGAGGAACCGGCTAAAAAATGATAAGGAAGGAGAAGCGCGAAAGCCATGATCCGAAAAACGGCAAAGTTGCTGCTTGCCTTGTCGGTGGTGTTGACGGGGCTCATCGTTCCGCCCGCCGCCATGCAGCCCTACGTTCAGGCGGCGCCGCTGAATATCGCGCTGAACAAGCCGATTGAGGCAAGCAGCGTGATCAACAACTCGCACCGTGCCGCCGTCGCCAACGACGGCAATCCAAACACTTTTTATGAAAGCGAATACACACTGCCTCAGACGCTCACCGTTGACTTGGGAACCGTGCATGCCATTGACAGAATCGTGATGAAAATGCCGGAAAACTGGAAAGCCCTGAATGCGACAATTGCCATTCAGGGCAGCACGGACAATTCCGCCTATTGGGATATCGTGCCGTCGGCTACTTATTACTTTTATCCGGAGCAGAAGAATACGGTCGAGGTCCATTTTGCCGCCGCCTACACACGATATGTCCGGCTGTACTATACGGCGCGGTCCGACCGTCAGGCCGGCGCCATGGGAGAGCTCGAGATCTACGCCAGTCCGAACGCGCCGGATCTGATCGTGACGGACATCGCCTGGGCGCCGGCAAATCCGGAGCCCGGTGATCCCGTCATCTTCACCGCTGAGGTTCAAAACGTCGGATCAAGCGCGACCCCGGCCGGGCTCGGCCATAAAGTAGCCTTTCGCATCGACGGAGAGACCGTGGCGGAGAGCGCTGCATACGACCAACCCATAGCGCCGGGACAAAAGATTTTGATGACGGCAGCCTCGGCATGGACGGCCGAAAAGTTCAGTTTCGATATTCAGGCCGTGGCCGATGCGAACGGCGGCCTGGGCGAAAACAATGAGGACAATAATGGTGATTACTACAAGGTACTGAACGTGTCCGGCAACGGCTGGCAGGCGTTTTTCAACCTGAAAGAAGAATTGGGGATCTATGATTTTCCCGAGGAAATGCTGAGTTATGAACTCGATTTCACCGGTTATGCCGTGGCGAAGGAAAACCTCAAGCTGCTTCAGCGGGGAATGCCCGAACCCCTCGACTATCAGTTGTCGAATGTGGTGGAAAGCGACGGTTATCTGGTTTCGGCGACCCTGAACTTCCGCACTTCCCTCGCGATCGGGGAAACCAAGCGGTTCGTGCTCGAAGCCGATCCGAATTATGTCCATGTTTCCGGCGAGCCGATCAACATCGTAGACAACGGGAACGGAACCGCGACGATCGAGGGAAATTTGCAGCAGATCAGAGTGCCCTACGGCAGCCTGAGCGATGTGCAGATCCCCCTGCGCGACGCCCCCGCTCCGCTGCTGTCGATCGCCCGTGAGCCCGGCCAATGGATCGGACAAGGGAGATTCTCGGCGCCGCAGGGGATCACGGTCACTTCCATCCAGGGGCGGGTGATCGAACAGGGACCGCTGTTCGTCCGGTATGAGGTTTCCTATGCGATCAGCGGCAACCGTTCCTATACGTGCACTCTGACAGTGTTCCGGAACGAAAAGCACGTCACCGTGGATGAAGTCTACAGCGGCTTTTCCCCCGGCGACGAAGCGTATCTCATCTTCAGCTACAAGGACGGCGTCGATCCCAACGGCCGGATCGTCATGCAGAACGCCGGATATTACCGCTACAGTCCGTCCAATCCGAACTATTACAGCGGCCAGTATGGAGACGGTATCGACGCAAACGGCAAATTGCCCTATGAGCTCGGCCTGTACTCCGTCAATTCGTGGGGTGTCATGCGTTCCACCTCGTTCTGGAACGATTCGGGGCAACATGCCATTCTGTTCGCAGTGAATCGCCTCCGTGACTGGAAAACGCAGTCGAGGCAAATTTACGAAGCCCGTATCGCACAGCATTTGCGCTTCTATCAGACGGCAACGGACAAATACATGGCGGCCAGAATCGAAGGCGGAGCCCGGTATTGGGCGGTATCGGTCATTCCCCGCTCCGAGATGGTGCTGTCCGGCCGCAGGAGCAGGGACTTTACGATCGTCGATCCGGTTCTGATAGACAGTGCCTGGACGCAAATTCCGACCACGCCCAATCTCCAGCCGGGGAACGCGCCTGATGCCAAGTTGTGGGCCAAATTGTCCGACCTGAGTCTGAACAAGTACAAGGACATGATCTTTGATTTTCCCGAAGACGTCAGCCGCAAGCTTCATGTGCCCATGCAGTCCGAACATTCGCTGGATACGCCGGCCGGATTGTGGGATACCTCAAAGCATAACTTCCGGTTTTACTACTATATTACGGACAAATACTGGGATTTCAGCAGCGAACTTGGCGGAGCCGCGTGGGCCGGCCGCGTCCAACAAGTAAATTTTGCGACCTATGCGAACAACCGCGACAAACCGGGATGGACGCTCTCGCAGCGCAAACGGGCGCGCTCGCTGTTGGTCTTCTTCACCTACGCGGTCGAGGACGACCATATTTTGCCGCACAAGTCCATGCTTGGCGGCCACCCGAACTTCAACATGGACATCAAAGCGATGCTCGGCATGGCGGCAGGAATATTTCCCGATCATCCGCACGCGGAGCGCTGGAAAAACGAATTCATGAGCAACTTCGAAGAAATGATGGAGGTATGGGCGAGAAAACCGAATCCCGCGCTGAACGCGGAAGGCGGCCGGTGGTACGAGAATTTGCCGACATATGCGAACGCGATGTTGAGGGGGCTCTTTGCCGCTCATGAAGGCTTGATCCGATATGACGGCACCGATCTGTTCACGAATGAAAATCTGCGCAGCGTGATGCGCTGGATCATGAACTCGCTCACCTTCACCGAACGGGGCACCGCGGCCATACCGATCGGCGCGCATTCCGCCGGAGGCGCTCGCAGCGGGGAATTCGACGGGATCTATGAAATACTGGCCGAACTGATCAGCATAAGCGATCCGGTGCTGGGCGCCCAGATGCGCTGGATGGCGACGGGCGGCGCGGAAGGGATCAAACCCGATCTCGAATCCACCCTGTATACGGATTACGGTCCCGTGCTCCGGTATGATCCGGGCGGACCGAACGAAGCCTTCGTCTACCTGCAGCAGCTGAACGGAAGCGGCTATCGCTGGAGCGCCAATACCAACGGGACGGTCTACTATACGGCGGGCGGAAAACGGTGGAGCTGGAACGGCACCGAGGACAACGGCGACGTCGTCGATATGTCCAAATTGCCGATGATGAATGTGAACGGAAAAGGACTCGGAGGGCATCCCGCCGACGGTGTGCTGTACAATTTCGGAAATGTGCAGTACTACAAGGCGGAAGCCGGTTCGTCGTCTCGTCCCTATTTGTCCCGCAGCGTGATGATGGTGCAAGACCGGTATATCGCGCTGTACGACGATTTGGCCAACGAGGCGACGGACGGTGAGTTCGTATGGGCGAATCGGGAATCCGGCCTGAAATTCGAGCTGTTCGACAACCCCGATTTCACCAATCCGGTCCGATCCGACACGGAGATCCAGCGTTTTGTGGCCAACCACTCATGGGGGAACGCGGCTCCCGATCCGTCGATGGATCCCGACAACTGGTCCATTCGTTGGACAGGGCTCATCATGCCGGAATATTCCGAAATGTACACGTTCCATGTGACGGTCTCGCCGGGGAGCTCGGCCAAAGTATGGGTGGATGGACAATTGGTTTCCGATACGCAGGCGGGGATTTCCAATCCGATCAACCTGACAGCCAAGCAACTGTATGATTACAAGATCGAGTTCGTCCATACGACCGGACCGGCGTCCCTTTCCATCAAGTGGTCCAGCGCTTCCCAGTCCCTTCTGGAGCCCGTCTTGCGCGACCTGTACCGGGAACTTGACCAACAGCCGTATATCTATACGGTCAAGGACGGTCCCGGCGACGAGCACCACATCGTGGCGACCGCGCCGTTATCGGTGACTTCGGCTGTTTATGGCGCGATCATCAACGACGGCACCGAAATTGTCTTCAACTCGGATACCGAACAACTGGTGGATAGCGGGATCTTCCGTTTTTCGGGAAAAGTCGGTTACGCGAGAAGCGATGAACTGGCCTTGTTTGAAGGGAACCATGTCGGTTATGACGGTTTTCTTCTCGAACGGCTTGGCGGGGATTTCGGCGTCAGCGCCCATCGCGTCAACAATCAGCGAATCGAAGGGCGCATTGCCGGCAAAAGCGGAGGAACGGTCGCGATTACCCCGCCGGAAGGTTTCTCGTACGAGCAGTTGCAAGTGTTGGTGGATGGTGTCCCCGTGCCGCATGCGATCGTCGACCGATCGATTCGTATCGACGTGGCGATCGCCCAAAGCGACGGATACAAGTCTTTTGTCATCACCTCGGCGCCGTCGTACGCGTTCCACGATGACTTCGAAGACGGGGATTCCGCCGGCTGGAGTGTGACGGACGGCCATTGGGAGGTCGCCAGGACCGGCGCCGGCCATGCATTGCACCAGATTGAGCCGACCGGCGGGGCTGCGACAACGGGAAGCAACGATTGGTCGGATTACGCCGTGGAGGTCAGGATAAGGCCGTCGGATTCAAACAGGGTGGATCTGCTGGGCCGTTATCTGGACGGAAACCATTTCTATTACGTCCAATTGAACCTGGAGGAGAACCGGGTAAAACTTTACCGCAAAACTTCCGACGGTGTGGCGCTCTTGCACAGTGTGCCGCTGCAACTCGATGCCAACAGGACCTATCATGTCAAGCTTTCCTTCAATGGTTCGGAAATCAAGGGATATGTCGACGGCATCGAGCGGGTTGCCGCCATGGATGGAGCGATCCAGGCCGGCAGAATCGGCGTGCGATCGTCTGCCGAGTCATACTTTGACGATGTGGCCGTCTCCTTGTATTGAGTGAATCATCGGACACCGTCAGATACGCGAAACGGCCGGTCAGGGTACCAATCCCTGACCGGCCGTTTTCAATGTGTTGCGATATGCCGCTTTTTGCACGGGACAGCTCTATTTGTCGAATCGGATGAACCACTCGCCCGCGCGCGCGTCCGTCTTGACGTACAGATCGCCGTCCCGCACCGCGTATCCGCCCGGCTGAAGCGCGTGCGGCGCCTCGTACCTGCGCATCTCCCGCGATTCGCCGTCCGTCACCGACCGGACGCCGGGCACGTCGCGCAGGGCGATCGTGGCCGGCGCCGCGCACCGCCCGTCGAGACGGACCCGCAACCTTTCCGGCGTGCGCTCCGCCTGAATGCGGACGCGGCTTCCCAGGTCGTCCTCGAACGTCTCGTCCAGACGATTCCGCACGAACAGGCTGAACGTCAGGTTCACGTAGCCGTCGACACGATTGCCGACGTCGCCCGGCAGCGCATAGTCTTCGGGCAGGTTCCAGGCGATCGCGCTGTCCTGCCGCTGGAACACCGGGATGTCCTCGATGGCCGCAGGCACCCGCACCATCCGCCCGCCTTCCGCCGCTTCGCCGCCGAACAGCGGCAGCCACGCGCCTTCCGGCAGGTACACGTCCTTCACGGTCCGCCCTTCTTCCACGACGGGCGCGACGAGCAGCGCGTCTCCGAACATGTACTGCTCCTTGAGCCGGGCGCAGCGCGGATCGTCCGGATACGCGAAGGCCATCGCCCGCATCAGCGGAATGCCCGTCCGGCTCGTCTTGATCGCCTGGTCATAGATGTAAGGCAGCAGGTTCATCCTGAGGTCGGCGTAACGCTTGTACAGCGTCAGCACCCACGGCTTGCCCGTCCGCTCCGCCACGTTCCACGGCGTGCGGTCCTGGTTGAACTCGCCCTTGGATTCGGCGTGGTACTGCATGACCGGGCAGAACGCCGCCATCTGCGCCGAGCGCACGTACAGTTCGGCCGTCGGGATGTCCCCGTGGAATCCGGCCAGATCCCAGCCCCAGAACGGCAAGCCGGACATGCCGCTCGTGAGCCCCGCGATGACCGAGCTGCGGAACGCCTCGAAGGTGGAGCGCTCGTCGCCGGCCCAGTGCATCGGCCAGTTCTGCGCTCCGGCGTACCCCGCCCGGCTGAACGTGACGGCGTCGCCGCCGGTGAGCTCCCGCGCGAAGTCGTGATAGGCGCCGACATACGCGTTCGGATACAGGTTGCGCATCTCGAGGCCGGTCCGCCCGTCGTGGAACACGACGTCCCCGTAGAGGCACTCGCCGCCGTCCGTCTTGAAGCCGTCCACGCCGATGTCCTCGATCAGATACCGCCGCTTGTCGAACCACCATTTGCGCGTCAGCGGGTTCGTGAAGTCGGGCACGAGGCTGTCCTTGAACCATTCATAGGAAGGAATCCGGTACGGCCCGCCGTCCGCCCGGCGGACGACCAGCCCGTGCTCCAGCGCGGTCTTCTCGTCCTCGTCCCGCTGGGGATGGGGAACCCCCTCCATGAACTTGATCACCGGAATCTGCCACAGCAGCACGCGGATGCCGCGGGCGTGGATCTCCTCGACCATCCGCTTCGGATCCGGCCAGCGCCCCCATTCCGGGAACCGGAAATCTTCGTACCGGTGGGCGTCCAGGCCGGGCTTCGGCGCATACTGGCAATCGTTGAACATGTAGAACGTCGCCTCGTCGCTCCATTGCTCGAGCACGAGCACCGTGGCCGGAATCCGGTGGCGTTCGGTCAGCTCCACCTGCTCCAGCGTGACCGCCTGGCTGTCCCAGTTGTTGCTGGACATCCACGGCCCGAACGCCCATTTCGGCGGCAGCGCCGGCTTGCCGGTCACGTCGGTGTACGCCTGCAGCACGTCGGCCGGCGCGCCCGGGAACAGATACCATTCCGTGCGGGGACGGTCGGGAAGCACGTCGACTTCGGCCTCGAACCGGTCGCCGAGCCGGGTGCCGAACCGGAATACGGAGTACATGCCCGTGTGGAGGAACAGGCCGTAGCCCTTCGAGCTGATCGCGAGCGGAACCGGGATGTACGTCCGCATCCCCTGGCTCCGGTACTGGTTGAACACGTAATGATCGACATCGCGGCCGGAGAACTCGAGGTCGGCGTACCGCTCGCCCGTGCCGTACATCCGCTCGTCCGGCTCCATGCGCAGATTAAGCCGCAGCCGGTGCACGGCCCCGGTCCCGTCGGTGAGCGCCTCGAACGGCGCCGTTCCGCCGCGGTCGTAGGTCCGGACGACGACCCGTCCCTGCCCGTCGCGCAGCTCCAGATGACCGCTGCCGGCGTCCACGCGCAGCCGGTGCGATCCGACGGCCACCTCGCCGTCCGCATCGCCCGCCGGGCCGTCCGCCGCCTCATCGCAGACATCGAAAACGCAGCGCAGCGACCGGCCATCCTGCTCGGTGAAGGTGATGCGCGGACGGGCGCCGCTTCCGGCGAGCGGACGGAAGACCAGCTCCGCCCCGCATTCCACCCGCCGGAGAGCCGCCGGCTCCAGCGCCCGCCAGCCCCGGACCCGGAACGCATACGGTTCGGACACGGCCGTCTCCCGCCCGTCTTCGGCAACGAACCGGTAGACCACCCGCTCGCCGAAGCCGAACCGTCCGAGCTCCGCGCGCCAGACCGGGACGCCGTCGTCGGAGACGCCGGCCTCCATCGGAATGTTCGCGGCGCCTTCCCAATCGTCCCCGTCCGCCGCGAGCTGCACCGCGACGCGCTGCGTCGGGCGGTGCGGCTCCGTCCGGACGCTCACCGTGACCGCGTCCCCTTCCTCGGGATCCCGGGGAAACCGCTCGACCGGTTCCTTGATATAGGGCGAGCGGCTGCCGGCCGGCCGGTGCACGATCTTCAGCTCCCCGCCGCCGGCGGCGCCGGACGCGGTCTTCCGCTCCAGGTTGAGCCGGGCGATTTCGTACACGACATAAGCGAGTTCATGTTCCCGCGGCGGACCGTACAGCTCGAGATCATGCCGCGCATAGAGCGGGACGAGCGCGGATTCGGCATCGTACTCCGCCAGCTTCCCGTCGCGCTCCCATTGCCGCCGGACCGCGTCCAGCAGCTTCGCGGCGCGCGCAAGCCGGCCGCGTTCCGTATAGTACCAGGCGAGAAGCGCCGTCAGATCCGGCCGGGCGCAACCCCCGTACCGCGTGTCGTGCGGCGAGAAGCGGACGCCGCCGTCCGTGGCCTCCAGCCGATCGATCGCGTTCACCATGACGAGATCGCCGGCGTTGAACAGCCCGAAGGGCACCGCCGCGACGCCGATGTCGCCGGTCGCCTCGCGGCTGCCCAGCGCGCCGACCACGCCGCCCCGGTGCATCATGCCGGCGAAGACGAACTCGCGGATGTCCCGCAGCAGCCGCCCGGCCTCCTCATCGCCAAAATGGAGCCCCGCCGCGCGCAGCCCGCCCGCGGCGATCGCGAGATGGGCGAGGAAGACGCCCCGTTCTCCCGGCACGAGCCAGTGCGGGTGCGGCCGGTTCCATTCGCGGCCGATGACGGCGACGGCTTTCCGCGCGGCGGCGGCGAATTCCCGCGCCGCCTCGGCCCCGCCGGACGCGCCGGCGAACTCGCCGAGCGCCCACAGCCAGAGGGCGGACGCCAGAAGGTCTTCCCGCTCCTCCAGCCGCTCCGCCTGCCGCCGCAGGTACGTCTCCCATCCGTCGAGCGGCCGCCCCGTTCTCGCATCCAGGTGGCAAAGAAACGCCGCCGTTCCCGGGTCCAACGCATCCCGGCGGGCGCGAATCGCGTCCAGTTGTCCAAGCATGTCGTTCATCCTTTCAATCCGCCCACCTGCAGGCCGGCTTTGAAATGTTTCTGCGCGGCGAGGAAGACCGCCACGATCGGCGCGATCGAGATCAGGCTGCCCGCCATCAGCGTGTTGTAATCGGTCGCGTATTGCCCGCTCAGCTTGCTGAGCGCGAGCGGCAGCGTCATCTTGTCCGGATCGGTCAGCATGACGAGCGGCCACAGATAGTCGTTCCACGCGTCCATGAACGCGATGACCGCCAGCGTGGCGAGGATCGGCGCGCTCAGCGGCAGCATCAGCCGCGCGAAGATCGTCCGGTGCGTGGCGCCGTCCATCACCGCCGCGTCGAGATACGCGTCGTTCACCGTCCGCATGTGCTGGCGCAGCATGAAGATCGCGAACGCGTTGAAAATCGACGGCGCGACCAGCCCCGTGAATGTGTTGACCAGATGCAGCTCCTTCATCACGAGGAAGAGCGGAATGAACGTCACCTGCTGCGGGATCATCATCGTCGCGAGCACCGCGGCGAACAGGATGTCGCGGCCCCGGAACCGCATCTTCGCGAACGCGTACGCCGCCATCGCGGCCGCCCCGAGCCTGACGACGGTCGTCAAAACCGCGACGAAGGCGCTGTTCAGGATCGTCCGCGCGAACGGGAAGACGCTGAACACCTTGCGGTAGCCCTCGAAGCTGATCTCCTCCGGAATCCATTCGATCGGCACGGCGGTCAGCGCCCCTTTGCTCTTGAGCGACGTGCTGACCATCCAGAAGAACGGGATCATGACCAAAGCCGCGATCGCCGTCGCCGTCACGTAGAAGAGCAGGGGGCCCGCGTATCGCCTAAGCATCGTAATGCACCCATTTCTTCTGCAATCTGAGCTGCAGCCACGTGAACAGGAAGATGATCGCGAACAGGATGAAGGAGAAGGCGGAAGCGTACCCCATCTTGAAATAGCTGAACGCGTAGCGGTAAATGCGCTCCACCATGACCTGCGTCGCGCCGTGCGGCCCGCCGTCCGTCATGATCATCACCTGCGGGAACAGCTGGAACGAGAAAATGAGACAGATGACCGTCACGAAGAACGTGATCGGCGACAGGAGCGGCAGCGTAATGTGCCGGAACCGCTGCCAGACGCCGGCGCCGTCGATCTTCGCCGCTTCATGATAGGAAGCATCGATGCCCTGCAGGCCTCCGAGGAAGATGAGCGCGAAGAACCCCATGTCCTTCCAGATGCTCGCGAGCACGATGCCCGGCATCGCCCAGTGCGGGTCGTACAGCCATCCCGGGCCCTTGATCCCGAACAGGCGCAGCAGATCGTTGACGCCGCCGTACTCCGGGCTCAGGATCGACTTGAAGATCAGCGCGCCGGCCACCCAGGAGGTCAGCACCGGGATGTAGAACAGCACCCGGTAGACGGATGCGCCCCGGTACGGGCGGTGCAGCAGCATCGCCGCCGCGATGGACGCGACCAGGATGAGCGGAATGTAGAGCACGATGTAGGTGGCGGTATTCCGCAGCACGCGCCAGAACTCGTCGCCGCCGAGGATCGCGGCGTAGTTGTCCGTTCCGACGAACGCCGGCACACCGTCTTGCGGCGCGATCGGCTTCAGTCCGTCCCAGTCGGTGAAGCTGAGAATGAACGCGCCCGCGACCGGGATGATGTTGAACAGGATGAGACCCGTCAGGCAAGGCAGGAGAAACCCGATCGCCGCCAGCCATCCGGAATGTCTGTTTGCGCGCGCCATGCTTCCCTCTCCTTCGAGACTTCGTGAATCCCCGCCGTCCCCCCATGGAGACGGCTCGGCACGGCACCGATCCGGCGCCGTGCCGATGCCGGGAGTATGGGGCCTTCCGTCACTGCAGCTTGATCCGCTGCTCGAGCTCCTTCTGCGCGTCGCGGAGCGCGTCGGCGGGCGATTTCACGCCGTCGCGCGCGGCCTGCAGATGCAGTCCGATGATGTCGGTCATCTCCGCGTTCTGTTCCACGACCGGCGGCGTCACGAGGTAATTCAGCGACTCGAACACCGCCTTCTTGTTGTCCGGAGGCGTGACCTTCAGATACTGGTCGAGCACGTCCTCATACGTGACCGCCGGCAGCTCCCAGCCCGCTTCGACGCGGATGCCCGCCGCTTCCCGGCTGGCCGACATGAACTTCAGCCATTCGAACGCCGCTTCCGCCACCTTGCTGTCCTTGTTGATGACGAGGCCGTTGGAGAAGAAATGCGTCGCCTTGGCCGTGTTGCCCGGCTCCACCGCAATGTCCCAGTTGAACGTGATGTTCTGCGTGAAATCGGGGAACGCCCAGATGCCGGTGACGAGCATGCCCAGCCGGCCGGATTTGAACAGATCCCAGTCGCCCATGCCGGCCATCTGCGCCTCCGTCGGCATGACGTTCGTCTTCAGCACGCGATCCACCATGTGCTGAAGCGTTTCCACGTTTTGCGGCGTGTCGACCGTAAATTGCGTCATGTCCGCGTTCATCAGGCTGCCGCCGTTCTGCTGGACCTTCTTGTAGAATTCCCAGAACTGGATCGGCTGATAGATGCCGAAGATGTTGTCCCCGAGCGCCCGGATTTTCTCCGCCGCCGCGTCCGCGTCCGCCCAGGTCCAGTCGCTCGTCGGATAGTCGAGGCCAGCCTGGTCGAACAGATCCTTGTTGTAGAACAGCACGACGTTCGAGAAGCTCGCCGGAAGTCCGTAAGGCTTGCCGTCCGCGCTGAACGCCTCCAGCGCGTTCTTGTTCAGCACCGACGTGTCGAAGCCGTCGAACATCGGCGTCAGGTCGAGCAGCACGCCCTTCTTCGCGTACGAGACGAAGTTTTCATAATTCAGCTCGTAGGCGTCGGGCGCCGTGCCGCTCGCCACCCGGGTCTGCATCTGGGTGAAATAGTCGTCGTAGGCCAGCGTCTCGATCTCGACCTTGATGTCCGGATGCTGCTTTTCGAATTCTTCCTTCATCTGCTGCAGATATTTCTCGTTCTCGCCCGACGCCGAGAAGTTCGTGAACTTGACCGTGACCGTCCCGGCCTTGCCGCCGGAATCGCCCTTGTTCTGATCGTTTTGGGTCCCGCCCGTCGATGCCGACGAGCCGCCCGGGCCGCCGGACGATTTTCCGCCTCCGGAGCAGCCCGCGATCAGCAGCGCCATGGCCAGCAGGCACAGCGCCAACATTTTCCACTGTCTTCCATTCCACTTCATGGCGGTTTTCCCCCTATTGCAGTGATCTTGTCCTGAAGCCTTTCGCCATCTGACAATCCGGAAATCGCGGCCATTTCGGTTGCCGGCCATCACCTCCGCTTCAGACTAAGCCGCGCCTTCCCGGCGGAAGGCGGATTTCCGCGGCATCCGCGCCCGTTAAGCATCCGGCGGCTGCAGCGAACGAACGGTCTGCCGCTCCACGATGGACAGCGGAATCTCCTCCGCTTTCCGCGCGACGCCTTCCGGCGCCTCGGATTCGATGATCTCAAGCAGCAGTTCCGCGGCCTTCCTTCCCTTCAGGGCGATATCCTGCCTGACCGTCGTCAGCGGCGGCACGAACATGCGCGACAGGAAAATATCGTCGAACCCGATGACCGAGATGTCCTGCGGAACGTCCTTGCCGGATTCCTTGATCCCCTGGATGACGCCGAAGGCGACCATGTCCGCCGTCGCGAACACCGCCGTAATCTCCGGATGGCCGGCGGCAATCGCCTTGCCGGCTTCATAGCCGTACGCGTAGCTGACGGAATGCTCGAACACATGGTCGGGATTGTAGAAAATGCCCGCTTCCTGCAAGGCGCGCTTGTAGCCGAGGAACCGCTGCTCGACGACGCCGTCCTTGCGGATGCTGCCGGTGACGAGCGCGATGTTGCGGTGCCCCCGGTCGATCAAATATTTGGCCGCCAGGTAGCCGCCCTGCTCGTCGTCGATGCCGATCTTGCTGAAGTAAGGGTCGTGGATGTAGCTGTCGATCAGCACGATCGGAATCTTCACCTGTTTCAGCTCGGCGTAGAACTGCTCGGGGTAGATGCCCATGATGATCGCGCCGTCCAGATTGCGCTGCACCGAGATGTCCAGATAGCTCTCGCCCTTGTCGACGCCGGACAGAATGAGGTGGTAGCCGTGCTCGCGCAGCTTCGATTCGATGTTGCTCACCATTTCGCTGTAGAAAGGGTTTTCAAGGATGAGCTGCTTGCTGTCCTCGGTCTGCGGAATGATGACGCCGATCAGTTTGGACGAGTTCTTCACCAGGCTTCTGGCCGAATAGTCCGGAATGTAGTTGAGCTCCCGGATCGCTTCCCGGATCTTCTCGACCGTATCGGGCGAAACCCGGTTCTCCTTGCCGTTGAGCACATACGATACCGCAGCGGTGGACACGCCGGCGTGTCTGGCCACGTCTTTGATCGTCGTTCTTCGCTTCAAGATCATGACCCCTTTAATGTTAAGCGTTTAACCTCGGTTTGAAAAAAATATGCGGGAAACATGGGGGATTGGCACGGACAAGCCGAATTTTCTCCCGT
>Ga0310826_100971_pt1 | contig 18871 bp, 18 predicted proteins | sample WT_ome_FD_201306 | JGI IMG/M metagenome (GOLD analysis project Ga0310826, IMG submission 201306) | Sorghum-adapted microbial communities enriched on wild type (WT) sorghum from Joint BioEnergy Institute, Emeryville, California, United... ... | reverse complement strand
TGGCGCTAAAAGGGCTAAGAGGGTATTGATTCCAGAAAACCATGGCCCTCACGGAAGGAAGAGAACTGCAACCGCTATCAAGGAGTAAGCTCTTTTTCAGGTGTGACTCATAATCCCAAAAAAGGTGTCCACGCTGGCTTGACTCAGACAAATTTTGGGCGACGGTTGCGCCGGGCGCCGCGGGCGGTTACGATCAAGGGAAGCGGACAACAACAACAACAACCACGGGAGGACGGAACGGATGGCCAAACACCGCATTTACACGACGAGCGTCGCCAGCGTCTACCCCCACTATGTCGCGAAAGCGGAGAAGAAGGGGCGCACGAAAGCGGAAGTCGACGAAATCATCCGCTGGCTGACCGGATACAGCCGGGAGGAGATGGAAGCCCATTTGGAGAAGCGGACGGACTTCGAGACGTTCTTCGCGCAGGCGCCCCGTCCCAACCCCGCCAGGGAGCTGATCAAAGGCGTGGTGTGCGGCGTCCGCGTGGAAGCGATCGAAGATCCCCTCATGCGGGAAATCCGCCGGCTCGACAAGCTGATCGACGAGCTGGCGAAGGGCAAGGCGATGGAGAAGATTCTGCGGTCGTGATGCGGAAATCCCGAACCCGTCCGTGAAGAAAATGCCCGCCGTCCCGTTGACCTTCACGCCAGCGTGAACCTGTATATTGGTCGCGCGAAACGCTACTCCGGATCGAAAGGAAGGTCGACATGGGAAAATACGCAGGCAGGAAAGCGATGATCGCGGGCGGCACGCACGGCATGGGATTGGCGGTGGCGAAGGCGCGGTCTGGGAAGGCGCCGAGGTGATCGTGACGGGCCGCAATCCGGACAACGCCGAACCGGCGCGGCGGGAACTGGACGGCCGGGCGCATGTCCTGCTGTCCGATGTCTCGAAGCCGGAGGATATCGACGCCCAGGCCGCATACGCCGCCGAACATTTCGGGCAGATCGATTTCGTCCATTTCAACGCCGGAATCGCGATTCTCGAGCCGTTCACCGCGGTGACCGAGCAGACCTACGATCTGACCTTCGACGTGAACACGAAGGGCGCGTTCTTCACGGTCCAACGGCTGGCGCCGCTTGTTAGCGACGGCGGCTCGATCGTGTTCACCTCGTCCGTGGCGGATGACGCGGCACGCCGGGCATGACCGTCTACAGCGCTTCGAAGGCCGCGCTCCGCTCGCTCGCCTCGGGCTTTGCCGCGGAGCTGCTGCCGCGGGGCATCCGTGTCAACGTGGTCAGTCCCGGTTTCATCCGGACGCCGACCATGGGGGTGGCGGGCATGCCGGAAACGAAGCGCGCCGCCTTCGAAGCGCTCGGCGACCGGATCACGCCGATGAAGCGCCACGGCGCCCCGGAGGAAATGGCGAAGGCCGTGCTGTTTCTCGCGTTCGACGCGACCTTCACCACCGGGGCGAAACTGGCCGTCGACGGCGGTCTGGGGCAAGGCCTCCCGGCCGAATGAGGAGCGGCGCACAAGCCGGACGAGCGTTCCGGCTTCAGCCCGTCCGGCCGTCCGCGAGTTCCGCGACCTTGACCAGTGTCTTCCCGCCCTTCAGATGGACGACGGCTTTCCATTCCTTGTCTTCCGCTCCCGTCTGCCATGCGTCCTGCAGCCAATTTTGCCGAAAATTCACGCTGAAAGGTTCATCGTAGCTGATGTACACGAGCTCCCCGTTTCGGTAGAATTCCACGAAATCAATCTTCTCCGGATACAGGCTGGACAGCCGGATCCAGCGCTTTCCTCCATATTCCATGTCCGGCTCCAGTCCCTGCAGATAGTACTGTTCTTCTTCCGGGATGGGTGGAAGCTTGATGCCGATTCCTTCAGCCATGCGCCAGGCAAAAAACCGGTCTTCTCCGCGGGTAATCCCCCAATGGACCGGCGGCTCCTGCTTGGTCATGTTGTTGTAGTATCCCCAGGATGCGTGCAACCGAAAAGCCACTTGCATGTTGCCGATGGCCTGGGAATCTTCGTTGCAAACGACCGGCTTCCCAGGCGCCCACAATCGCACCTGTCGGATATTGTTGTAAAACTGTTGCCGGGTCAAGCCATTCCCGTGGATCAGAATGACATCGCTTTCCCTGCAAACTTCCTCGTCGATGAAATCCCCCGTTCCGCTGCAGCCGACCGGCATGCCGCCGGATTCCCTCCGTGCGATCTCGAGCAGCGCCACCATGCCTTCCGGCGTGTAAACCAGCGGATGGCCGTTGCCTTGAATATTGTGCTCGTTGGCCACTTCGACAATAACATTTGTATATCCGCCCTCGCGAAGGAACCGGGAGGCGGTCCGGACGGCGTTGAGCACCGCTTTTCCGTCCCTGAGCCGGTGAAGCTGCCAGGCGTACAGGAAACTGACGATGACCACCATGCCGATTTCATCGGCGGCTCGGATCAGGCGGTCCATCCGTTCCGCATACGCCGGATCAAGCCGCAATCCGTCCTCGCCGAACGGATTGTTGTCGATGCTCCGGAGATCCTGCATCATCGTAAAGCACGGACCGCCGCCCTGAAAGCCGACGGTGAAGGCGCGCAAGCCGTATTTGTACCATTCGGGCAGCGCGGCGATCAATTCATCGGTGTTCCGGTCCGGGTCGAATTCCCGGCCGAAACGGTTGAAACGGCTTCTGTCCGCGCGATCGTCGAAAATCCCCTGGATGAAGCGTGCGTTCATGAGGAGCCCGTGCGCTGCGGGGTTGCTTCCCTCAATTTCCGAATATACCTTTCTGCCGTTGATATAGAAATCCTCGCCGCGGATTTCCAACACCGTCTTTCCCATTTGCCTTCCTCCTCACCTTTGCTGGTTGGCTTCGACAGGGCCAACCGCCACTTTTTTCCCGGTTTTCATCGAATCATAGCAGGAGAACAGAATCCGCATGTTGGTCAAATAATCGGTTCCGGCCGTTTCGAAGGGCCGCCCGCCGGAAAGGCAATCGATGAAGTGCTGCTGCGCCGCGACCGCGCTGCCGCCCTTGTAGCCGTCCGGTATTTCGTACACGTATTCCGTCTCGATGCCGCACCGGTTCGTGATAAAGATTCTCCCTTCGTCGTTCAGCCGCAGGTTCCCCTCGGTGCCTTCCACGATCAAATTGCCATACGTCGGTGAACGCTCGATCGGCGCGTGGGCGACCCGGTTGGCGTCGAAAACGGCGGTCAAGCCGCTGCTGAAATCGGCGATCATGATGGAAAGATCTTCTCCACGGATCACCGGATTGATCCGACGCGCCTGACAGTAGACGCTGCTGATCTCGCCGAAAAGAAACCGGAACGTGTCGATAAAGTGGATTCCGGTTTCAAACATCAGAAACTTCTCCATGTTCTTGAAATAGGGTTGGACGGTATACGGCTCATCTCCCCACCCATCGCCTGTGCGCATCATGAATTTGGTATAAAAGACGTCGCCGAGCCGCCCTTCGTCGAGAATCCGTTTAATGTGGCGGTACCAGGCCTGCCACCGCCAATTTTCGTTCACCATGAGAGGCACGTTGCGGTCTTCGGCATAACGGACCAGAGCTTCGCTTTCTTCCAGGGTAGGAGCAAGCGGCTTCTGGCATAAAATCGGCAAACCCGAATCCGCCGCGTGCCGGACATACTCGAAGTGGGAATCGGGCGACGTGCAGATGTCGACGAAATCCGGCTTGACCTCCGCCATCATCCGATTGAAATCAGGATAACTGCGAATCGAGTATTTGGCCGCGAGCGCATCCGCCCTGGCCGTATCGATGTCATATACCGCAACGATTTCCGCCCCTTTGACGGATCGCCAAGCATCCAACTGCACCTCGGCAAAATGGCCTGCGCCGATGATGACGCCGCGATAGCCAGGTTTTCTCTCCGTCAACTCCATCATCACTCCTGTCCTCCGTTTGCCTTCCAGCACGATCTTCTCGGTTTGTACCCGGAGTTGTACAGAAAATCTTCAAACACGTCCGAAGGTAATGTCTGCAACGGAATCTTGCCCATTTCCGCAGTCAGCATCATGCGGCTGGCCATCTCCAGCGTCTCAAGCGCCATTCTAGCTTCCTTGATCGACGAGTCGAAAACGATTACGCCGTGATTGCGCAAAATGACGATGTTGGCTTGCTCGCTTTTCTCCCCAACGGCTTTGCCCAGTTCCTCCGAACCGGGATGAAGATAGTCCACGTACGCAACCCGTTCAAGGTAATACATGGATTCTACAAACAGTTCGGGCTTGTACGGAATCGTCGTGCACGACATCATCATCGACCAGAACGGCGAAACATGAATGACGGCGTAGACGTCGGGCCGGCGCTTGTAAATCTCGGCGTGCATCGGGATTTCCTTGGAAGGCTTGCGGTTACCGTCCCATTGCTTTGTTTCGATATCCACCTCGACAAGGTCCGCGTCCACAAGCTGTCCCATCCAGGTTCCGGAACCGGTGATGACCATCCTCCGGTCCGAGAGCCGGGCGCTGATGTTCCCGGAATTCCCCCACGAGAGCTGCCTGTCCATCAAATATTTTCCCAGTTGGCATAATTCCCGTTTCAGATTCAGAACTTCGTTCCCGCTCAATTCCGCCATCCCCTTCCGCCGTTCGCCACGCGGACGAAATAATCCGGTTGACCGAGCTGCCCGCCCTTCAGGGCGAGCTGGATGCCGTTGATGTTTTTGTCGCCGGAGTGCCCTGTGCAGAGCGGTGCTCCCGGGGCCGTTCGCTGCAGTAGCTCCAGCGCGTCTATGCCGATCGTCAGCGCGGCGAATCCGGACGTGTCGCCGCCGGCCAACACCAACCGTTGAACGCCAAGCTCCCGGATCAGAGATTTCCCGATTTGGCCGAGGAACGTGCCGATCAGCCTGCCCGTTTCCGAAACCGAAGCTCCTTCGCGGCCCAGCGCGTCATGGAGCTGATGGATGCTCGCTTCCTCCGGGCCGTCTGCGGTATACAGGATCACATTCCGGCCTTCCAACCAAACGCGCCTGGTCTCCTGCATCAGCCGGTCACGCTCGCTTTCGCTTTCCTCCGCGCCCAGCAGCCGCAACACGTCGACCTTGATTTTCCGGAAACCGTTCCGGACCGCTTCATCGATTTGGGCGTACGTGACAGGTGAACAGCTTCCCGACAGCACTAGCGTCTGCCCGGGATCGAGCACCGGCTCCGGGCGGTCCTCCAGGGCATATCGCGCTCTCCAGTATGAACCGAGGGCATGGGCGACGCCCGAAGAACCGATGACGAACATGGGGCGGCGTTCCGCCGATTCTCCGAGGAGCCGGCCGACGGTGCTGATATGCCCTTCGTTCAGGGCATCAATTAGCACCGCATTCTGTTCGCTCCCGAACAGTTGGTCCCACCGGCGTTCACGTTCTTCATCCGGAAGTTCGAGATCCGTGAATGAAAAGAGGGAGATCGTTCCGTTCATCTGCCCGGAAAAATGGCGCAGCAAATCGGCTTCCTTCATCGGCGTCACCGGATGCCTGGACATGGACGGATGCCGGTCCAGCCGGTAAACTTCGCTTTGGTATGCGGCGAAATGGTTGCCGAAAACTGTGTACCGCCTCAATTGCGGTGCCGCCACGAGAATGGGGATGGCCCCCTGATCCGCGTACAGCCGTTTGCCGATCTCCAAGACTTTGCCGATGCTCCCGATTTCGGGCGACGAGTCAGCGGTCGAACATATTTTGTAATACAGGACGCGGGGATTCCGTTTCCACAACTTTTCCAGATCGGGAGCCAGATTGCGCTCCATGGCAGCCGGACTCATCGTGCGGGACGTGCCGGCCACTCCGATGCAGCGCGCCTGCGGGAAGAATTTCAGCATCTCTTCCGATGGAGGCTTGATGAATAGCACCGTCCGGAGGCCCTGGCCTTCCAGAACTTCCAGGGCATCCGTCGACCCGGTAAAATCATCGCCGTAAAAGGCCATCAGCAGCGAATCATTGCCCATCCGCTATCCCCACTTTCGCCGTGAAAGTACGCCAGGCCAGCTGCAAGGACCGTTTGGCGTTAGCCACCAGATCGGACTCCCGTTCCCCCGGCGCGCGGATGATTTCGAAACTGACGGTCGACGGACGTTCGCGGCGAATGTAGCCGATTTGATGGAGCGCGAGGAAAAAGGCCGCCAGTTCATCAATGTCGTTGGACCCGGCGGGATATCCAAAGTACGGATGGGAATCACCGTATCTGTCGTCATCCGGTTGCATGACCGTGTTGCCGACGTGGACATGGCCGATCCAAGGGCTTAAAGTGTGCACGGCCGTGGCGATATCGGCATTGACCATCGGGATGTGGCTCAAGTCCAACAACAGCCGGACATCCTCTTCCAGATCGATCCTTTCAAACAACTCCGCCGTATCCTCCACGGAACCGATCAGCCGTTTCTTGTCCACGTTGAAGTCGAACATTTCCACGAGCAACACCATGTTCCGTTTTTTCGCCTGTTCGCCGAGAAAGTGTACCGATTCCGCGAAGCCGTCGATCGCCCGGTGCCTGTCTTTCTCCGGATTCGGGCCGCTGATGAGCTCGAACATGTCTGCACCGACGTCTTCCGCTTCATCCAGGCAATCCATCATGCGCGATACGGCTTCCATTCGCGCGTTTCGATCGGGACTGTCCAGGTCTAGCCGCTCGCGGAAGATAAGCGGTTGCGCGAGATAGCTGACCTTCACCCGGTTGATGCCCACGCGCCGTCTGAACGCTTTGCGCAAGGCGGGATCGACCAGGCCGGAAATTTCCACCCGCCGGAAGTAGGGATCATGTACCACGCCGTCGACCGTTTGTAGCAGCGTCTCGTCATCCAGAAACGCATCCGGATACATGGCGTCGAACACGATCCCCATCTCCAGATGGTCCTCGATCCTCGGTGCAAACGTCATGAAGCCCACTCCTTCGCCGACCGTTCCAACGCACCGGCGACCGCATCCCCAAATTCCGCAGTTCCGCTTTTTCCTCCAATGTCGGCCGTTTTGACTCCGCAGTGCACCAGAACGTGCCGCACCGCCTTCTCGATCCCCCGGGCAGCGGCGTTCAGGGCCGCGTCTCCGCGCTTGTCTCCGAGCCAATCCAGCATCATGGACAAGGACAGGATCATGGCGATCGGATTGGCCGTGTTTTTGCCGGCTATATCGGGCGCGGATCCATGCGCCGGTTGAAACAGTGCATGCCGGTCGCCAATGTCTCCGGACGGCGCCATGCCAAGTCCTCCGACAGTCGCAGATGACAGGTCCGAGATGATGTCCCCGAACATGTTTTCCGCCACCACGACATCGAATCGTTGAGGGTTCATCACCTGATACAATGTCATGGCATCGACGTATACATAATCCCGCTTGATGTGCGGAAACTGGTCTGCCACGCTGTCAAAAATCTTTCGGAAGTAGGCATACGAGCGCAACACGTTGGCTTTGTCCACACACGTCACTATCGGGGCGCCGTCCAGTAGCCTTCCGTTTCGCTTCTCCGCCAGCCGGAAGGCGCAACGGGTCACTTTTTCGATCCCGGTCCGGGTCATGATGATCGTGTCCGTCGCCACTTCATCCCGCACATTGCAGCCGCCCGTCCGGGAAGCGTACAGTCCCTCCACGTTCTCCCTGACGATGACATAATCGATGCCCTTGCCCGGGTTCCGTAGCGGGCTGACCACCCCTTCATAGAGCTTGACCGGCCGAACGCCGGCATACAGGTCCAGATCAAACCTCAGCCGGAAAATGACGTCGCCGTTAACCTCCCGGCCGTCCGGATGGCGGGCTTCCGGCAAGCCGATGGCCCCCATGAGTATCGCATCAGCCGTTTTGCAGTGGTCGAACGTTTCTTCCGTCATGGCGACGCCAGTTCGTAAATACCGCTCTGCGCCGGCATTGAACAGTTCCGGCTCGAACCTTGCGCCGGTCAGATGGCTTTCCACTGTTCGCAGCACTTTCAGCGCTTCGTTCATAATTTCAGGCCCAATTCCGTCGCCGGGCAAAACCGCGATTTTGTACACCTTCATGACTCCACTCCCCAATCAGTAATCCCGGTTCAGGTTGAAGATTCGTTTCGGATTGTGATGGAATATCACCTCAAGCTGCGTCTCCGTAAGCCCGATCGAACGATACTTCACGATCTCCACGGGCAGGTTCGAGACATGGTCAGAGCCCATAACGATGCGCTCGTGCCCGATGGCGTCAATCATTTTCCGTACCATATACGTCGGACACCAAGACGGTTCCAGAATGATGTTTTCGCAGATTTTGCCGGCCACGACAGCTTCATCGGCATAAACCGCAAAGCCGGCGTGGGCGAGGACGAACGTGACATCCGGGAACCGTCTCGCCGGCTCCATCACCAGTGACGGCAGGGAAAAAGGGGTGCCCAATCCCGTATGGACAATCACGGGAATGTTCAACCTTCTCGCTGATTCGTAGATTTTCTCGCACCGATCCGACAACGGCGAAATGTCATGTCCCAGCGGGTGAAGCTTGACCGCTTTAAATCCGTGTTCGATTACGCAGGTTTCCAGTTCTCGGACGTAGGGCTCTTCGTCCATCCAGGGATCGGGATTGGCAATGCCGTAAAATCTTCCGGGATAGGTTTTGCACAGTTCGGCTATTCTCCGATGAATGTCCCCGACGTTCTCCAGGGTCGGCTGGGGCATGACGAGACTGGCCGCAACGCCGTGGCGATCCATGGCCTCCAGCAAATCTGTCTCGGTGGTCGAAACTCCGGAAAATTTCGATGTGCCGAGATGGGCATGCGTATCGATGATGGGAAGCATGTTGTCCCTCCGGTTGAGGTTCTGGTTATCCTTTCACGGCTCCCGCCGTCATGCCGGTCACCACTTTCTCCTGGAACATGATGTACAGGATGATGACCGGTATCATGGCAATCGTCAGCCCCGCCGTCAGCAAACCGTAATCGGTGATGTACTCGCCTTTCATGGCATAGATGCCCTGGGTCAACGTCTTGAGCTTCGGATCGGAAATCAGCACGTAGGCATGCAAATACTCGTTCCAGCAACTGAGCAGCGCCAAAACGCCAACCGTCGACAATCCTGGCGTCGAAACCGGCAAAATGATGGAAAAGAACGTGCGGTAGCGTCCGGCACCGTCCATGAGCGCCGCTTCCTCCAGTTCCCTGGGCAGCGACTTCATAAATGAAACAAGGATAAAAATCGTGATGGGCAAACTGCCGACAATATAGACCAGTATCAATCCGACATGATTGTTGATCAGACCCAAATCCTTCAAAATGGAAAACGTCGGAATCAGGATGGTTTGCCCGGGGATCATGATTCCGAGACCGAAAAAGGAGTACAGGGTCAGGCTCGGAACCACGCGTGCAATCACATATGCCGCCATTGCGCCGAACAGCAGGATAAGTACCACAGAGACGAAGGTCAGATAAAAACTGTTGAAGAAATAGCGTCCGATGTTTCCGCTTGTCCACACTGTGACATAATTTTGCCATTTCCAGACTTTGGGCAGGGAAAACGGTTGATTGTAGATCTCCGTGTTCGTCTTGAACGAACTGAGCAGCACCCACAGAAACGGAAAGATCGTGACGAAGCTATACAAAATGAGCACCGAGTATTTAATGGATTGCTTGGCCATTATCACCGCAATCAACCTTTCAATACTCCAGCGTGTCTTTGCTGGAGAAGAATCGTTTGAACAGCACGGTAAACAGCAGGGCATAAACGGCAATCGTGACCGAAATCGCGCTGGCGTAACCAAATTCGTATGAGCCGAACGATCTCATGAACAGATACACGGAGGCAAATGCCGATGCCACTCCGGGACCGCCCGCCGTGATGGCCCAGGGAATATCGAAAGCCTTGAGCGCGCCGGTAACCCCGAGAATGATGCAGGCCTGCAACACATCCCAGAGCATGGGGATGACGATGCTGAATAACGTGCGGACGGAGGAAGCCCCGTCGATTTCCGCGCTTTCGAAGATTTCACGGGGAATGCTCTGCAGAGCGGCCAGGAAGATGATGAAAAACAAGCCGATGTTCTGCCAGGTCTGCGGCACGGCAACAGCAAACATGACCACTCTCGTGTTGGACAGCCAATTCAGTTTCAAGGATGAAAGACCCAGGAAATCCAATGTCTGATTCAGTAATCCGTTGTCCGAATATATCAGCAAGAACATGAGGCCAATTGCCATCGGTGCAATGACGACGGGAAGAAAATAGACCGTCCTGAAAAATTTGAAACCCCGCGTTACCCTGAGCAAAAGATAGGCCAGCACCAGCCCTCCCGAGACCTTGATGGTGAGGGCGAACAGGATCAGCCACAACGTATTTCTCATCGACTTCCAGTAATCAGAGTCCTTCCAGAGATCAGAGAAATTGTCAATCCCGATAAATTCGGGCTTTGCCACGGCATCCCATTCCGTCAGGCTGTAGTAAACGGAGAAAATGACCGGGACGATGAAAAACACCATGAAGAGCAACAGAGCGGGCGCCAGAAATATGGCGGAGAACAAAAAACGCTTCTGAACCATCCGATCACCCTGCACCATAAGGTTGTTATTGAGGGGAAGGAATTTCCGGTTCCTTCCCCTTCATTACATCCTTTTCCCTGAGTTCGGGTCAGCTTTTTTCAGCCGCCACGGCAGTGTCAATTTTGGAGATGAACTCTTGCGGACTGATGACACCTGCAAACAGCTCATCCATGGCGCGGTTGAACTCTTCAGTGGATTTTGCCCCGGGCAGTTTCGATTTCGTAAACGCCACGGCTTTGTACGGAGCCACGAAATTGAAAACCTTGACGGAGAACGGATCCAGGGAGTCGGTATCGCCTTGCAGGATTTTGGCGGGCATAAGGTTGCCCCCGCCGGCCAGCGCCGCGTACATTTCATCGGACAGCACTTGGTCCGCAACCGCAACAATGGCGTCCCTCTTGTCCGGATCTTCAAAGGATTTCTTGTTGATCACGAGGCTCATCGTGTATCCGCCGACGGTAAAGGTTGCCGGATCGTTGGCCGCCTCTTCGAATTTGGGAAAATGCATTAATTCGGTTTTGGCCTTGATTTCATCTGTCAAATTCCCAAGTGTCCACGGTAGGGTGAAGAGCATCGCCGCTCTTTGCTCACTGTACGGAACGACGGACGGTGCCCAGTCGCCATTCGCGATCGTATCTTCCGGGAACATCTTCAGTTGTCGCATCTCGCCAATGATTTGCGCGGCCTTGTTGAACGCCTCCGTATCAAAATTGAACGTCTGGCTCAGATTGTTCGAGTCTTCCACACCCCCGGGGAACTGGAAGGCGATCGCCGAGAAGAACCAGTGCCCCGGGTTCGAACCTTTGCTGCCCATGGCGAGTGGAATGATGCCGTTGTCACTCAACACCTTGGACACTTGCTTGAGTTCTTCGTAGGTCTTGGGCGGCGTCAGCTGATACTTGTCGAAAATTTCCCTGTTATACAGGAAGAACGCTTTGGAAGCTTCGATCGGAATCGCATAAATCTTGCCGTCCACCATCGTATCAGACCAGGTTTCTTCGGACCATTGATCCCGAGTAACCGATTGGCTGAGCGCAAAATATTCATCCATGTCCAGAATGAGGTCGGCGTCGATCATCGGGCGTAGATAAGATTCGCCGACCCAGTAAAAAAATATGTCCGGTGTATTGTCGCTGGCAATGTCCACTTTCAGCTTCGTTTTCAACTCATCGCCCGGCGCGATTTCTTCAGCAATTTCGATTTCGGGATGTTCGGCACGGAACTCATCCAATTTTGCCTTAAGCGCCTGACCTTTGGCTTCGGAAGGGCCATAGTTGTGAGCGAATCGAATCTTGACGGTTTGTTTGCCGTCGTTGTCGGACTTCCCGGCGCCCGCCGACGATCCCGTGGAACCGGTGTTGTCCGATAGGCTTCTGTCATTGCTGGACCCGCAACCCGCCAATACCAGCACAGCCAGCAACATCACCAACATCGATCGCAAACCCATCTTGACCATGCTTTTCCTCCCCTGTACTGATAGACTTTTGGTTTATTGAAAGCATACAAATGCTTCCAACCGGCATTGAAAGATAAAGTAGACTCTTTCAATCCATGCGGAATGCAAATTGAATGCTCCGCGGCTTCTTGCGTCTTGCGAAAATTGCGGTGAAAACATAAACCGGAAATTTATGTATTCCGTATACCGTATACGGAAAAAAGGAAAAATATCGCTGACTTAAAAGCTTTCCCCTGTTCGCGCAAGCGGTATTCTCTTGGTGACCCAACGAGGTAACTTTTCAAGTCAGCTTTACGAATCAAGCGTATTGCTTTTCATCGCTTCGATGGTTTTGCGGATGTGTGAAACGGCAGCCCGCTCCGCCTCATCCTCCGATCTGTTTTTCAAAGCCTGGATGATCTCCAAGTGGTCGTTGATCGTTTCTTTGGGCGGGCGCATCAAGCCTTTCAGGAAAGTGATGCTCAAAACTTGGAACTGGTTGAGAATGTCCGAAAGCATCTCGTTGTTGGCCTTTTTGGCTATCAGATCATGAAATTCCCGGTCGGACTGGCGGTACACCGTCCAATCCTTGTCCGTGGTGTTGGCTATTGCATGTTTCATCATGTTTTCCAATTCCATGATCTCTTCATCCGTCATGTGCCTTGCACACAAACGGCAGGCCAAACCTTCGAGTACTGCGCGTATTTCGAACGCCGCAATGATTTCTTTGTGGGTGTACTGCTTGACGAATGTTCCTCTTCCGTTGGTTTCGAGCAAACGCTCCTGGATCAGTCGGGATATGGCTCTGCGCAGCGGAGTCCGACTCACGCCGAGGAGATTGGCAAGTTGATCCTGCACGATTTTTTCTCCCTGCTTCAGAACGCCGTCGAGGATCATCTTCTTCAGCGTCTTGTAGGTCAATTGATCCAGATCTTCATGCTCGATCTTGATGTTGGCGACTTTCACCGCTTGCCCCCCTTCACCTCCGGCCACCAGTCTTCGTATACGGTGTACGAGGTTAAGATTATCATAGCCTCAGCAAAAGAAAATTGCAAGCGTATTTTACACATCCGGGTCAAGCCAATGCGTGCTGTCTGTCCAGGGTCAGCCCGATGCGGATTTTCTCCGTTCCGCCGCATCCTGCGCCTTCGTTCCGGCCGCGCGCCGGATCCGGATGCGCGCGACGATGATCAGGATGAAGACCAGCAGCCACTGGGCGGGCAGGAGCATCTCGAACGCGCGGCCCGCCATCGCTTCGGACGCCACGGCGCCGGCCATCAGAACCGCCAGCGCCGCGGCCGCGTGCAGGGTGAAGCGCGGTACGGCCAGCAGAACGGCGCCCCCGATCTCCGGCAGCCCGACCGCCACTCTGAACCAGTCCGGGTAGCCGAGATCGCGGAACATGTCGACCATCTGCGCGGTTCCGGCCGCCTTCCGAATCCCGTTCTGCAGGAAAAACAACGCCGTCAGCCAGACGACGATCCAACCTGCCCGACGATACGCGCTTTTCATGTTGCTTCCCTCCCGGTGATTTGTATATAGTTAGAATTCTAATCATTGACCCAAAAAAACAGAGCGCTCCCGCAGCCTGTTTACATTTGATTAGAATTCTAACTATCAGTATAGCCGGTTTTTTCCGGTTGTCAATCCGGTCAGCCGGACGCCCGGTTGTCCTTCTTCCGGGCGACCGTCAGCCCGATCTGCCGCCCGGCATCTTCTTCAGATGCAGCATCGCGTCGATTTGGCGCTCACCCTCCGACCGGTCGATCGCCGTCACACACCCGCAAGCTTCCTGCCGATGATCGACACCGCCTGCCCCGCGCCGCAGCCGATCTCCAAAATCCTGTCGTCCGGCCGCACATCCAGCAGTTCGACCATCCATTCATGCCTGTCCACGGACCTCATCCCTTGCATCGCCACCCTCCCTGCAGATCAGCTCGATGAACGCGGAGGCCGCGCCGGACAGCGGCACGCTGCTCATCGTCAGGATGCCGACGCGGGCGGGCGGCAGCGGCACGTCGATGGCGACCTCGAACAACACGCCCTCCTCCAGTTCCTTCGTCACGAATTCCTTCGTCACGTAGGAAATGCCCAGCCCGCGCTTCGCGAACTCGATGAGCAGATCGACGCTGCCGACCTCGATCTCGGGCCGGAGCGAAAGGCCTCTGCTCTGGAACAGCTCCGTGATCGTCATGCGCGCCCGGCTGTTGCGGGAGAACAGGATGATCGGGTAGTCCAGCAGCCGCTCCAGGGACAGCACCTCGCCCTTCAGGTGCTCATAGCGCGAGCCGGCCACGAAGCAGTCCTGCAGCCGGAACGTCTCCCGGGCCTGGAGCTGCGAATCGACGATCGGCATGCGCACGACGCCCAGATCGATCCGCCCCTCCTTCAGGAAGCCGATGAGTTCCGGCGTCGTCCCGTGGTGAAGGTGCAGGCGGATGCCGGGATAGCGCTCGTGGAACTGCTCCAGGTACGGCAGAAGATAGTGTTTGAACAGCGAGTCGCTGCCGCCGATGCGCAGCTCGCCGCTTTCGAGGTTGCGGAGCGCCGCCATTTTCTCTTCCGCGAGCGAGATGAGCATCTGCGACTGCTCGATGTACGAATACAGGACGGCGCCTTCCTGCGTCAGCTCCACTCCCCTCGCCGTCCGCGAAAAAAGGGTGACGCCGAACCGTTCCTCCAGCTGCTTGATCGCGTGGCTGACGCTCGGCTGGGTGAGGTACAGCTTCTTGGCGGCCTGCGTCAGGCTGCCGGTTTTCGCCGCCCAGTAGAACACCTTGTACAACTCGTAATTTATGCCCATAGACATCGTCTATATCTCTCCTCAAATCTATCAATTATTCGCATAACCTTGAATTGTATTATAGTGTTAATTAAAGCAAGAAACCAGCACCCTGGCATGCGAAAGTCGGAAAGGAGAAGGAAGTTGGAGCCGACCACCTTTGTATTATTCGGGGCGACCGGGGATCTGGCGAAGCGCAAGATCTACCCCGCCCTGTTCAACCTGTTCATCCGCGGCAAGCTGCCGCCGGCTTTCTCCGTCATCGGCCTCGGGAGAAGGGAGTGGAGCGACGACACGCTCCGGTCCAACGTGGAGCAGTCGCTGCGGCGGTTTTCCCGCACCGGGCCGGACGACGAAGCCGCGCTCGGCCGCTTCCTGGAGGCGTTCCGGTACTGCATGCTCGACATCGGCCGCGAAGCGGACTATCTGCGGCTGCTCGACCTCGTGAAGGCGAGGGAGGCGGAGCTCGGCATTCCGGAGAACCGGCTGTTCTACCTGTCGGTCGGCCCCGAGTTCTTCGGCACGATCGCCGACAACATCCGCTTGAGCGGGCTCGGCTCCGGCCGGGGCTGGAAGCGGCTCGTCATCGAGAAGCCGTTCGGCCATGATCTGGAATCGGCCCGGGAGCTGAACCGGAAACTGAGCGCGTCGTTCGCGGAGGAAGAGATCTTCCGCATCGATCATTACCTCGGCAAGCCGGTCGTGCAGCGGCTCGATGCGCTGCAGGAAAGCCCGGTCTTCCGGAAGCTGTGGTCCGGACGCGAGGTCGCCAACGTGCAGATCGTGGCGGACGAATCGGTCGGCGTCGAGGAACGGGCCGGCTATTACGACCACGCCGGCGCGCTGCGCGACATGTTCCAGAACCATCTGCTGCAGCTCCTCATGATGGCGGCGGTTCACCTGCCCGCCGGCGGCGATGCCGGGGACGTCCATCCCCGCAAGAAGCGCGTGATGCAGGCGCTGAAGCCGCTCGCGAAGGAGCACGCGGCCGGCAGCATCGTCCGCGGCCAGTACGCGGCGGGCGCCATCGGCGGCCAGCCGGTCGTCGGCTACACGGCGGAACCGGGCATCGCGCCGGATTCGCGCACGGACACGTTCATCGCCGCCCGCCTCGAGATCGACAGCGACGACTGGCGCGGCGTGCCGTTCTACATCCGCACGGGGAAGCGGCTGAAGGAGAAGGCGACGCGCATCGTCGTCGAGTTCAAGCCGTCCGGGGCGCAGGCGGGCCCCGAGCCGAACCTGCTCGTCATCGAGATCGGGCCGAACGAGCGCATCACGCTACAGCGCGCTTCGAAGGAAGCCGGGGCGGACGCGGGCTTCGCGCCGATTCCCGTCGACACGCCTCCGCACGGGGAGAACTCGCCCGAAGCCTACGAGAACCTGATCGGCGACGCGCTGGCCGGCGACCCGACCTTCTTCGCCCACTGGGACGAGGTCGAGCTGTCCTGGCAATGGGTTCAGCCGATCCTGGACGCCTTCGCGGAGAACCTGGTGCCGCTTCATCTGTACGAAGCCGGCGGCTATGGGCCCGACGCGTCCGGCGCGCTGCTCGCGCGGGATGGCTTCCATTGGTGGTTCGATGACCGAACCGACGCGAAACACAACTCGAACGAGGGGGAACGCTATGTCTGCCAACCAAACCATTGAACAACTCGCGATCAACACGATCCGCACCCTGTCCATCGACGCGATCAACGCCGCCAAGTCCGGCCATCCCGGACTGCCGATGGGCGCCGCGCCGATGGCGTACGCTCTCTGGAGCCGGCACCTGAACCACAATCCGGCGAACAGCCAATGGTTCAACCGCGACCGGTTCATCCTGTCGGCCGGCCACGGCTCGATGCTGCTGTACAGCCTGCTGCACCTGTTCGGCTACAACGTGACGCTGGACGACATCAAGCAATTCCGCCAGCTGGGCAGCAAGACTCCGGGCCATCCCGAATTCGGGCACACCGACGGCGTCGAGGCGACGACGGGCCCGCTCGGGCAGGGGATCGCGATGGCGGTCGGGATGGCGATGGCCGAGGCGCATCTCGCGGCCCGGTTCAACCGGGAAGGCTTCCCGGTCGTCGACCATTACACGTACGCGCTCGTCGGCGACGGCTGCCTGATGGAGGGCATCTCCTACGAAGCGATGTCGATGGCCGGGCACATGAAGCTCGGCAAGCTGATCGTGCTGTACGACTCGAACGAGATTTCGCTCGACGGGGAGCTCAGGCTCAGCTTCAGCGAGAACATCCGGCTGCGCGCCGAATCCGCGAACTGGCAATACTTGCTCGTGGAGGACGGCAACGACATCGACGCGGTGTCGGCGGCGATCGCGGCAGCGAAGGCGAACACCGAGCAGCCGACGATCATCGAAGTGCGCACGATCATCGGCTACGGCAGCAAGAACGCCGGCACGAACAAGGTGCACGGCGCCCCGCTCGGCGAAGAGGACGCGAAGTACGCGAAATCGGTGTACGGCTGGACCTGGGAAGAGCCGTTCACGGTGCCGGATGAGGTGCGGGCGCATTTTGAAGAGCTGAAGCGGCAGGGCGCCGGGAAGGAAGCGGAGTGGAACCGGCTGTTCGAAGCGTACAAGGCGAAGCATCCGGAGCTCGCGCGGGAACTGGAGCAGGCGATCGAGGGCAAGTTCGCGATCGACGCCGCCGACATCCTGACGTTCGACCCCGCGAAGGCGATCTCGACCCGCGTCGCGAGCGGCGAGGCGATCAACCACTTCGTGAAGCTCGTCCCGTCCATCTTCGGCGGCAGCGCCGACCTGTCGCACTCGACGATGACGGACATCAAGGGCGAAGCGAAGTTCGCCGTCGAATCGTTCGCCGGCCGCAACGTCTACTTCGGGGTCCGCGAGCACGCGATGGGCGCGGCCGCGAACGGCATGGCGTTGCACGGCGGCATCCGCCCGTTCGTCGGCACGTTCTTCGTGTTCAGCGACTATCTGCGCCCGTCGATCCGCCTGGCCGCGCTGCAGAAGCTGCCGGTCGTGTACGTGTTCACCCACGACTCGATCGCGGTCGGCGAAGACGGGCCGACGCACGAGCCGATCGAGCAGCTCGCCGCGCTGCGCGCGATCCCCGGCGTGACGGTCATCCGCCCGTCCGACGCGAACGAGACGGCCGCCGCCTGGGCGTACGCGCTTGAGCAACATGACGGCCCGGTGGCGCTCGTGCTGAGCCGCCAGAACCTGCCGGTGCTCGAGGCGACGGCGCGCAACAAGGCGGGCGTCGCGCGCGGCGGCTACGTGCTGGCCGATGCGGACGGACAGCCGGATGTCATCCTGATCGCGACCGGTTCGGAAGTGTCGCTGGCGCTCGGCGCCAAGGCGGAGCTCGACAAGGAAGGCGTCAAGGCGCGCGTCGTGGCGATGCCGAGCCGCGAGCTGTTCGACCGCCAGCCGGAGGATTACCGGGAGTCCGTCCTGCCGGCCGGCGTGGCGAAGCGGCTCGTGATCGAAGCCGGCATTTCGCTCGGCTGGGACCGCTACGCGGGCCCCGGCGGCAAGGTGCTGTCGATCGAGACGTTCGGCGCGTCGGGCCCGGGCGGCGCGGTATTGAAGCATTTCGGCTTCTCCGTCGACAACGTCGTCCGCCTCGTGCGCGAGCTGTTGAATTAACGGCATGATTTGCCGTACTTTCTTGCCGGACGGACACGGGCCGCACGAATAGCGGCACCCAATGCCGTTATGGGCGGTCGGAAGCGGCCCGGGACGTCTGTCGGCGGCAATGGGCGGCACCGGATGCCGTTATGGCCTGTCCGGCAACACGGCAAAAAATACCGTTATCCGTCGCACGATGCGCCCCGGGAGGGCGGCATGCGGCGAATAACGGTACCACGTACCGCTAATTCCCATCCGGCAGCCGCCAACCGCCCGCTAACGGTACTCCGTACCGTTAGGGACGGCGTGAAGCGGTCCGGAGCGGCGGCTGACGGCATTTTGCGGTACTCCGTACCGTTGCAGCATGCCCGGCAGCCGCCAACCGCCCGCTAACGGTACTCCGTACCGTTAGGGACGGCGTGAAGCGGTCCGGAGCGGCGGCTGACGGCATTTTGCGGTACTCCGTACCGTTGCAGCATGCCCGGCAGCCGCCAACCGCCCGCTAACGGTACTCCGTACCGTTAGGGACGGCGTGAAGCGGTCCGGAGCGGCGGCTGACGGCATTTTGCGGTACTCCGTACCGTTGCAGCATGCCCGGCAGCCGCCAA
>Ga0310826_100969_pt1 | contig 18914 bp, 19 predicted proteins | sample WT_ome_FD_201306 | JGI IMG/M metagenome (GOLD analysis project Ga0310826, IMG submission 201306) | Sorghum-adapted microbial communities enriched on wild type (WT) sorghum from Joint BioEnergy Institute, Emeryville, California, United... ... | reverse complement strand
TCATGGAAGGCGTCGCCCTGTCGCTGCGCGATGCCGGTACCGGCTTCGGAGAGACGGCGCGCAAGCCGCTGCGCATCATCGGCGGCGGAAGCAAGAGCGCCGTCTGGAGGCAAATCGTGGCCGACGTGCTGGACCGCGAACTGGAGGTTCCGCGACACAGCGACGCATCGTTCGGCGTCTGCCTGCTTACGGCTACGGCGATCGGCTGGTACGGCGACGTGAAGGAAGCGGTCCGCAGCGTCCAATCCATCGCGGCGACGGTGGTTCCCGTCCGGGAACATGTCCGTCTCTATAATGAACTGTTTGACCTGTACACGGAGGTGACGCGAAACACGGCGCATATCTCGCACCGACTGGCCAGACTGTAACGAATAAAATGAATGCGTTTGCAGAATCTACAGGAGGGGTTGAAACATGAGACTGAAGAAGTTTGTCTTCGTGTTGCTGACCATGCTGCTCGTCATGAGCGTGTTGGCCGGCTGCCTCGGCTCGGGCAATTCGGGATCTTCCGACTCCCGGGGCGGCGATTCGTCCGCATCCGGCGGTAATTCCGGCGGCGGGGGCGGCAAGCATGAGGTCACGATCCGCATCGCTTCCGCCGAAACGAGCGGCGCCGTCATGCAGGTGTGGGAGGAGGCCGGCAAGGAATACGAGCAATTGACCGGCGTGAAGGTGGTGGCCGAAGCGGTGCCGCTCACCGAAATCTACACGAAAATCAACGCCACGTACGGCACTTCGGCGCAATACAGCATGTTCACCACCGGCTTCATCGGGCACATTTCGCTGTTCCAGGAACAGGGATGGCTCGCCGAGGTGGACGATCTGATCGAGGCGCTGGGCGGCAAGGAAGACTTCGACGGCGGCGATATTCTGTTCCCGATCAACGGCAAGACGTACTGGATCCCGTACGACTACAACAACGCGATCGGCTTCATCCGGAAGGACTGGCTGGAAGAGAAGGGGCTTGAGGTGCCGACGAACTGGGATGAACTGCTCAACGTCGTGCGGGCCTTCACCGACAAGGCGAACAACCGGTACGGCATCCTGATGCCGCTGAAGTCCGACGACTCCACCAATTGGGTCACGAGCCAGGTGCTGTGGGCCAACGACGTCCGCATTTTCGACGACAACTGGAACGTGATTCTCGATTCGCCCGAGATGAAGCCGAAGGTCGTCGAGTCGCTGAACCTGCTGAAGGAACTCTACAAATACATGCCGGCGCGGGCGGACAACGCGACCTACGGCGATCTGACGGAATCGTTCATCAGCGAGCAGGTCGGCATCACCTTCTACACCGGCCGGATCATCGACTTCCTCGACGAGCAGAATCCGGCGCTCGGCGACAAGTTCCAGCTGTTCGGGTTCCCGAAGAAGGACGGCGGCGGCATCACGGCCGGTTTCGGCTACGACGGCATGGCCATCCTGAATACGGACCATGTGGATGAAACGAAGAAGTTCGTGGAATGGTTCTACAAGGAAAAGCTGGTCGACATGTACGCCACCGGGGCCAACCACTTCTATCCGGTCCAGAAATCGTTCTTCGAGAACGAGAAATGGCGCAATCTGCCGCTGGTCAGCAAATATTGGGACGTCGGCATGAACGCCATGCGGGAGCTGTTCGGGAAGGCCGACATGCATTCGATCGACACGGACGGACCGGAGATCAGCCAAATTTCCGGCGGCGTGTTCCAGTCGATGGTGTTCCCGAAAATGTACCAGCGCGTCACGATCAACGACGAAGATCCCGGGAAGGTTGTCGACGTGATCGCGCAAGAAATCCGTGAAATGATCAAGTAAGAGCATTCGAACGAATACTGCAACCCCGCAGTCAGCCCGGCCCGGTTCCGGGGCCGGGCGCGGGGGCCGGGGGTGATTCACGATCGAACAGCGAGTCAAGAAGAAGGATATCGGCCTGATTGTTTCCTTCCTTCTGCCCGGCCTGATCATCCTCTCATTGGTCATCGCCGTGCCGACGCTTCTGGCGTTTCAATACAGCTTCTATGAAGCGAAAAGTTTCGTCAGCAGCGCGAAGTATGTCGGTCTGGGCAACTTCGAGAAAATCATGCACGACCAAAACTTCTGGGACGGGCTGGGCAGAACGATCGTCTATGCCGGGGCTTCGGTCGCGCTGCAGATGGTGCTCGGCATCGCGATCGCGCTGGTGTTGAATCAACCGTTCAAGGGCAATCAATTTTTGCGCGGCGCCACGGTCGTTCCGTACATCATACCGGTCGTCGTCGTCACCATCGGATGGGAGTGGATTCTGGACTATGACACCGGCATCGTGAACGAGTTCATCGCCGCGCTGGGGTTCAGCCGCGTCCAATTCCTGTCCGTCGATCTCGCGATGTTCACCAGCATCATGCTGTCGACCTGGGCATGGACGCCGTTCGTCACCCTCGTCTTCCTGTCCGGGCTGCAGACGATCCCGGATGAATTGTACGAGAGCGCGATGCTGGACGGCGCCGGCCGCTGGAGGCAATTTGTCAGCATAACGCTGCCGTCGCTGAAGGAACTCATCATCATGACCCTGCTGCTTCGCGGCATCTGGATGTTCAACAAGCTGGACCTGATCAACCTGCTGACCGGCGGCGGTCCGCTGCAGCGGACGGAGACATTGCCGATCTATATCTATCACAGTCTCTTCAAACTGTTCAACGTCGGTTACGGTTCGGCGCTTGCCGTGATTTCGTTCGTGATCATGATGGTCGCGCTGGCCGTCTATTTGAGAATCTTCAACGAGAAGAGCAGCGCACGGAAATGGCGGAAGCGCTTTCGCAGGGAGAGGGGGGAAGCGCATTGAGACAGAGCCGCGCGTTCAGGGCCATGATCTATGTTTTCGCCGCCCTGATCCTGGTCTATTCGCTGTTCCCGGTTTACTGGATCACGATTTCGCCGCTGCGCGGATATTCCGGCTTCTTCACGGACAGCACCAAACTGTGGCCGACGGGCTTTGAGCTCGACTATTTCCGGAACATCTGGCGATCCACGTCGTTCCCGATCTATTACTGGAACAGCTTCTTCGTCGGCATCGTGGTCACGGCGCTCACGGTCATCCTCGCCACCCTGATGGCCTATGTGCTGACCCGGTTCCGGTTCATCGGCAGCAGCCTGATGCTGAACTCGATGCTGATCGGCTACATGCTGCCGCCGATGCTGCTCGCGATCCCGCTGCTCGGCATGTTCATCCGCATGGGGATCGACGACACGATTCTGGCGCTCATCATCGCCCACATCGCGATGACGCTTCCGTTCGGCGTCTGGATGCTGGTCAGCTTCTTCAAGACGATCCCGTTCGATCTGGAGGAGGCCTCCTGGATCGACGGCGCCAGCCGGCTGAAGAGCATCGTCCACGTCATCGTGCCGCTGATCGTGCCGGGCGTCATCAGCGTGGCGATTTTCACCTTCATCCTGTCGTTCACCGATTACGTGTTCGGCCTGATGCTCGTTTCATCCGAAGTGAACAAGACGATTCCGATCGGCATGGCGTCCATCAAGGATTCGACCGCATTGCAGCGGGGCGATCTGCTCGCCGGCGCGGCGCTCATCGCGGTGCCGATGGTCGTCTTCTTCTCGTTCGTCACCCGGTATTTCATCAAGGGATTGACGGCGGGGGCCGTCAAGGGTTGACCGGGACTGGCGCGGATCAAGGCGCGGGAAGGATTTGGACAGGAGGATCGCGATATGTCATACCATATGGATTTTGCGGGGAAAATAGCGGTGGTCACGGGAGGCAGCAGCGGCATCGGTCTGGAAGTGTCGAAGGCGTTCCTGTCCCACGGCGCCGGCGTGGTCAACTGGGATATCCGGATGACGCCCGAAACGGAGCGGCTCGCGCGGGAGTTCCCGGACCGCTACAGAGCCGTCGTCGCCGACGTCACATCGGAAGACTCGATCCGGGCGGCGGCAGCCGCCACGCTGGAAGCGGCGGGCGGCGTGGACATCGTCGTGAACTGCGCGGGCATCATCATCAAGGCGCCGATCGAAGACATCGACATGGACGCATGGGACCGGATCTACGCGGTCAATGTGAAAGGCACCGTCATGACGATCAAGCATCTGACGCCCGCCCTGAAGCGGAGCAAGGCGGGGAGGATCATCAACATTTCCTCCATGACGGCAAACTACGGGCTCGAAACCTACAGCCCCTACTCGACGACCAAGGCGGCGGTCAGCAACCTGACGAAAGTGCTCGCCCTCGAGCTATCGCCGTACGGCATCACGGTCAACGCCCTCTGCCCGGGCTGGGTTCAGACGCCGATGCTCGATCAGGGATTGGTCGCTCATCTCGCGCGCCTGCACGGGACGGATCTCGAAACCGCAAGACGCGAGGTGCTCAGGTTCGTTCCGCAACACCGGTTCATCCCGGTGGAGGAAATCGCCTTCAGCGTGCTGTATCTGGCGCATCCGCTCGCCCAGAGCGTCAGCGGAACCGAACTCAGGATCGATTGCGGCCTGACGCTGACCTTCACCCCCGGTTTTCACCTGCCGGAGCCTCATGTATAATGTAAATTGCATGCAACACAGGGAGCAGGAGACGGTCAGAAAGAGGTGAAACGGGTTGTCCACGGCGGAAAGCCAGAACTTGCCCTACTATCTGAAAATCTCGCAGCAGCTTCGCCAGGACATCATCAGCGGGCGGTACAAGGTGAACGACAAGATTCCGTCCGAGGAGGAAATCGTCAAGCGCTTCGGCGTTTCCCGGATGACCGCGCGGCACGCCGTCACCCAGCTGGTCAACGAAGGCCTTGTGTACCGCGTTCACGGAAAAGGCGCCTACATCGCCAATAACAAGGTCGAGCGAAGCCTGAACTCGCTGAAGGGCTTCTACGATGACATGAAGGAACGCGGCCTGAATCCGGTCTCCCAGGTCATCGAATTCACGAGGCGGCTGCCGAGCGAATACGAGCAGCACAAGCTCCAGATCCAGAAGCACCAGGAAGTGTACGATATCCATCGGATCCGCTACATCAACGATTGCCCGGTCGGCACGCAGAAGCTCGTCGTGCCCGCCCACCTGGTTCCCGGTTTCGAGAACGTCAACCTGGCCACGATGTCCTTCTACAACTATCTGAACGACATCGGTCGTCCGCTGAAGATGGCCTACCAGCACATGGAGGCCGTTCTGGCGCCGGAAATCGCGAGGCGGCTGGGCATCTCCGAGAACATGCCGTTTTTCTACCTGGAGCGGGTTTCGATCGTCGAGGGGAACATCCCGATCGAACTTCTGACCTCCCATTTCCGCGGCGACATGTATTCGTACAAAATCACGCTCACGGACAACAACGCGGGATGAAACCATACGCTGTGCCGCTGTCCGTCTCCCGTTTTGCCTCCGCCCGATCCATGCGGTGCTCTGATGCCATGGGATGCGCGGCACGGACGGGAATATGGCGCCGAAAACGGCGAAACGCCGCGCCGGGACCCGAATGCCCGGTTGCGGCGTTTATTGTTGCGTCTGTCCGCTGTCCGTCCGGCGAACGGGTTTCGGCGGGCGGGGGCGCTTCTTGCGGAAGCGCGGCGCGACGTAGTTGCGTTTCCGGTCGCGGAAGAAGATCCAGCCGCCGATGAAGCCGACGCCGCCGAGAAACAGGATGAGGCCGAAGATGAACCGCAGCCAGTTGAAGTTCGGGACCGGTTCGTCGGGACCGAAGGAAGCGAAATAATCGAACAGGGTGTTCTTGATCTGCAGGAAGCCGTAAGCCGCCCCGATGCCGGGAATGACCAGCAGCAGCACGGCGATGAACCGCGATAGCACCAACCTCATGCTTCTACCTTCCTTCCTGGTACAGCGTGCGGCGCGAAATCCCGAATGATTCTATCATACCGTAAAAGCGCTTGCGCTGTCCAACCTTCCGGGACGGGTCTGTTATCCGGCGCTCCGTAAAGGTAAAATAGTAGCGTACGGACCAACGTACGGACGCATATCCAAGAAGCAGGAAGAGGAGAATGATCATGGCCATACAAGCGGATGTTGCGGTGCTCGGAGGCGGGCCGGGCGGCTACACGGCCGCGATTCGCGCCGCCCAGCTCGGCCGGAAGGTCGTCATCATCGAACAGGACCGGATCGGCGGCGTCTGCCTGAACCGGGGCTGCATCCCGAGCAAGTCGCTGCTGCGCAGCGCGGAGGTGTTCCACACGGTGAAGGAAGCCGCGCGCTACGGCGTGGCGGTCCGGGGCGAGCCGGAGCTGCGCTACGGCGCCGTCCTGGAACGGAAGCGCGCCGCCGTCGAGCAGCTGCACCGCGGACTGCAGTCGCTCCTGAAGAAGCACAACATCGAAATCATCCACGGCAGGGGAAGGATCATCGGGCCGTCGATATTCTCGCCGCGCAGCGGATCGGTCGCGGTCGAACTTTCGGGCGGCGAGATGGAGACGGTCGTGCCGTCGCAGCTCATCATCGCGACCGGCTCGCGTCCGCGCGAGCTGCCGGGCGTGAAGTTCGACGGCTTCCGCGTGCTGAGCAGCGACGACGCGTTGGAGATGGAGACGCTGCCGAAGGCTCTCCTCATCGTCGGGGGCGGCGTCATCGGCATCGAATGGGCGTCGATGATGAACGACTTCGGCGTGGATGTGACGCTCGTCGAGGCGGCTTCGCGGCTGCTGCCGGGCGAGGACGCCGACGTGTCCAGCGAGATGGAGCGGCTGCTCCGGCGCCGCGGCGTGCGCGTGCTGACGTCGGCGAAGCTGCTCGCGGACACGTTCGCGCCGGAAGACGGCGGCGTGGCGGTCAAGGTCGAGACCGGCGAGGGTACGGCCCTGCTGAACGCCGAGCGGATGCTCGTCGCGATCGGCCGGACGGCGAACGTCGAAGGCATCGGCCTCGAGGCGACCGATGTGACGGTCCGGGACGGGTTCATCGCGGTCAACGCGTCGTACCAGACGGCCGAACCGCATATCTACGCGGTCGGCGACGTCATCGGCGGCGTGCAGCTCGCGCACGCGGCGGCGCGCGAAGGGGTGATCGCGGCCGAGCACATCGCGGGACTGAAGCCGGAGCCGATCCAGCCGCATCGCATTCCGCGCTGCGTCTATTCGCGGCCGGAGGTGGCCTCCATCGGCTGGACGGAGAGCCAGGCGATGTCCCGAGGCCACGACGTGAAGACGAGCCGACTGCCGTTCCGGGCGAGCGGCAAGGCGATCGTGTCCGGCGATACGGACGGCTTCGTGAAGGTGATCGCGGACCGGAAGACCGGCGACATCCTCGGCGTCCACATGGTCGGCCCGCATGTGACGGAGCTGCTGTCCGAAGCGGGCCTCGCGGATCTGCTGAACGCATCCGTCTGGGAAGTCGGCCAGCTCATCCGCCCGCATCCGTCGCTGTCGGAAATGTTCGGCGAGGCGATGCTGGCGATCGACGGCGTTTCGCTGTCGTTCTGACCCGAAATTCCGGTACGTCAGGTTCATTTCTTTTTCCGGCAAAACAGGGTATAATGGATGCATCTTGACTTTAGTACCTGGTGTTAAGAGCTGGCCTCGAACGGACGGCTCGCCGACAGCCGGGAGAAGGAGGCACGTCATGGCCAATACCGGTACGGAGCGGACGTTTCGCCATCGCGAGCTCGGTCTGACCGACGACGAAGCGGTGCAGATGTACGCGACGATGCTGATGGCAAGACGCTACGACGAGCGGGCGCTGCTGCTGCAGCGGGCCGGCAAGATCAATTTCCACATCTCGGGGATCGGACAGGAGGCCGCGCAGGTGGCGGCCGCCTTCGCGCTGGATCGGGAACAAGACTGGTTTCTGCCCTATTACCGCGATTACGGCTTCGTGCTGGCGGTCGGCATGACGCTGCGCGAGCTGATGCTGTGCCTGTTCGCGAAGGAGGAGGATCCGAACAGCGGCGGCCGGCAGATGCCCGGCCATTTCGGCTGCAGGCGGCTGCGGATCGTCACCGGCTCGAGTCCGGTGACGACCCAGGTGCCGCACGCGGTCGGGATCGCCTACGCGCTCAAGCTGAAGCGCAAGCCCGGCGTCGCGTTCGTCACCTTCGGCGAAGGCTCGAGCAACCAGGGCGATTTCCACGAGGGCTGCAATTTCGCGGGCGTGCACAAGCTGCCGGTCATCTTCATGTGCGAGAACAACCAGTACGCGATCTCGGTGCCGGTGTCGCGGCAGGTGAGCGGGCGGATCTGCGATCGGGCGATCGGCTACGGTTTCCCCGGCGTCCGGGTTGACGGCAACGATCCGTTGGAAGTCTATCAAGCGGTGAAGGAAGCGCGGGCGCGCGCCGTCGCCGGCGAAGGCCCGACGCTCATCGAGGCGATGATGTACCGGCTGTCGCCGCACTCGACGTCCGACAACGACCTGGCCTACCGTTCGAAGGAAGAGATCGAGGAACACCGGGCGAAGGACGGGCTGCCGCGCTACCGTCAGTACCTGATCGACTGCGGACTGTGGAGCGAAGAGCTGGACCAGGGGCTTGAGCGGAGCATCCGCGAGATGCTCGACGAGGCGACCGAATACGCGGACAGGGCGCCTTATCCCTCGCCGGAGTCGATCATGCGCCACGTCTACGCCGAAGACGCGGAAGGGGGGCGGTAACATGGCGGTCATGCATTACATCGACGCGATCCGGCTGGCGATGGAGGAGGAGATGGCCCGAGACGGGGACGTGTTCATCCTCGGCGAGGACGTCGGCTACAAGGGCGGCGTCTTCACGACGACGAAGGGGCTGTTCGAGAAATTCGGACCGGAACGGGTGCTGGACACGCCGCTGTCGGAGTCGGTCATCGCCGGCGCGGCGATCGGCGCCGCGATGTACGGCCTGAAGCCGATCGCCGAAATGCAGTACGCGGACTTCATTTTCCCCGCGACGAACCAGATCATCAGCGAGGCGGCGAAGATCCGCTACCGCTCGGTCAGCGACTGGACGTGCCCGGTCGTCATCCGCGCCCCGATCGGCGGCGGCGTGTTCGGCGGACTGTACCATTCGCAGAGCGTCGAATCGGTCTTCTTCGGCACGCCCGGCCTGAAAATCGTCGCGCCGTACACCGCCTATGACGCGAAGGGACTGCTCAAGGCGGCCGTCCGGGATCCGGACCCCGTGCTCTATTTCGAGCACAAGAAATGCTACCGCCTCGTCTCCGGCGAAGTGCCGGAGGACGACTACATCGTGCCGATCGGCAAGGCGAACGTGCTGCGCGAAGGCGACGACATCACGGTGATCGGCTACAGCCTGCCGCTCCATTTCGCGCTGCAGGCGGCCGATGATCTGGAGGCGGAGGGCATCTCGTCCCACATTCTCGATCTCCGCACGCTGCAGCCGCTGGACAAGGAAGCGATCCTCGAGGCCGTCCGCCGCACGGGCAAGGTGCTCATCGTCCACGAGGACAACAAGACGGGCGGCGTCGGCGCCGAGGTGGCGGCGATCATCGCCGAGGAGCTGCTGTACGAGCTGGACGCCCCGATCATGCGGTTGTGCGGTCCGGACGTGCCGGCGATGCCGATCCATGCGCCGGGCGAGAAACATTTCATGCTGAACCGGGAGAAACTGCGGGATGCGATGCGGCATCTGGCGCTCTACTAGGGGACCGCGCGGTCCAATCCGGTCGGGAGAGAAGGGGTTGAGAACGTGAGAGACGGGCTTCATGAAATCGTCATGCCGCAGCTCGCGGAATCGCTGGTGTCGGCGACGATCGAGCGGTGGCTGAAGCAGCCGGGCGACACGGTCGAGATGTACGAGCCGATCTGCGAGATCAACACGGACAAGGTGAACGCGGAGCTGCCTTCGACCGTGAGCGGCAAACTGGTCAAAATATTGGCGGGCGAAGGCGAGACCGTCACCGTCGGCGCGCCGATCTGCCTCGTCGAGACGGCTGCGGCCGAAGCGCCCGACCGGAACGCACCGGATCGGCCGCGGGAAGCGGCGATGCCGCGGCCGGAGCGGGCGGCCGGCGGAGACGGAGGGGAAGGCGCGGCGCCCATGCGCGGCCGCTATTCGCCGGCGGTGCAGCGGCTCGCCGCCGAGCACGGCGTCAATCTCGCCGAGGTGCGGGGAACCGGCCTCGGCGGGCGCATCACCCGCAAGGACGTGCTGAACCACATCGAATCCGGACGCGCGTCCGGCCGGCCAGCAGGCCCGTTGCCGGACGATCCGGCCCGGATGCCGGTCCGGTCCGGCGGCCTGCATCTGTCCGAGGAGCCGAAGACGCCGGTCATCGAAGTCGAGGCGGCGGCGCCGGGCGACAGCGAATATTTCATCGACGTGACGCCGCTCCGGCACACGATCGCGACGCGGATGCGGCAGAGCGTCACGGAGATTCCGCACGCCTGGACGATGATCGAGGCGGACGTGACGAACCTCGTCGCGCTGCGCAACAAGCTGAAGGACGAGTTCAAGAAGCGCGAAGGCATCAACCTGACCTACCTTGCGTTCTTCCTGAAGGCGGTCATCAACGCGATCAAGGACTACCCGATCATGAACTCGGTATGGGCCGTCGACAAGATCATCGTCAAGCGCGACATCAACATCTCGCTCGCGGTCGGCACGGAGGACGGCGTCTGGACGCCGGTCATCAAGAACGCCGACCAGAAGAACATCGCCGGGCTGGCGCGCGAGATCGACGACCTGGCGCGCAAGACGCGCGAGGGGCGGCTGTCTCTGAGCGACATGCAGGGCGGCACGTTCACCGTCAACAACACCGGCTCGTTCGGCTCGATCCTGTCGCAGCCGATCATCAACTATCCGCAGGCGGCGCTCATCACGTTCGAATCGATCGTCAAGCGGCCGGTCGTCATCGGCGACATGATCGCGATCCGCTCGATGGTGAACCTGTGCCTGTCGCTCGACCACCGCATCCTGGACGGCGTCATCTGCGGGCGCTTCCTGCAGCGGGTGAAGGAGAACCTCGAAAGCTTCAGCATCGAGAATACCACGTTGTATTGAGAGGATGGCCATGATGGACGCGAACAGCGGGGTGCTCGAGATCCGCTACATCCCGATGATCGACTATGCGGAGGCGTGGGATCGGCAGAAGGAGACGGTGCGGGGCATCGATCGCGGCGAGCGGCCGGAGACGCTGCTGCTTCTGCAGCATCCGCCGACCTACACGATCGGCTCGCAGAAGCATCCGGAGCATCTGCTGCTTGGCGAGGAGGAGCTGAAGGCAAGGGGCATCAAGGTGTTCCAGATCGACCGCGGCGGCGACATCACCTACCACGGCCCCGGGCAGCTCGTCGGCTACCCGCTCCTCCATCTCGACCCGGCGGCGCTCGATCTGCACGGCTACCTGCGCGCGCTCGAACAGGTCATCATCGATTGGCTGGCCGGGTACGGCATCGTAGGCGGACGCAAGGAAGCCTACACCGGCGTATGGGTCGGCGGGGCGAAAATCGCGGCGATCGGCGTCAAATTCAACAAGGCGCGAAGCCGGCGCGGCTTCATCACGAGCCACGGCTTCGCGCTCAACCTGCGGGCGGGGATCGGCGGCGAAGGTTTCGCGGGCATCATTCCGTGCGGCATCCGCGAGTACGGCGTCACCAGCTTTGAAGATCTGACGGGGATTGAGATGCCGCCGGAACGGGCGGCGCGGGAGATCGTGCCGCATTTCTGCCGCGTGTTCGGCAGGGCCGCCGGCCCCTTAATAGAAGAACCAGCCGATGCCGGCGACAACCGTTGAGAGCAGCATCGCGGCGACGACAAGAACGGCCGTGATCCGGATCCATTTGCGGTTGATCATAAGCTTTGGATACGCTCCTTTCAACCAGGCTGTGCATGATTCTATTGTATCCGATAGGTGAGACGGGAGGAAAGCGATGATTGATCGTCAGAGACTGATCGACGAGTTCATGGAACTCGTCCGCGTCGACAGCGAGACCGGCCACGAGCAGGAGATCAGCCGCGTCCTGAAGGCGAAGTTCGAAGGCCTCGGCCTTGCGGTCGAGGAAGACGACGCCGCCGCGAAGACGGGACACGGGGCGGGCAATCTGTTCGCGAAGCTGGAAGCAGGCGGAGCAGAGGAGGCGCCGGTCATTTTCTTCACATCGCACATGGACACCGTCGCGCCGGGACGGGGCGTCAAGCCGCGGCTGGATGACGACGGCTATATCCGCAGCGACGGGACGACGATCCTCGGCAGCGACGACAAGGCGGGCCTTGCGGCCATGCTCGAAGCGATCCGGGTGATCCGGGAGCGGAACATTCCGCACGGGCCGGTCCAGTTCGTCATCACGGTCGGCGAGGAGGCCGGGCTGAACGGCGCGCGCGCGATGGACCGCAGCCGGCTCAAGGCGGCGTTCGGCTACGCGCTCGACTCGAACGGCAGCATCGGCGACATCGCCGTCGCGGCGCCGACCCAGGCGAAGATCACGATGAAGGTGCACGGCAAATCGGCGCACGCGGGCGTCAACCCCGAAGACGGGATCAGCGCGATCCAGGTGGCCGCGAGGGCGATCTCGCGCATGCCGCTCGGCCGCATCGACCACGAGACGACCGCCAACATCGGCCGGTTCGAAGGCGGCGGCGCGACCAACATCGTCTGCGATTTCGTCAAGCTCGACGCCGAGGCGCGCAGCATTGACCGGGCGAAGCTGGACCGGCAGGTCGAGGCGATGCGGCAGGCGCTCGAGGGCGCGGCGGCGGAATTCGGCGCGCGGGCGGAGTTCGAGAGCGAGATCCTGTATCCGTCGTTCCGCTACACGGAAGCCGATCCGGTCGTGAAGCTTGCCGTGCAGGCGATCGAGGCGATCGGCCTTCAGCCGCGCACGTTCCATTCGGGCGGCGGCAGCGACGCGAACATCTTCAACGGCCACGGCGTGCCGACCGTCAACCTCGCGGTCGGCTACGAAGAGATCCATACGACGCGGGAGCGGATCCATGTCGACAACCTGGTCAAGACGGCGGAGCTCGTCGTCGAGATCATCCGGCAGGCCGCCGCGCTGAAAGCTTGAGCGGGAACGGAACAAGGCCGGCCCGGGAGCGATCCCGGCCGGCCTTGCGGCGTTTCCGGCGCCATTACGAGCGCGAACGGATTTCCTGGCGCATGAACATGACGTACGAAATGCCGAAGCAGATGACCGTCGCGGCGATAAGCCCGGTGAAATGCGGCCAGACGAGCAGCAGGCTCTGCCCGAGCGGCAGCGGGCTCGAGATCGCGAGATAGATCTGCTCGAGCGTGAGCGGCCCGAGCGTCCGGACGTTCGGCGTCAGCAGCGTCGTCGTCGCCTCGGAGAACAGTTCGGCCGGCGACAGCCGGTTCAGCCAGAGCATCGTCTCCTGATAGCTGATGATGCGCTGCACGGCGGCGTCGGATGAGGGCGCGATCGCGCGCGCGATCAGGTTCAGGATCAACCCGTAGAAGACGGTGAAGAAGATCCAGAGCGCGATGCTCGACAGCGCGGACGTCGCGGCCTGGCGGAACCGGATCGAAAACAGGATCGACAGGTTGAGCCAGAACCCGACATAGAAGACCGCGAGCACGAGGAAGAAGAACACGCGCCAGAACTCTTCCGGCGTCGGCGGGTAGCCGATCGCATACAGGCCGAGCCCCATGACGAGCAGGCCGAGCGCGAAGATGACGACCGTCACGAGCAGCAGCGAAGCCGTGAACTTCGCGAGGATGAAGTCGTCCCGGTAGATCGGCTGCGACATGAGCCGGCTGAGCGTGCCGCGGTTCCGCTCCGAGTTGACGGCGTCAAACCCGAGCGCGATCCCCATCAGCGGCCCGAGGAACGTGACGAACGTGACGAAGTTCGGCAGCGTCCCGTCCGAGATCGTGAACATTTGCAGGAACAGGAAATCCAGGTCGTCGTTCAGCGCGCCGCCGCGGATCGCGGACACGGCGGAATAGATCGAGCCGATGCACGCCAGGAAGATGATGGCGAGCAGGATCGTGAACCGCCAGCTGCGGATATGGTCGCCGAAATCTTTCTGCACGATGACCCAGAAGGGAGAGACCGCGGCATCCCGCGCCTGCCCGGCGCCGGCTTCTTCCGCGCCGTCCACGCGGCGCGCGAGTCGTCCGAGGATCGATTTGCCGTCATGCGCCATGGGCTTCCCCTCCTCCTTCGAAGTAGCGGTGGTAAATATCGTCCAGCCCGTATTTCCGGCGGTTGATCGCCACGAGCCGGCCTCCGCAGCCGACGGCCGCCTGGGCGATGTCCGCGGTCAGATCCGAGCTGCAGACGACCGAAGCTTTGGCGCCTTCGCCGCGCCGGACGGATACGACGCCCTCGATGCCGGTCAGCTTCTCGTTCAGCGCGTCGGGCCAGGATTCAAGCTCCAGCTCGACCGTGACCGTGCCTTCCTCGTCGAGCTGCCTCGACAGCGACTCGATGTCGCCGCAGGCGATGAGGCGGCCCTTGACGAACAGACCGACGCGGTCGCACACCTGCTGCACCTGGTGCAGATGGTGGGACGAGAGCAGCACCGTGATGCTCTCTTCCCGGCTGAGCCGCGTGATCAGCTCCAGCAGCTCGCGCACCCCTTCCGGGTCGATGCCGAGCGTCGGCTCGTCGAGGATGATGATCTCGGGTTTCTTGATCAGCACGTCGGCGAGGCCGAGCCGCTGCCGCATCCCGCGGGAGAAGGCGCCGACCCGCTTGTCGGCGGCATCCGACAGACCGACGCGGCCGAGCAGCTCGCGCGCGCGGTTCTCGGCCTCCGCCGGCGGGATCCGGTTCAGCCGCGCCGTAAAGATCAGATTGTCGATGGCGGTCCGGTCTTCGTAGAAGCCGATGTCGTCGGGCATGTAGCCGACGCGGCGCTTGATCTGCAGCGGGCTGCGGGTCGGGTCGAGCCCGAGCACGCGGGCCGTTCCCGACGTCGGCTCGGTCAGCCCGAGCATCATCAGGATCGTCGTCGTCTTGCCGGCGCCGTTCGGACCGAGCAGGCCGAACACTTCGCCGCGTCCGATCGTCAGGTCAAGACGGTTCACGGCCGCGTGCTCGCCGTACATTTTCGTGAGCCCGCGCAGTTCGATGACCGGCTCGCGTCCTCCGCTGAGCACGTCCAAGATTACCGCCTCCCGTATTTGCGATACAGGTAGTAGACGCCTCCCACGACGGCGATGACGATCAGAATGCCGATCCAGCCCCACAGCACGGAGGATTGCACCGCGACGCGCAGCGCGATCGTGTCCGACTTCTGCGCCGAACGGGCGGTGATGTCGACTTCATAGTCGCCGGCGAGCGCCTTGTCCGTCGACTTGATCGTGGCCTGCACGGTCGCCGTTTCGCCCGGTTCGATGGATGTGATCTTGGACGGTTCGAACGACACTTCCCAATCGACCGGCGAGTTCGACGACAGGCTGACGTCCTCGAGTTTCGCCGTGCCGGTGTTCTTGACGACCAGGTCGATCTTGCGCTCGCCGCCGGCCTTCACCTTGGCGTTCAGCCGTTCGTCGGCCGTCGTCAGATCGATGCCGTATGTGCCGGTGATGACGACTTCGAGCGTCGTCTCGGCCTGCGTCGAGTTGTTCGTCGCCGCGATCGGAATCTGGTACGTGCCGGCTTCGACCGATTGCGGCGGAATGATCTGCACCGAAATCGTCTTCTTCGCGTTCGGCTCCACCGTGACGGACCGGACGCTGTCGCCGCTGACCGAGAAGCGGGCGTCCCATCCCGGCTGCACCGCAGCGGCCAGCGCGTACGTCTGCTCTTCGGCCGTCCGGTTGTGCAGCTCGGTCGAGAACGTGAAGGTGTCGTCCGCGTAACCTTCCATGTTCGGCTGCTCCGCCGTCCATTCCGAAGCGTAGGTGCCCTGCTCGGTCACATTGATGACGAGCGGCAGCCGGGCGAGGTTGCCGGCGACGACCGTGAACCGGTATTCGCCCTTGTTCACCTCGAGCGGCACTTCGATCTGGACGTTGAACGTTTCCGAGTCGTCCGGCTTCACGGCGATTTCGTTGACCGTGCGTCCGCCGGACGTGATCTTGTACTCCCAGTTTCTCGCGCTCGTCTCCAGCGCGATCGGGAAAACCTGCGTCGTGTCGCCGCGGTTGATCGCCTCGACCGAGTACGTGATCGTTTCGCCGGGCGGCGCCGCCAGATTGACGTAGGTGGTGTACAGTTCGAACGTATCCGCGGCTCTGGCCGGAACCGCGGACATGGCGGCCGCTCCGGCCGCGATCAGGGCGGCCAGCCCCAGCTTGAACCAGATGTTGCGGCATGCGGCAAGCATGCTTCCATCCCCCTTCTTCAATTGAAAATATTGCGCTTCCGCCTACATTACGAACGAACGGGCGATGCGGATTAATGTCGTCGGACATTTTTTCGAAGGAAGGGTCGGCTTCCGGCGCGGGACCGCTTTTGCTAAAATATCAGGTAGAAGAATGTTGTCGGCAAGGAGGATGCGGATTGGACAGACGGGGAGATGACATGACGGCGGTGCTCGAAGCGATGTGCGCCGGCTCCGTTGAGGCGTTCGACCGTTTCTACGAGCGGTATGCGCCTCTTGTCATGCATATCGCCCTCCGGGTGATGGAAGACCGGATGGAGGCGGAAGACCTCTGCCATGACGTGTTCCTCGAAGTGCTGAGAACCGGCGGGCGGTTCGATCGTTCGCGGGGGTCGATCGAGAGCTGGCTGGCCGTCCTGACGCGCAGCCGCGGGCTGGACCGGCTGCGCCGGGCGCGGCGCGCCGTTCCCGGCGGGGAGAAGGCGGCCATCGGACGGATCGCGGGACTGGAGACCGCCGCTGCGGCCCCGGAGGACGAGGTCGTCCTGCGATTCCAGCAGGCGGCGGTTCGGGAAGCGTTCGCCGCGCTGCCGAGCCGGCAGCGGCGCGCGCTGGCGAGCGCCTATTACCGCGAGAAGACGCAGCGGGAAATGGCGGACGAATGGAACGTGCCCCTCGGCACGGTGAAATCGTGGATACGCGGCGGCATCGCCAACCTGCGCAAGGAGATGGCCGTTCGCGGGTGGCTGGCCGGCGGGGAAGGAGGGACGCGGCATGACGGGAAATGACGGCGGCTCCGTCCGGAACCGGTGCGCGTTCGGCTATGCGGACCGCGAGTGGGCGGAGTTCGCCCTCGGGCTCCTGGATGCGCGGGAAGCGGCCGAGATGGAGGCGCACGCGTCGCTGTGCGGCGTCTGCAGCGGCCGCCGTGCGGAGTGGCTGCGGCTTGCGCCCGCGCGGGACGGCGGCCGGCGGGAGGCGCCGTCCGTTCCGCCGCTTCCGGAGCGGCGCAGGCGGTCGCTCCGGCGGACGGTCCGCGCGATCGGTCTGCGCCGCAGGCTGCGCGGACCGGCGATCACGGCGGCCGCGGCGGCGGCCGTCGTGCTGCTCGCCGTCGGCCTGCTCCAACGCATCGGTTTCGACGCGAATCCGTTCGGTTCCGCGGCGCCGGCCGCGCACCGCGAATCGCCCGGCGAATATATGATGATGTTCGAACCGGAGGCGGGCCCCGTCCTGGCCGCCCCGGACACGACGCAATTCCGGGTCGTCCACGGCTTCGGAACGGCGGGCGAAGGCTACATGTGGCTGAGCGGCGACGCGCGGGAAGCACTGCTCTATCTGCTTGGCCTGCCCGATACGGATCTGTTCGACTATCAGGCCTGGGCGATGCGCGGACCGCAAGCGGACAGCCTCGGCGTGCTGAAGCTCGTCGACGGCATTGCCCATCTGCACATCCGCTCGGTGCTGCTGCCGGACGCCGAGATGATCTCGCTCAGCGCCGAGCCGAAGGGCGGAAGCGACCAGCCGACATCGCCGCCGACGGCGCTCGTTCTGTTCGAAGCCCGGCGGTAGGGGCGGGGACTGCCCGACCTGTCGTTCAGGCCGGGTTGCCGGACGAGCGGGCGGGCGCGCTCGGGTCGTCTGCCGCCCGTCCCGACTCCGGACGGCGAATCCGGACGGTTTATTTCGCGCCCGCCCCGGCTCAGGACGGCGGACGGTTCATTTCGCGCCCGCCCTGGCGCCGGAGCGGCGGACATAGTCGGACAGCTTCTTCCGCCCGCCCGCCAGGACGCGGAGCCGGTGGCGGATTTCCCACGCTTTGCCGACGAGGCGAATGCCGTTGGGGTCGTTGTACTGTTTCATGAACCAGACCTCCGTTTCGGATTGGGCATGTCCCATCCTATGCGCGGAGCGGACAAGTTATCACACACGCCACACACGGGGAGCGAAGAACGGGATGAACTTCGGGAGCGGAGAGAACGGGAGGCCGGAACCCGAGCGGACCATCCGCACGGAGCGGATCTTTGCCGGCAGGCTCATTTCGCTGCAGGTGGACACGGTCGAGCTGCCCGGCGGCAAGACTTCGACGCGCGAGATCGTCCGGCACCCGGGCGCGGCCGCGGTGCTCGCGCTTCGCGACGACCGGCTGATCGTCGTCGAGCAATACCGGAAGCCGCTCGGGAAGATGCAGGTCGAGATTCCGGCGGGCAAGCTCGAGCCCGGCGAAGATCCGATGGAGACGGCGCGGCGCGAGCTCGAGGAGGAGACCGGCTGGCGGGCGGAGCGGCTCGAGCCGCTCTACAGCTTCTACACATCGCCCGGATTCGCCGACGAGAAGCTGTACCTGTACGCGGCGCACGGCCTCTCGCGCGGAACCTTCGCGCCGGACGAGGACGAACATCTGAACGTGGACGCGATCACGTTCGAGCAGGCGCTGGCCTACATCCGCGAAGGCCGGATCAGCGACGCGAAGACGATCATCGCCGTGCAGGCCTGGCGGCTGCAGCGGCTCACCGGGTCGTTCGTCTGACATGGGCGGCACCGGCACAAACCCAAAGCGCGGCCAGGACGAGGGCCTGCGCCGCGTATTCGCCGATCTCCATCTGCACATCGGCGCCACCGGGCGCGGCGAACCGGTGAAGATCAGCGCCAGCCGGGCGCTGACGTTCCGGAACATCGCCCATGAAGCCGCCTGCCGCAAAGGCATCCGGCTGCTCGGGGTCATCGACGCCCACTCGCCCGGCGTGCAGCGGGATATTGCGGAACTGCTCGACCGCGGCGAGATGGCGGAAGCGC
>Ga0310826_100957_pt1 | contig 19126 bp, 28 predicted proteins | sample WT_ome_FD_201306 | JGI IMG/M metagenome (GOLD analysis project Ga0310826, IMG submission 201306) | Sorghum-adapted microbial communities enriched on wild type (WT) sorghum from Joint BioEnergy Institute, Emeryville, California, United... ... | reverse complement strand
AATACACCTGCGCCCAAAGGTCCAAAAGTCCGTTCGGCGCCGGCGTGCCGGTCAGCCCCAGCACGCGCTGAATCTTCGGCCGGACGCGCCGCATGGCCTTGAACCGGTTGGAGCTCGGATTTTTAAAGCTGCTGAGCTCGTCCAGCACCACCATATCGAACGGCCACGCCTGTCGGTAATGATCGACAAGCCATTGCAGATTGTCCCGGCCAATCACGTAGATATCCGCCGGCGTCGCCAGCGCTCGCAGCCGCTGCCGCTCCGTCCCCAGCACCGTCTGCACCCGCAGCAGTCGGAGGTGCTCCCACCGCGCCGCCTCATCCGTCCAGGTCGCTTCGGCGACTTTCTTCGGCGCGACGACCAGCGTTTTTCTCACGTTGAACCGGTTGTACATGAGATCGTTGACGCCAGTCAGCGTGATTACCGTCTTGCCGAGACCCATGTCCAACATGAGTCCGAGAATCGGATCGGTCACGACACGGTGGATGCAGTACCGCTGGTAGGGGTGGGGGGTGAAGATCTCTCGCGCCGTCACGAAAACAGACCCTCCTGAATGGCGTAGTCCAGTATCCCCTCTTCAAGACATTCCAGCATGCTGTCGACCTTCTCCTTGCTGTCAATCACCAGCACCGCGCACCCCAGGTCCCGTAAGCGGTCGTGTTGGTATAGCTGCAGTGCGGTCGGCTTCCTGCCCGGTGCTTTCAGCTCGACGAATACCACCCGACCCCCAGGCATGATCACGATCCGGTCCGGAACGCCATTGTTGCCGGGGCTGACCCACTTCATCGCCGCTCCGCCGGCTTTGCGTACCTGATCCCGGAGGTAGGTCTCGATCGCTTTCTCTCTCACCGCTCAAACCTCCCGCTGTTACTTTCTCGCGCACGCGCGTATGTTATGTCCGCGTTCAGGCGCGTTAGGCGTGCGCGTGTACGCTCTAATATCTCTATTTCTCTCTTTTTACCTTTTATATAGAAAAGAAAGTTACAAAGTTACAAAAGGTCTGAAATCCCAATCGTGGCGCGGTTTCCTGGCTGTAACCTTGGGTGTAACTTTGGTGTAACTTTCTTGTCGAAGGTTACAATTTCCGTAACTTTCCAGTTACAAGGTTACAAGAAGGTTACAGAGAAAGTTACAGCCCGACCTCGCGGTAAAAACCTTTTTGCACCCCGTATGGACCGCACCGGATAGGCGCCGCCTTCCGGCTCCATCCCGGCAGCCGCGCCAGAATGTTGTTGATCTCGACAGTCTCTGCCCGCCTCAAATGCTTCAGCTCACCACCGAAACACTCGACCCATATTTCAGCTGCGCAGACTCGATCCCTTGGTACCGTCTCGCCTTCTCCCCGCCCGAACTCGGCCGCCCAATATAGGCGCCTCGCAGCGATATCGCGTTTTTCCCAACCTGGCGGCACCGGCCGTTCCACGAATTCGCGGATCAGGCCCTCCTTGGCGTTGCCTTCGCGGTGCTCTTCCTGTTGCTGCTTGGCGATCTCCGCCGCCTCGCCGGTCAGGTAAAGGGGCTCACCCTGTTGCCAGTACACGACGGCCTCCGCGTAAATCTGGTCGACTTCCTGCTCCAGGTCGTTGAATACAGACTTTTTTGGCGGATGCAGCCCAACGTCGACCGGCCAAAAACGCCGGTTGCCGGTCGCGTCGCGGAGAAATTCGGCGTCATTGGTTGTGCCCCAGAAGACGCACCGCCTCGGATACGCCGTCGTCCGCCGGCCATACGGCTCCCGGTATATGTCCTCCGTGCGGCTGAGGAACTGCTTGATGGCGCTCGTCTCCGATCGGTTGAACCCATTGAGCTCTCCGATCTCATTGATCCAGATGCCCTGAATGAGCTCGCTGGCCTCCTTGCCCTCGAAGGTCGTGAGGCTGTCCGAATACCATTTGCGCCCGAGGATCCGGAGGAAAGTCGACTTGCCGATGCCCTGCGGCCCAGCGAGGATCGGCATGCTGTCGTACTTTACGCCTGGTTGCATGGCGCGGGCGACGGCTGCGACAACCGCCTTCCGGGCGACAGCCCGCGTGTACACGTTGTCCTCAGCGCCGAGATAGTCGATCAGCAACGTGTCGAGCCGCGGCACTCCGTCCCAGGTGAGGGATCGGAGATACTCCTGCACCTCGTTGTAGCTGTGCCGGTGGGCGACGAGGGCGGTCGCGTCGAGCACCTTTTCTTTGCCCGTTATGCCGTAGGCGCGCTCCAGGTAGTGCCGGAGGCCGGCGTCGTCGATGTCCGTCCATTGCCGGCGCTCCGGGCGCGGGTCCCACGGCAGCGGGCCGAGAGCCATGCCGCGGACGGCAAACTCGTCATAGGCGATCTTGCCGTGGAGCAGTGGGTCGTGCTCCAGGATGATCACGATATTGTCGATCGTCTTCGCCGGCCGGCCCGTGGTCGGGCTGAGCTCCAGCAGGCGAATCCAGTCCGTGCTCTGCCCTGCCGGCTGCTCGCCGGCGGCCTGCCCGGCGTCGACCGGCTGCGCGCCGCTGGTTGGCTGCAGCGAGCTCTGAAACGCCTCGACTGCGCGCTCGTATCGCTCCGCTTGCATGGCGGCTGCCACGCCTGCGTCCTGCAGCGCGAACGCGACCATTGCGCTGTAGCTGGGCAGCCGGTTCGTCGGCGTGCCCGGGGCCGCCTCGTCGTCCAGGTCGCCGAACTTGTGCAGGCGCACGAGGTCAAAGGCGTTAACCAGGCGGCCGCTGCACGGGTCAGTGGCGTGGTGGCTGTACAAGAATTTGCCGTCGTCGTACACCACCGCGCCGCCGGTCGTGGAGCCGGCCGCGTACGTCCAGCGTGCCGAGTCCTCTGTTGGCGTGTAGACGCCCGGCAGGAAAGTCTCTATGGCCGTCAGCACGTCATACTGCCGGCAGAACGCTCCGACGACTCCCGGCTTGGTGTGCGGATCGCCTTGTTTGGCCGCCAGGCGGACGTGCTGGGCGTCGGCGCCCGGCACCTGCGGCCATTGCGTCCAGTCGCGCCAGTCCGCGTACAGCGCCAGCATGCCATCTGCGCTCAGGAACGGCTTGTCGCCGAACAGGAAGACATACTGGCTGTCCGCGCAGCAGCTCGGCCAGTACATGAGCCGGGTCGCCTGAAACGTCGTCGGGTCGCACATCTCGATGCCGATCATTTCGGCCAGCTTGCGCGCGATCGGCTCGTATTCGTCGGCCGTCACAGTGCGGTCGGTCGGCACGATCAAGCGCAGGCGCGGGCGGTCGGGCGAGTGCTTACGCGTGCTGTACACAGCATAGGCGCAGCCGAGCGACTCGATACGGCGCAGCACGATGTCCGTCTCAAATGGTGGAATAGCGTCCAGGTCGAGGGTGACCAGATCCCGGCCCTTGATTGCGTTTGCTTTACGCCGTCCACCGACCAGCTCGCCGCCCACAAAACCGCCGACGTCCTTGAGATCGTCCTGTTGACTCTTCGGCATTTTGAGGTACTCGGCGAGCGTCTCGGTGCCGCGTACAGCGGTGTGCAGACGCTGGACTAGCTCCGACCAATACAGCGTCTGCGCCGGCCAGCGCGTCGACTTGCGACTGCCGGATGAGGATATGATGATTTGACGGTCAAATTGCATCGCAAGCGACTCCTCTCAAGGGTTTAGGCGCTGATATCTGACTCTTTCACAAATACGCCGTTGACCATCCGGCCTTTGCGGTCCTTGATCTCTTCGTATGCCGCTTCAATGCACTTCTCAACATCCAGACCAAGCTGCAATGAGAGTACAGTTAGCGCTACGTACATGTCGCCGATCGCATCGATCACTTGAGACCTGTCCCTTACCGCCAGACCCCTGCACAACTCGCCGTACTCCTCGCCCAGTTTGAGCACTTGCTTGTAAGGATCAGCTATGTGCAGATTGCGATCCTGAGCCCATTTTTTAATCTTGCTCGTCACACTCTCCGTTTGAGGCTGTGTATGCCGTAGGATGAGTTGTTCGAGCTGCTTGGCCAAGCTTGACGGTGATTCTGGCGCTGCTGGATCCGGCTCATCTGCAGGCTGTGCTATAGGTTGTGTGTCAGAATCGGTGCCGGATTTCCTTACCGCTGCCATCAGCTCCAGTTCCCGCTCCTCCGCATCCTTTTCCTTGATACCCCACGTCTGCAGCTGGCGGTAAAATGCCTGAGAGCTGCTCTTATAATACTCCTTCATAATCTCCGTGCGTCCTTTACCCTGCAGTCTCAACTGCAGATACTGCTCCTTTGTCAACGTACCCATATGCTTTTCCTCCCTTATCAGTATCCCGGTAGCTCGATACCGTTCGAGCTCCTCGGGAGTCAATTTGTAGGTGATAACCGGCCCGGATCCGCACGACCTTTCTTCTACTACACGGCTCGGGACCGGCGTCCCAGTAGTTCTGTTCAAGAGACGTTCACCTCAATCCTTCATGTAAAAATCCGTCGTAAACCCTGCCGCCTCCAGCGGCAACCCCGGCGCCCACGGGATCGGCTCGCGCATGAGCTCCAGCATCTCCTCCAGATGGTCGCCCTCTACCTCCGCCACGACCTCGTCGTGGACGTGCATGACGATCTCAAAACCGGCCGCGTCCAGTTTCACCATAGCGTTGGCGAGACAATCCCGGCTGATCGCCTGGACTATGTTTTCCGTCAGCTTCCCGCCGTACGTAGAGAGCACCGTCCACTTGCCGCCCTCGGTGCCGTAATAATGCACCGCAGGACGACGGAACTGGTTTTCGACGATGTGCGGCTGCGGATAGTAAAGCTTCCGGCCGCTGTGCAGCCGAATCGTGAGAAGATCCTGCCCGGTCCGGCTGTCCATTTCCCGGGCGATCACCAGCCCGCGGAGCCCCACAGCCTCCCCGGTTTGGACGGCATGCAGCGCTGCGGCCTCGATGCTGCGCCAGAACTCCGTGATAGCACGGTTGGCATTGCGCCACCGCTCCACGATCTCCGGCAGCTCTTCCTCGGTCAGTCCTTGGTCAAGTGCGCCCATTGCGATGAGCGCCCCGGGACCGCCCTGGTATCCAAGCGCGAGTTCTGCGACTTTCCCCTTCTGGCGCAGGTCCGAGCCTTTGCCTATCTGCTCGATCGGCACACCGAACATTTGCGATGCCGACGCCTCATAGATTTTGCCGTGCGTCCGGAATACGTCGATCCGCCACTGTTCGCCGGCAAGCCATGCAAGGACGCGCGCTTCAATCGCGGAAAAGTCGGCGACATGCAGGCAGGTGTGTGGCCGGGCAATCAGCGCCGTGCGGATGAGCTGCGAGAGCGTATCGGACAGGCTGCCATAAAGCAGTTTCAACGCCTGCGCATTTCCCCGGGCGGCCAGTGTGCGCGCCAGCTCGATCGCGGGCAGGCTGTTTCGCGGCAAGTTCTGCACCTGCACCAGCCGGCCAGCCCATCGTCCCGTCCGGTTCGCGCCGTAGAACTGAAATAGCCCGCGGATCCGCCCATCGTCACATACTGTCTCGCGCATGGCGGCGTATTTTTTGGTGCTGCTCTTCGACAGCTCCTGCCGGATCTCCAGCACCCGCCGCGCCTTTCCCGGCTCAAGCCGGTCAATCATCTTCGCAACGGTACCTTTCCGGAGATCGGCCACTTCCTCGCCAGTTTCTTCCTCCAGCCATTGAGTGAGCTGCTGGACGCTCTTCGGGTTTTCAATATCGGCGAGCTGCACAGCTTCGGCCACAAGGTCGGCGGTTTCCCTGTCGAGCATCCGGATCGCCGACTCAACGAGCTGCCGGTCACATTCCACACCACGCTCGTTGATGCTCATGTCGAGTCTCCATAGCGCCCATTCCTGCTCCGGCACTGGAAAGGCATCGAGCTTCTCGGCGATCGCCACCTCAGCCATCACGTCGCCGGCGCAATACTGCTTGAAAAGCTCCCATTTATCAGGCTCGTGGTGCGGCAGCGTGCGCGTCCGGCCCCCGTTGGCTTTCGTCGGCTGGCACGGCACACAGAACGTCCGAATCAGCGCGCCGCCGACGGACATCTTCCGCTTGTCCTGCGGCAGGCCCAGCGCCTCGCCGGCCGCCGCCAAGCTTCCCGGGTAGCCGCAGTAGTAGGCGTGGATCATGCTACATTTCCATTGGTCCAGCCAGGTGAGCGGATCGATCAGGCCGAAATGTTTGCTAAGACAATACCACTCAAAAGCCGCATTCCATGCCCGCTTTTCGACAGCTGGGTCGCGTAACGCTTCGATGATGTGCGGCGGGATCGCCTCACCTTGCGCGAGATCGACAACTTGTACTGGTGATCCATCGAGACTGTATGCAAACAGCAGCACGCTGAAATCGTGGGCCTGCACATATCTGTACAGGCCCGATTTCTTGATGTCGACGCTGGAATACGTCTCGATGTCGATGTTTAGCCGGCGCATCAGATCCCGTAGATGCCGCCGCCCAGCGGCTGCCCGGTGATCGGGTCAATTTGCTGCTGAGGCGCTTGCTGCGGCACTTGCGGCACCGGTTGTTGGCCGTATGCCTGCGGAGCTGCCGGCGCCGGAGCGGCACCGAACGCATCTGCCGCCGAGACGCGGCCGCCCAGCGGCTCGCCGTCGCGCAGGATCTGCACCGGACCGAGGCCGGCAGCGATGCCGCGATTCCCAGATTGGGAGTACGGGAAAAAGTTGATGTGCACCCGGCCATAGACGCCGCTATAGACCTTGGACTGGTCGATGATCGGATTGAGCTGCGCGTCCACGATTTCCGGCCGCTGTTTGCTGCTGGCCGTAAACACCCAATGCCCGCGGCACTCCGGCCCAAACGGCTCGCCGCTCGGACGCACGCCGTCGCCGTCGTGGATCGTCGTTTTGAGCGGCGGCCGAGCACCGTTCCACTTCTGCGCGACGCCTTGCTCATAGGCCGCCTGGATTGCCGCTTGAATCCGGTTGTATGTCGCCGTGTCACTCTTCGGCAGCAGGATCGTCACGCTGTACTTCGGCTCTCCACCCTGTTGCGCTGCACGCGGTTGAAACAGATTGACATAGCTCAGACGCACTTCACCGGTAACGACACTCGTTGCACTTTGACTCATTGATTGATCGACTCCTTATCGTGTGATTTATTGAGCATCGGCGAATACCGCCGCTGCTTTCGAATATGCCGGCCGCCTGTCTTCTACCGGCGCCAGCGTCGGCTTGCCGGGCTCTTTCACGATGAGCCCAGGCTCTTCGAGCAGCTTTCGATACTGCTCTTTCCCCAGCGCCTTCTCAATTTGCGCCACTGTGAGCGGCCGTCGTTCGTATAGGATCGCCTCGTCGATGCCCGCGGCCTTGAGTGTGCCGAACGCCTCGTCAATGTTCGTATAGACCCGAGAACCGCGACCTTCGACCGCCTTCCAGCCGGGCACCTCGCCGCCGTCGAGGATGTGCGAGAGCGCCAGTTCTTTCAGATCGTTGTACCAGCTGACGAGGCCCTCAGCCTTCCGCAGCACCTCGCCGACCTCGTCCCATCCGATGATGGGCGGTTTGTGTGGCGCAAGCTCAGCCGCACTGAAGAATTGTTCGATCCGCGCTCGGCACGTTTCGCGCGCCCGGCAGAATCCGCAATGATCGCCGACAACGAACTCGCCTTTGCCCTCATAGGCCAGCTGGGCTTTCGGCATCACCTCCTCGATCGCCCAGCGCTCCAGCTCTTCGACGGTGATCTCGTCTTCCTGCGGTTCGTCGTACACCTTGGGCTGGATGATGGCCATCCGGATCCGTCGGACCGGGAAGATTCCGGCAACCGCCCGGAGCGCGCCAAGCGCGTACAGGCGCATCTGTTCGTTGCCCTGGATCGGCACAGGCTTGCCCTGTCCTGTCTTGAGATCGACGATCACCATCAGATCGTCACCGACCGCGATAAAGTCCGCCGTGCCGAAACCCTCCGGCGCTACGTGCGAATAGTCGACCCGCTGCTCGATCAGCACGTAAGGCCGGGAGCTGAATTGCATCTCAACCGATTTGCAGTAGTCGACGAACGTGTCGACGATCTTCTCCAGCTCCTGGCTGTAATGCTCGTTGGCCTTGAACTTTTTCATGATCGCAGCGAATTTCTGCGGCCCGATCGGCTCGATGAAATGCTTCCGGAGCTTTGCCTCTGCCATCTCGTGGCCAAGCGTTCCGGCATCGGAATAGCTTGTCCGCCGGTCAGGAAGCGTCTCTTCCAGGCGCGCGCTCGGCGTGCAGTGCAGCCATCGATGGGCGCCGCTGGCGGAGAGGAGCGCGTGGCTCCGCTCCGCGTGTGAAACAACCGTCATATCTTTGCTCCCCTTTGTCGCAGGACGGCCGCATATTCAGCGTAGCGCTCCTTCGGCAATTGGTTGAGTGCCTGGATGCCGAACTGGCTGAACAGCTCGAAGATGTTTTGCCCGGCTTGCTGCAGCTGCATGGTCGCGGTGGCGATCTGGTTAAAGTCGTATGTCGGTGCCGCCGTTGGGGCCGCGGCAGGCTGACTGACAGGTGCAGGCTGTTGGACTGCAGGCTGCGCGATAGGCGCGGACTGTTGCGCTAAAGGAGCGGCAGGAGTTGTTGGCGCCTGGGCGACTGGCGGCGGCACTGTAGCTTGCCCGGCAGGCGGCTGTGGAGTAGTCGTATTGATTGGCTGGATTGGTTGATAGGACTCTACCGTCGACACCTGCACATCAGCGATGTCATCTGTCCGCATACCTGCGAGTGTGCTGGCGGCGTCCTGCATGAGTTGCCGCAATTCATCGGCATTATTAGCTGCGATCGTAATGGTAATAGGCATAGATGATTTCCTCCTTCATGGATTAGAATGGTTAGGATTGCTTAAGCTTGTCGACAATCAACCCCGCACACCCCGGACAGATCCTTTTATCGCCGAGCTCCGCATACTTGTCAGCCACTGTGCCGCACAGCGTGCAGCCGTCGGCAGGCTTGTACTTGCGCAGGATGATCTCCTCGCCAGATGTAAAGATCTCGACCGGGTCGTTAGGGTTGATGTTGTACACGCGGCGCAGCTCTTTCGGGATGACGATCCTGCCCAGCTCGCCCACCTTGCGCACAATGCCGGTTGCTTTCATGCTCATTAGTCGTTCACCTCCGGTATTTTGATGCCGAGAACATCACTGAGAATCAACTTGATAGCTTCTTGTTGGCCAAGAGTCATGTTGCGGTAATGCTTGCGTATCCGATTCTGCTGTTCCAGCGTAATCGTCACCGTGATCGGCTTGTCGACGATGTAGCCGTAGCGGAGGGCGTCGGCGAGAAGAAAAGAGTTACCAACTCTATCAACAAACGTAAAAAGGATATTCCAATAAGGATTTTCTGATTCTACTGCATCATCTCGGCAGGAGAACCACAAGATATAGTCATCTTCATGTTTTTCCGCCCGCAGCGCCTCGATCGCCTCGGCCACTGCGCGGGGCAGCCTAACCTTGTTTTGTGTCACTCTCTTTACCTCCCTTGCCCTATGTGGTAAGATAGGGCTGATAATATGTTTAATTCTTAGCCACCGTTGCCGCGGTGGTTTTTTCTTGATACGAGACAATCGCCTGAGAGATCGTCCGCGTCGCAAACCACTCTCGCGCCTCTTTCGTGATGAGCTTGGCGCGCCGATCCGCATCACAGACCTCGCCGATCCAAAATACTTCCGTGTTTACCGCCTCCATTTATCGTCACCTCCTTCACCTTCATCAGCTCTACCTCTACCCGCTTCTCTGCCGCGCACAGCTGATATATCGCGATGTCGATGTGATCGGGATCCGCCTGCTCAAACTGCAGCCTAGCGACATGCCAGGCTTGCAATGCGGCTTGATAATCAGTCCGTGACATTGATACCGGCCTCCTCAATCTCCGGCGTACACTCCGGATCCGTCAGTACTTCATAGATCTGTCTCAGATCCTCGATCTTTACCACCAGATCGACATGCCGCGGGTTACGTGCATCCTGCAACTTGCGTCTTGCGACTTCCAGCTTAGCGATCGCTTCTTCGAGCTTGACTACCGCCTCCCTGGTCAGCTTGCCTTTAGTTGGCATTGCTTATCACCTCACAATCAGATAAATGAGTCCTATCACAGACCCTACTACCGCATAGATCAGCAGTGAGACCAGGCAGCCCCTAAACACCCCTAGACCGTCATCGTGCATGGCTCTGTCTCCCTCCTCCATCGTGCCTTATAGCCCCTCAGTGTTGACGGCTTGATGCCGTACAGCTCCGCGATCTCTCGATCGCTGTAACCGGCAGCGCGTCTCTCATCGTAAAGCTCTGCGGTGATTAGCTGGCGGCTTGTCGGTCGATCGCGCCGGATCCGCGATGCCGTCTCCAGCTCCGCTGGCCAGACCACGACGGGTACGTCTTTGACTTCGTGCGGCTCTCCGAGATCTTGCGCATATTTGTAAGATGCAATCTGATCAGGGCTGAGGCGCCAAATCTTTGTTAGCATGATGAGACCTCCCCTACATAGATAAGCTCTGTGATCAGGTGACCATCCACCCGCTTCACCTCGCGCCGGTAGCCTGGGACGGGCGGAATTGCTTCCGTTGACCACACTCCCGCGCGGTTGAGTAGCTCGGACAGCCCGTGCGGTACAGGGATGGTATGACCGTCGAGCTGCATACCTGTTATGGTGATTTTCACGTTGTTCGAACCTCCTTACTGCGCGTATTTTTGGTTCAGCAGCCGCAGTATCGCGGCTTTGTAGTCCTGCTCCATTTCGGCGATCTCTTCTGCCGAATAGACGGTTACCTCGCCGTCCATCTCCACGATCGCGCCGCCGTCGGGAAGGTCGGTGATGCGGATGTTATCCATTGCTTCTCACCAACTCGATCAATTTTTGCCGTCCTTTCTCGTAATACCGGAAAGACGGTACTTGCTTGTCGCTGTACGGCGATTTGTCCAAGACTGTGATTCCATACTCCGGCGTTTTCAACCCGTGCGCATTGGCGATTTTGCCTATTTTGTTCGCCGTAACGCCAAGTTCCTTGGCGATCTCCGTCGCGGTGTAGGTTTTTTCGATCGGAGGTCGGTACTCCGTCGGCTTGTCAATCAAATGTTCCAAAGCGTTGACGTTGAGCAGTTCGACAGCGATCGGCGATAACGTTTTGTTTTTCTGCATTTCCAGGATGAGTTTTGCTTGTCGCGTGCGAGCGTTGATGAGCATCGCTTCCGCGCGGACTTGCTGGATTTTAAGCTTCGCGTCTTCAGTTGTCGGTTGTACAAGCACGGTTTCGCCGCGACGCAGGGATTTCAGCACTTTCCGTACCCATGCTCGAAACTCACGTGCAACCTTTGTTTTTGAAAGCATCGTGACTTCGTAGATGCCGTCTTCGGTGAAAATGCGGGTTTCTTGCTCCGTACCCCCTACCCACAATTTGTGGGTACTTGAGAACTCTGGGTCTTTCAGGTATTCATTCCGACTGATGATATTTTCGATTCCCGATTTGCTGGCATATCCAAGCGCTTGAGCAAGCTGAGCGATTGTCATAAACACCTCGCCATTCTCATTGCGCCAGAAGTCGCATTGAACATTTCCGAATTGCTCGGATTTAACGATTGATAGTTGCATTGGTTTGGCTCCTCCTTTCTTTATGCCGAACTACAGATTTTCTGTACTTCGGGTTTAAAAAAAATTATCTGGTCGATACTTAAATTAACAATTTCTGCGAATCTGGCGGCGGAATCCATCCTAAACACTTTCCGGTATTTCTCATATTGAATGTACGTTTTTTCCGACATGCCAAGCTTCGCAGCAATCTGTACCTGTGTCATACCCGACAGAAGTCTGGCTTGTTCGATAGTGAACTTCACTATTATCACCTCCTGAAGATACTATACTACAGATTTTCTGTACTTGCAAGACGATTTTATAAAAATTTATTCACGATAGGTAGGTTCGATAAAAAATACAGTTTTTCTGTACATTTTTACTCATATGTGTTATAGTAGTTTTGTGAAAGGAGTGTTTATAGGGTGAGAGTAGGGGACAAGATTAAAAAGTTAAGAAAAAGTAAAGGGCTTACTCAAGCTCAATTAGCGAAAATGCTCGATGTGGTTCCAACAGCGGTATCCGCATGGGAACGCAACGAAAACAGACCCTTGATGGACAAACTTACGATCATTGCTGAAATATTTGATGTACCTGTACAAACGTTTTTTGACGGTGATGATTTCAAATCGCAAAACGTAAAACTGGTAATACCTTTAATCGGCACCATCTGCGCCGGCGACGGCTTGCTCGCGGAGCAAAACATCGAAGAATACATTTATTACCCGTTCCGAACTAAACGCCAACCAGACTATGCCTTGCGCGTTAAAGGTGACTCCATGATTGGCGCAGGCATCGAAGACGGCGACATTGTATATATGAGACATGCGACATGGGCTGACTACAACGGACAGATTGTAGCGGCTCTTATCAATGATAACGAAGAGGGGACCCTGAAACGCATCCGTTGGTCTGCCGATTCGCCGCTGATTCGGCTGGAACCGGAGAATGATGAGTACCAGACCATCGAAGTTGCACCCAACCAGGTCACGATCTGCGGCGTGTATATGGGACATTTCAAACCGGAGAGGGAGGCATAGATGATGAGGGCGGCTCTCTATTTGAGAGTATCAACTCAAGAGCAGGTTGATAACTACAGTATCGAGGCGCAGCGCGAGCGCCTCGAAGCATACTGTAAGTCTAAAGGATGGACGATCTACGACATTTATGTAGATGGCGGATACTCCGGCGCAAATATGGATCGTCCAGCTTTACAGCAGATGCTATCCGATCTGCCAAATATCGATGTTGTGGTAGTCTATCGTTTAGACCGTTTGTCCCGCTCCCAGCGTGATACGCTAACACTTATCGAGGATTATTTTTTAAAAGCAGATGTAGATTTTGTGTCGATCACTGAGACACTCGACACATCAACGCCGTTTGGCAAAGCTATGATCGGGATCCTGTCCGTTTTTGCTCAACTTGAGCGCGAAACGATCACCGAGCGGATGCGTCTAGGTCAGATCAAACGCGCGGAAGAGGGGCTAGCTGCGATGGGCGGTGACTATGATCCCGCCGGTTACGCTCGACAAGATGGCAAACTGATCATCAAACCGGACGAAGCGGAACACATCCGCACCGCGTTTGATCTCTATGAGCAGCTACTGTCCGTCACAAAAGTGCAGCGAGAGTTAAAACGACTCGGGTACCCTGTGTGGAGGTTTCGGCGCTATCGAGACATACTATCAAATAAACTGTATTGCGGATATGTTAGCTATGCTGGGAAATATTATAAAGGTCAACATGAACCAATAATCAGCGAAGAACAGTTTGAGCGAGTGCAAGTGTTACTCTCCAGGCATAAGGGGCATAATGCTCACAAAGCAAAGCAAAGTTTATTCTCCGGTCTTGTACGGTGCGGCCGGTGTGGGGAGCCGTATGTGTCATACCACACATCTAAGAGCAAGTACGGGGTGTATCGGTACTATATATGCCGTGCTAAGCGTTTTCCATCGGAATACGAACGGAAATGTGAGAATAAGACGTGGAATGTAAAAAAGCTGGAAGAGATTGTGCAACATGAGTTATCCTTAATTACGCTCGATAAAGAGGTAGGACGACATAAAACAAAAGAAGTCGATTACAGTAAGCTGATTAAAAACGTTGATGTAAAGATAGAGCGCATACTAACACTCTACGCGGACGGGGAAATAGATCGATCCGCTTTGGACCGGCAAATCGAGAAGCTGAATGAGGAAAAGAACAAGTTGCTCCAGGAACAAAGAAACCAGGATGCAGCCAAAAAGAAACAGATCACTAAAGAAGAGTTAGACAGATACAGAATAGACCTTACGGGGGCAGACTTTGCAGTCAAGCAGGCGATTATTGAAAAACTTATAAAATCCATAACCATTAACGGCAAGTCAATCTCCATTGAGTGGCGTTTTTAATTGCGCCATTTTTACGTATTCATTTTTGGTCACTGTGCTAGCTGACCATGAATACGTAAAATAAACAAAAAATCCCCCGCAGCGGTGCTTCCGCATACGGGGGATTTTGATTATTGACCAATATCGCTTCTCTCGATCCGCCAGATGGCTTGTCCTGTCGTGAACGGATCGGAAAAAATAAATTCATAGTAATCAGAATCAGGAACGTCAAATGCAACTTCACCGCGCATCTTTCGCCCAGGCGCGACTTCTCCGTCTACAGATCCTTTAGCATCGATATAGATGGTCGGAGTGTATGTATAGCTATCTGCGTCCATAAGCTCTATCTGCAATAGAGTGGATACTGCCTCTGACTGGTCTCCGACATTTTCAATTGTCATATCGATCACCAGGAACTTGTCATTATCGGGCGATAGAAATTCAGCTTCCTTTACCTCGGTGGCGGCATTCAATGTGATCTTTAGATTGTCGAATTTGACTGTATCGCCTACTTGAAATATCTCGGGAGTATTGGTTGTTTGCGAAGCAGTTGATGTCTGAGTGGTTGCGCTTGTATCAACCTTCTCAATTGTTGATTCGGAGCAGCCAGCCAACAAAGCTAGAGCAGCGATGATACCTATAATCTTTTTCATAGACCATAACCCCTCCCCTAATACTCAAAATCCCCACGGCGGTGCTTCCTGCTCGTGAGGCTGCCGGTTGTCCCGGACAACATCAATATAGCAACATTTTACAATAATCGTCAACCCTTGCGATGATACGATACAGTCAGTTTGGTAGACTCGATAAATTTCACAATTTGTTCGCATGTGTTCGTATTTACATATGTAAATACACGTGATATTATAAAGACAAGAAGAACGAAGGAGATGATCAAAATGAAGTTCACCTTTACCTGCGGACACGTCGAGGACATCCGAGTAACAAGCAAGGATCACATGCTTGAGATGAAAGGGTACGCCGCAAGCAGCAAGTGCAGCACTTGCACTAAGATCGACCTTGCGGCAGCACCTCGCAAAGAGCAGTTGACACTCCCGAAGCTCACCGGATCGGAAAAGCAAGTTGCCTGGGCAGAGCAGATCAGGGGAAAGGTCGTCCAACAGCGGGAGGCGGTGCTGGAGAAGATGCAAAGTGTCAAGCCTACGGGCATCTTGCTTGAAGGCAAAGCATACCTCGCCGGGTACATCGCGCATCAGCTCGACAAGTACATCGAGACCGAGACCGACGCTGCGACCTGGATCGACACCTTCAAGACCTTGACCTCACAATTCGCCAAGCATCCTGACTGGGTTAACGTCATCGGCGGCATGATCCAGCGTAGCGACCTTTTCGACCTCGACACGGAAGGCGTCAATTTCCTGTATGCTGTAGCAAAGGAGGGTAAAAAATGAAAAAGATCCCGCGCACATTCCGCGTCCCGGCTGACCTGGTCGAGCGCTTCGACCAGGCGGCCGAATCAGTCGGAATCGACCGCACAGAGGTTGTCGTCCAAGCCATCCGCGAATTTGTAGAACGCGTCGAAGCTGGCGGCTTCTGGAACACGGATAAGCCGGTAACGGTTACGGAACTTTACGCTCCTGAGCTCGGGAAGTGCGAACTCAGCAAGAGCGTACTGGTCGACGAGGACAGCAGACCGATCACAAAGCTCTACACGTCGCTTAAGGTGCTGAATCACGAACGAACGGCCATGATCGACGGCGATGCAGTCAGGTACGACATTGAGCGAGCATACGCCGACATCGACTTTAAGGCTCGGAAGTGTAAGGTCAAATACTCGGTGTGCTGGATTGGCGGCCTCATCGAGCAGCGAACTGCAGAGTTCGCAATCGACTGGAGCTGGACAGATCGTGAATATGACGTTGCGCTCAACGTTTTCCCTGTGTAAGCCGATACACATAGTAGAGCCCGCCTGACGATGGCTGCCCGGTCAGCAGCCGAAACGCCCTCCGGGGCGTCGCGGAAAGCCGCAAATAAAATCAAGGAGGAATGGGTTTTGATCACACAAGAGGAAATCAGGAAAAGCTACAACCACTATCTCAAGTGGTACGCAGAACCTGGCAAGACGCTCACCTATGAAGAGTTTGAGAAGAGGGAGATCGAGCGCTACAAAGAAAAGCAGAAAGAAAATGAGATTATCATGGAGATCGCATCAAAAATCACGGTCTATTCAGATATTGTCAATCGCTTTGACGGACCATACCTTCACGAGCTCGAGGATCAGCTGTATATGACGTACAGAAAGCACTATAACGAGCTGGACGAAAAGTGTCACACCGCCCATTTTAGCGGTGACAAGGAGCTGGCTCTGGGCTACGCTCGGCAGTGCTCCGCACACAGGGCAGCCTTTCTGGACGCCTACAATAGGGTGCGAAGCCAAAGAAAAGCTCAAGGCAAAAGAAGACCAATTGTGGCAGAAAACGTCTACGATGATGACAAGCCAACCACTCACCATTTATACTTTTGAGCATAAAGTAAAAGGCACCACGCTATGCGTGGTGCCTCAGCCCCGAGACTTCGGGGAGCATAGGATCCGCTGAATCTTTAACAACAATCCAGACGGATCACCCCCGCTGCTGCGGGGAACATCATAGAACTACTAGAATAATAACATATAATGTGCCAGTACGCAAGCTGCCCCGGCCCAGCCACACGGCCAGACGGGGGATTAGTTATTCGCTAGGATCGTCAAGGATCTCGATTGTCATGTCTGACTCTGTTTCCTCGACTTTTTGCCACTTACTAGATTGCGTATTGGGATGATACGCTTTATCTTCGTCGTCCCACACCTTATTGACAGTCACAATATGCATTTCAAACAACCCCTATCACAATAAACTCGTCAACCTTTGCCTCGGATGAGTTTATCGCTATGCCGTGTTTCGTAGCGCCTACGTTAAATGTGTCTATCACGTCAAATACCAGGTTGTCATTTACGAAGCATTTGATGGAATCACCATTTAACACTACCTGCATAACATCACCATCTTGAGGTGCATATGCGTTGTTGTTGCCAATCAGGGTCGCAGTGCCGGAGACAAAACGATACAGCCGAAAATGACCACTTTCCATCTGAAAAGTGAAATAGTTCTGAGCGTCCGTAACACGAAAGGCAATCCTCGTACCCGGCCTTATGACAGGCACGGATAGTGATATTCTGCAGTTCGAAACGCCTGTTTGTATTACCGATCTGGCGTTCGATGTGCCGTTGGGGTTAACAACATGGCCTCCGTTAATGACAAGGTTCCCGAAGATATTCTCCCAGGATTGACCCGTCGGTGCTACACCAAGTTGGCCGTCCGCTCTATCAAATCCGTCGTACACGATCGCCTTGTCTATCCGTATAGGGGCTTGCTTGACCTCGTCACCAATAATGTACACACCGTTATTTAGATCTAGCGGAAATTCAGCCCCTCTCCGTCTCCGTATAATCTCCATCTCCGCTCACCTCAAAAATAGGATACTTGCAAGACAGCCGATCCGCCCACCGCAATCGCCCTAAACTTGCGCAGCTGGTCAGCACAGTCCAGGCGCAGGACGTCCTTATCGTATAGCAGGTGCCCCTCTGTGTATGTCGGATCGCTACCGTCAACCCAATAGCGCGTATCACCCTCTACTGTGATCATCGCAGCCTTGGCTTTGACAGGGATGTCAACCAGGCCGACTGAGCTGCTGCTGACAGTCAGCGTCTCGTGCCCGATACACTTTGCCCCGGCCAGTCGCACGTTTGGCATCGGCTTTCCGTCGTCAGCATTGACCGTGTGAGACGTGGCGTAATATTTGGACATTCATTATATCCCCCCTTTGCATATATGGTGTGCCGCCCGGCGCATGCCAGGCGGGGAATTGCTCATCTACCCAGCGCCCTGTACAGCATAACCCAGACCTCTTCCCGGGTCACAGGATCCTGCGGCCGACTGCCGTCGGTGATGCCTCGCTCAACCGCCCATGCTCGAGCCTCTGCAAACTCCACGCGCCAGCTGGGAGCCGGCTGCTCAGGCGGCCTGTATGCGTACCCCGCATACTGACAAAACGCCCTGACAGCTGCCTCGGCATACTCGCGCCAGTGCTGCTCGAGCAGATCCGCGTCAGCTGCGTTGGTAGCAAAACCGTACTCAACAATCACAGTCGATACACTGCCGGTGTCACGGTGCATATAGTAATAGTCAGCTTGTGAATTGTTATCCAGGGCCTTGCAAAAGACCCTGCGGCCAGGCATGCCTGCATCTTTGATCGCGTTATAGATCGCCGTGGCCAACTTGCCGTCGCTGTGGATACTGTGGATCGTCTCTACGCCGCGCGCGGACGAGCTGCTCGCCGCGTTGATGTGATTGCTGATGCAGTATTTAGCGCCTGACTCGCGCACGATCTTGGTGCGATCTGCAGGCGATAAATACACGTCTTTGTCACGAGTCAAGGCTACCGGAACGCCGAGCTGCTTAAAGCGCTCGTACTGGTACAAGCTGATTTGCAGCACAAAGTCTTTCTCAGCCCAGCGCTCGGTCGATCCGCCTCCGGGATCACGACCGCCATGTCCGGGATCGATAATGAGGGTCGGCTTCATTTTCCACCGCCCCCCTCGCCTTTACTCCGCAGCACCTCGACAGCCTTGGTTACCAGCGGAGGGATCGGCGCCCCGAGTCTGCCTGCGTTTTCAGTCAGGCTGAGCAGCTCGTTCGCTAGGTAGAAAAAGATAGCAGCATCCCGAAATAAGTGAGCCTCACCTAGTGCCGTATCGACCAGATGCGCAACCGCCACGATCGCGAAAATCATGACCTTTTTTGCAATACCCCACAACCCTACGTCACTCCGCAGCTTTCCCTCTTTCGCAGCCGCCAGCACGCCAGAGATATAGTCGATCACGACAAATGTGAGCAAGATGGATAGCAACGACGACCAACCTCCGAACAAATATGATGCTGCAGCTCCTGCCACGCCAACTAAACCTTTGATGAACGTCTCCATACTATCACTCTCCATTTGCATAATAAAAGAGAGCCCCGATCTGGAGCTCTCCACTGTTCTGTATAATCGTCCTTTCGTTTAAGATGCATCAAGCTCGGCCTGTACCGCTGCCCTCAGATGCTCCGGCACATCCTCGATTGTGATCTTACCGAGCCTGATCTGTAACGCTAAAAACTTAGCCACCTAAGATCACCTCCAGCAGCGCAGCCTCGAGTGCTTCGATCCGTTCCTTGTCTGTCACCGGAGCGGGCGCATCAGCAAGTCGCCACCCGTGATCCTCGCTGTATACGACTTCGCGCTCCTCGGTGTAC
>Ga0310826_100956_pt1 | contig 19150 bp, 16 predicted proteins | sample WT_ome_FD_201306 | JGI IMG/M metagenome (GOLD analysis project Ga0310826, IMG submission 201306) | Sorghum-adapted microbial communities enriched on wild type (WT) sorghum from Joint BioEnergy Institute, Emeryville, California, United... ... | reverse complement strand
CAGGTCAGCCCGGGGATAGCCACGGTTGGTATTGTTTCATATTCCTGCGAAGGTACATAAGAAAGCACAAAAAACTCCCACGGCGCCCGCTGCGATGGGTTGCACGTGGGAGTTTGTCTTCAGTCTGTAACGGACATTCAGTCCGTTAGAACCCGTTTTTCAGGCGAAGAAAAATTTTAACGGACATCCAGTCCGTTGGAGCATGACCAAGCCGCGTTGAAAACGATTACCGCCGCGCAACTCGCTCGCTGACGGACTGTATGTCCGTTATTTTTTCGCAAAACCGCTTTCCGTCGCTTGTAACGGACTGTATGTCCGCAAGACTTTCCCCCTCATCCTCCCCTCCGATCGCCACCCACCGTGTCCCATCCGGTGATCCGTCCCGGGATTTCCATTTAACCCTTGCGGGTGTATAATAGCGGGAGTTGAAGCACGCCGCCCATCCGCGCAGGTCAGAACCCAAAAAGGAGACCGTACAGGCGATGTCCAAAGCGCAATCCAGGGAAGCCCGGTCCAGCTTGACGGACGGGCCGATAGCGAAGACGCTGTTTTTCTTTGCCATTCCGATTTTGCTTGGCAATGTGCTCCAGACGCTGAACGGCTCCATCAACGCGATCTGGGTCGGCAAGCTGCTCGGCGAAACCGCCCTGGCCGCGACGTCCAACGCCAATTTCATCATGTTCTTTTTGATCAGCGCCATTTTCGGCATCTCGATGGCCGCGGTCATCCTGATCGGGCAGAATCTGGGGGCGCGGCGGATCACCGAGGCGAAAAAAGTCGTCGGTACCAGCACCACGTTTTTCCTGATCATGTCCATCATCACCGGGGCGCTCGGCGTCCTTTTTTCACCGCTCATCCTCGATTGGCTCAACACGCCGGAGGACGCCATGGCGATGGCCGACATCTACACGCGCATCATGTTCGCCGGCGTGCCGTTCATGTTCTGCTTCAACCTTTTCATGGCCGTGTTGCGGGGTGCCGGCGACTCCAAGACGCCGTTTTATTTTCTGCTGCTCTCCTGCGTGCTCGATGTCGGGCTCAACCCATTGCTGATTCTGGGGCTCGGCCCCTTCCCCAAGATGGGCATCGCCGGTTCGGCGACGGCCGCGCTGATCGCGCAGTCGGTCAGCTTCGTGCTGATGATGGTGTACCTGTACGCCAAACAGTATTTTTTGCGGCTGACGCGAAGCGAGCTTCACCTGCTCCGGATGGACGGAGCGATCGTCCGGGTGATGATCCGCAAAGGGCTGCCGATGGGCCTCAACATGATCATCGTTTCGCTCAGCAACCTGCTGCTCATCCTGTTCGTCAACGCCTACGGCTCCGAAGCGACGGCGGCGTTCGGCGTCGCCAACCAGATCTCGAGCTATATTCAGATGCCCGCCCTGGCCATCGGCGGCGCGGTCATTTCGATGACGGCGCAAAATATCGGCGCGGGCCGCTGGGACCGCGTCTCCCGGATCACATGGAACGGCGTCGGCTTCAACGTGCTTTTGACCGGTTCGCTGGTGGCCGTCCTGTACCTGTTCAACCGCCCGGCGGTCTCTCTGTTTCTTCCGGAAGAAGGCAACGCCATCGAACTGGGCATGTACATCAACAACATGACGCTTTGGTCGTTTATTCTCTTTGGCATTTTCAACGTCATAGCCAGCGCAGTCCGCGCGGCGGGCGCCGTCATGGTGCCGCTCGTGATCACTTTCATCGCCCTGATGATCGTCCGCGTTCCGCTCGCCGGCGTGCTCAGCGAACTTTACGGATTCCATGCGATGTGGTGGTGTTTCCCGATCAGCTTCGCCATGGCCACCGTGCTGAACGCCCTGTATTACCGGTTCGGGAATTGGCGCAAAAGCGAGCTGCTCGGGAAGCCGAAGGGTTCTCAGGCTACGTAGATGCATCTTTTCGGGGAAAAGGCCGATCCCGCATCCATGGCGGCCCGCCTCCATATCAAAAAAACGCCCGCAGAGGGCGTTACGGACTGTTGGCAAACCCCTTTGTCAGCATAGTTCATGCATTTTCTTCCCCGGTTTCGCTGTTCGCATCGCACCGTCTCTCAGAGGCCGCGGCGGGGCCGGCACGGCGCTGAGAGACGGGAAAACCGTCTCTCAGAGGCCGCGGCGGGGCCAGCACGGCGCTGAGAGACGGAAAAACCGTCTCTCAGGAGCCGCAACGGTGCCGGTACCACGCTGAGAGACGGGAAAACCGTCTCTCAGAGGCCGCGGCGGGGCCAGCACGGCGCTGAGAGACGGAAAAACCGTCTCTCAGGAGCCGCAACGGTGCCGGTACCACGCTGAGAGACGGGAAAACCGTCTCTCAGAGGCCGCGGCGCTGCCGGCTTGACGCTGAGAGACGGAAAAACCGTCTCTCAGGAGCCGCAACGGTGCCGGTACCACGCTGAGAGACGGGAAAACCGTCTCTCAGAGGCCGCGGCGGGGCCGGCACGACGCTGAGAGACGGGAAAACCGTCTCTCAGAGGCCGCGGCGCTGCCGGCTTGACGCTGAGAGATGGAAAAACCGTCTCTCAGGAGCTGCGGCGGGGCCGGCGCGACAATACGGGGAGTTTGTCTCCTGTCCGGAACGCCCTCAGAGGGCGTTATTTTGTTATTCAGGCATGCCAATCCTGACGTTTACACGTGGCACTTTCCGCATTCCGTGCCCAGACTGAAAAAGTCGAAAGTACCGCCCGCCACCGATTCCAGCTTTTTCTCATCCAGCTCGTCGTCCGTGCGCAAATCGGGCAGAACCAGCGTGAGGTCGTAGCCGGCGTTGTCCACGAAGCGGATCCTGAAGTTTTGCGGCAGTTCCTGGCCGAAAATTTGCCGGATCGCTTCGCGCGGCTCCTGCAGGCACAAGTTGCGGAACGCTTCATCGGTGGCGGCTTTCTTGTACAATTCGGCCATCTTTTCTTTCACCAATTCGGTGGTCCACAAATTCATCATGGCATCACATCCCGATAAGAAATGAGCCCCATCAATGCCATCCGGCAGCGTCACGGCGCGATGCCGCATTGGAAGCGATCGAGCCGGCGGACAAAGGGGCTTCTCCAGGCTCGATTATAAAAGGCGAAGGTCAAAAGAAAATCAAGCGCACTTTAAGTTTTCTTGATAATTCCATGCGCGATCCGGAACTTCAGCTTTCCACCCGTCCCAAGGCGCGGCGGGAATCCGCATGGCGAAGTTCCTCCGAGAGAAACTGATACAGCCTGGACGCCGCTCTGGTGAACGGCGAGCCCGTTTTCCGGTACAAAAAGCCGATCGCCATGGCGATGGACAGCCCTCCGCCAAGCGGCCGGACGACCGTGCCCGGGGGCGGCGGTTCGAGCGCGATTTCGGGCATCAGGGCGATGCCGAGGCCGCTCGCGACGTAATATTTCAGGGCCGCCATGCTTCCGATCTCCATCACGTCGGTCGGCACTTTGCCCGCGTCCTTCAGCGTCATCTCGAGTTTTCTGCGGTACGGACACGAAGCCGCCGTCACGAGCAGCCGGTGCCCGCGGAAATCGTCCGCGTCGACGAACGCCTTGCGGACGAGCGGATGGCCTTCCGGCAGCAGGACCGCAAACGGTTCCTGGAACAAAGCCTCATGGTAAAGCTCCTCTCCCGTTTCCGGCGAGGTGCAGAGCGCCAGATCCACATCCCCTTTCAGCACCCGGTCGGCCAGCGTCGGCGGATCGGCGATGTCCACGGAATTTTGAATCCGCGGATACCGTTCCAGAAAGGTGTTCAGAAGGCCCGGCAGACGGTGGCTGGCCGTCGGTTCCGTCGCGCCGATCCGGACATGCCCGGCCTCCCCCGTCCCCCAGTCCGCCATCACGGCTTGCAGCTGCTCCATGTGCCGGATCAGGGGCAGGCTCTGCTCCCGGAACAGTCTGCCCGCTTCCGTCAGACGGAACGGCTTGCCGCGCTCGATGAGCGTGACGCCCAGGTCCGATTCCAGTTTGCGGATTTGCATGGTGACCGCCGAAGGGGAATAGTTCAGCTCTTCCGCCGCGCGGATGAAGCTTTCGTATTTGGCGACCAGATTTTGATCGATTTCAGGTCCACCCCATTCGCCTCGTCATTCAAAAATTTTGAATGTTTATTTTATTATATTCAATTTTACAAAACGAAGGAGCCGTTGCACAATGGATTCGAATCCGGATGATCGGACTGTTCATCACGGCGGACTGGGGACAGACCATGCAAACCGCAGATGGATGACAGGGAGGGGATCGGGATGAATGTCCGCATTATGCTGCTGGCGTTGGGCACCTTCGTCATGGGGACGGAAGCGTTCATGATCGCGGGGATCCTTCCCGAAATCGCCGAAGCGTTTCGAATTTCGGTACCGGCAGCCGGCCAGTTGGTCACCGCCTATTCGCTGGTGTACGCCGTCGGTTCGCCCATTCTCATGACGCTCACGGGTCGGGTGGAGCGGAGGCGGCTGCTGGCCGGATCGCTGCTGCTGTTCGCCGCGGGGAATGCCGTCTGCGGCTTGGGACTGTCTTACGGGATGACGCTTGCGGGGCGGATCATCGCGGCAGCGGCGGCAGGCCTGTTCGCGCCGGCGGCATCCGCCGCCGCGGCCGCGCTGGCGGCGCCCGACAAGCGCGGCCGCGCGCTGTCGGCGGTCATCGGCGGACAGACCGTGTCGCTGATCCTCGGCGTCCCCGCCGGAACGTACCTGGCCCTCGTCTCGGATTGGACGATGCCGTTCTGGGCGGTGGCCGCCGGCTCTCTCCTGGCGGCGGGGCTTGTCCGCGGGTTCTTCCCGGTTCTTCCCCCGCCCGGCGCGGTGCCGCTGAAAGAACGGCTCGCGTTCCTCGGCCGTCCGGCGATTCTGGCCGCCTTGATCACGACGCTTTTGTGGGGCATCGCCATTTTTTCCGTGTACACTTATATTGCCGATCTGTACGGCGGGCTCGGAGCGGAAGGAGAGGCGATCAGCTTGGTGCTTCTCATCGGGGGGATCGCCAGCTTCATCGGCGTCAGTCTCGGCGGGTATGCCGCGGACCGGATCGGCCCCGCCGGCACCATCGCCCTGGCGCTGACGGTGCTCGCCGCCTCGCTCGCATCCATGTCGGCGCTGTATGCGGCGCCGGATTTCGCCGGCGCATGGTGGGCCGCCCTGGCGGCGGTCGCCCTGTACGGGATCGCCAGCTACGCGTTCAACCCCGCCCAGCAACACCGGCTCATTTGGCTGTCCGGTCCGTCCGCCGCAATCGTACTTTCGCTCAATGCTTCCGCCATCTACCTGGGCAGCGCCTTGGGTGCGTTCCTCGGCGGACTCGTGCTGAAATACGGCTCCGGCGCGTTGCTGGGTTACTTCGGCGGAGCCTGTGCGCTTGCGGCGCTGGCCTTGTTCGGGCTGGGCCGGCTGTCGGGCGCGGGCGTGCATCGCAGGCAGCCGGCGGACGGGTAGCGCGTCCGGTGTCGGCCTCGCCCTGGCGCAGGATCACATTTTCCGGGGATGGAAGCGACGAGAAAGCCGGCATAATATGCGGCAGCCGCATGCGAAGGATCGGGCACAGCCTGCCGCAGCCGCCGCGGGAAGATCACGCAAGCGTATTTGACGCGACTGGTGGATGAAGTATTGTTGCCGGTTTTTTCAAGCAAGACGTGAACCCCTGGGCGGGCGGTCATTTCCTCGCGGCCACGCCCGCCGTCAAATATTGCTCCATGTTTTTGAGCTCCCGCTTGTAAATCGAACGAATCATCGTCGACGTCGCGAGACGCTCCACCCAGCCTGCCGGTCCCGGTTTTCTCGGAAACCGCGAAGTCAGACGCAGGGAGCAGCCGCCGCCGGCTTCCGGAATCAGCCGCCAAATGGTCGTTATGCCGGCATTTTTGTCCTGCTCCTGGACAAGACGGCCGGGTTCAGGTTCCGTCAGGTTCATGACCAGCGTGGTACGGGAGCCCATCACATTCATCGTCAGACGAAAAACCGTCCCCTCTCCCTTGCCGCCGGCCAGCACCTCCAGCGATTCAAACTCCTTGGGCAAAATTCGGCGGTGCTCGTCCATGTCGACGATCAGGTTGTACACCCGATCCGATGACACGGGGAACCTGTGCTCCACCGCAACCTCATAGAAACTCATCCGTTTTCCCCTCCCATTCGGTGCCTTTCGCACCCGTGATATAGGTATCGATCGACGTCCGGACCGCGGTTGCCAGGTCATACCGCCGGCCGCCGTGAATCCAGCAGGCCAGGGCAAAGACGAACAGCGCCGTCATCTCCGTGAGCAGGAGTTCGGCGGGCCGGTCGTTCCGCAGCTCGCCGGATTTCTGTCCGGAAACGATGATCGCCCGCAAATGCCCGTCAAAGCCGTTCGGACTGCGATCCTCGATGCCCCGCCGAAGCCGTTCCAGGGACCAGATCAATGATAGTTCCGGGTGGTCTTCAAACCATTTTGCCGACCACCGGATGAGCCGATCCAGCCTTTCCCGCACGGAAGCAGGCTCCAGGATGCGCGCTTCCGCCATTCCGTTTTCCTGCTCCAGCATGGCCGTCATGCCCGCGACCAGGAGGTCTTCCTTGGTTTCGAAATAATTGTAAAACGTCCCCTTCGCCACGCCGGCCGCGCTCGTAATCTGGTCCACGGTGGTTTTGGCGAAGCCTTGCGATTCAAACAGCTCCATGCCCGCCCGGATCAGGGCGGACCGGACCATGTCCTTCTGCTGATCGCGAAGCCGCACACCCGGTCTCCTTTCAGCAAAAAATGACTATAGTCATAAAATGTCTTTGGTCATATTTTAAAGCGGAAAGCCTCGATTTTCAACAATTGCAAAAAAGTCCGTTTCCCATGGTCCCGAATTGATGGGAATTGGAAGATTGCGGGAGGAGGATGGGAGGGCAGTGACATGTACTTCAGATTTTTTACCGCCGGCGGAAAGTTCTTGATAGGGGAAAGCGAATTGGCAGATCCATATGGGCAGTTGCGATACTATCTTTTGGCATAAAGAATATGTGGATTTTTACCTGGAAGAGGTTGAATCTTGAACCATCGGGACAGCGCCTGGCCGGCTGACTGTCCCGATGATTTTGCAAATCAAGGCGCCATCTTGATCCACATGACCTGATAAGGCTGGAGACGCAGCACCGCAGTGTTCCCTCCAGCGGAGATGCGCCGTCCGGAGACGAGGTCGACGGCCTTCTCCGAACCGGCGGCGGCGTGCGCGCCCTCCAGTTTCACTTCCTGTTCAAAGCCGGATACGTTGATCAGTACCGTCACCCGCTCCCGCCCGTCCGGCGACGTGCGCACCAGCGAAAACACCGCGTCGTTCAGATGCAGCACCTGCTGGCCGCCGCACGGATGGAACGCCTTTTCGCTCCGCCGGATTTTCAGCAGCTGCCCGAAACCGCGGAAGATTTTGCCGCGCAGCGACGACGGGTCTCTGAGTTCCGCCTCGACGGCGCTCCTGACCAATTTCTCCCGATTGATGGTGCGGTACCGGCCGGTCATCCGCACGCCCTCGTGCCAGGACCGGGACCCCAGCAGGCTGTGCAGATAAATGCCGGGCACGCCCGCCAGCGACAGCATGACCGCATGCGCCGCCAGGAAGCGGGCCACATTCGAGTCTTCCTCCGCGTCCGCATCCGCCAGGGCGTCAAAGTAGTTGATGTTCAGCTCGTACGGGCTTTGCGTGCCGTCCCCGTTGTTTTTGTAGGAAACGAACCCGCCCCGCCGCTTCACCTGCTCGACGAGCCCCTCAATCTCCCCGTCCGTCAGGATGCCCTTGGCGGGCATGACCCCGATGCCGTCATGGGAAGCGAGGAAGTTGAAAAACGTCGTCCGGTCGGAGACCGGCTCCAGCGAGGCCGCCCACTCCGACAGCCTGCGGGCGCTGCCGGTCAGGAACGCGTGCAGCGTCAAAGGCGGCAGCGGGAACTGGTAGACCATGTGCGCCTCGTTGTACCCGTTGCCGAAATAGCGGATATTGTCGGCGTGGGGGACGTTCGTTTCCGTCACGATCATCGTGCCGGGGGCGCCGATGTCCAGGATCTGCCGGTAAAGCTGCACGATGCGGTGCGCTTCCTCCAGATGGATGCAGCTGGTGCCAAGCCGTTTCCAGATGTAGCCCACCGCGTCGAACCGGAGCATGCGCGCGCCCTGCCGCGCGTAGAACAAGAGCACCCGGGCGATCTCCAGAAACACTTCTTCGCTGGCATAATTCAAATCGATCTGGTCTTCGCTGAACGTCGTCCACAGATGCTTCTCCCCATGCGCCGTCGCAAAAGGCGTCAAAAGCGGCAGCGCGCGGGGACGGGTGACAGAGGAATAGTCCGCGTCCGGGTCCGCCTCGATGAAATAGCGCCGGTACTTCGGATCCCCCTGCAAATACCGCTGAAACCATTCGCTGCGGGACGAGATGTGGTTGATCACCGCGTCGAACATCAGCTCGAAGTCGGCCGCGACGGCCTGCACGTCCTCCCAGGACCCCAGTTCGGGATTGACCTCATGGTAATCGACCACCGAAAAGCCGTCGTCCGACGTGTACGGATAAAAAGGCAGGATGTGGATGCCGGACACCAGCCCTTTCATGTGCTCCGCCATGAATTCGCGCAAAGTCCGCAGCGGCGGCTTGCCGTCCTCCCGGATGTGATCGCCGTACGCGATGGCGATCGCGTCCGTCTCGTCAAAAAACGGTTTCCGCGCCGCATTCGGACGGCCTGCCTTCCAGTGTTCCTCGAGGATCGCTTCCAGCCTGCGCAGGATGTCCGGCGCCTTGTCCTCGCCGTACACGAACGCCAGATTCTTCAGCAGGCCGGTCTTGTCGATTTCGATCATGACCATGTCCATCGTTCACTCCAGTCCGGTTTCTCCCCATTCTCCAACGGCAGACAAAACTTCGAAACCTCGGGCGGCAGCCGCCTACAGGCGAACCTTGCACGGCTTTCCCGGCATGAGATCGACCGAGACCTCCCTGCCCCCGTATTCGATCCTGAGCGTCAGCGGCCCGTCGCTTTCCGCCGTCACTTCAAAACCATCGCCTTCCGGCACGGCGCGCAAATCCACCGTGCGCCCGTTGAACCAGTACCGCCGGCAGCCGCTTTCCCCCAGGGCGGGATTCAGGCGCCACCGCAATACATTCCGCAGGGCGTCCCCTTTCAGCCCGATGGCGTGCTCCAGCAGGAACAGAATCGGCCCGATGCCCGACCATCCCACGAAATCCGGCTTGCCCTTGTCCCCTTGCGCGACAAAGTCGGCGGCGTAGTTTTCCCAGAACGTCCCGGTCTCCCGGTACACCTGCGTCACGCGGTCCAGATGCTCGACGGCGATGTCCCGTGCCAATTGGTGATATCCGTACTTCTCCAGCCCCCGCACGACCATGGTGTTGGTGGGCGCCCAGACCGCCCCCTGCCAGTAGCCGCCGGCCGGCTGGTACCCTTCTTCGTCCGCCGCCAGGGTGGGCACCCGGTGCTTCCGCGCGAACGCCGCGGGATTCTCCAGCCAGCGCACCAGCGACGCCGCCTGCGCTTCGTCGGCCACGCCCGAAAGCAGGGCCCAATAGGCGGCGATCGTCTTCACCGGCGCGAGCTGGCCGTCCTCCATGACATCGTAGTAAAACCCGCTCGCCGGGTCCCACATGTAATCGTTGACCGCCGCGGAAATGTTCCGCGCGTCCTCCGCCAGTTCCGCCTGCGCCTCCCGCAGCTCCCGGACCCGCTGCCCGTCGCCTTCCCGCTCATACAGTTCCGCCAATATTCCGGCCATTTCCGTGAGCTGCCGGGCGAACAGCGCCATCTCGCAGCTGATGTCCACCCCGCTGCCCAGATACCGGTTCCGGGGCGAGTTGTCCATGCTGGCCCAGTCGGTGACGAAAAGCCCGAACCGGTTGCGCAAATGATGGTGCAAAGCCCGGTAATACCGGTACAGCGGCTCCCAGACGAGCTTCAGCCGCCCCGTGTCGCCGGTGTGCCTCAGGCTCTCCAGCTCCGCCCACGCCGGCAGCGGATGGTTCAGGGCGTCCAGCGTAAGATACGGCGGCTCTTCCACCGTTCGCCCCAGATCCGGCTTGTGCATCTCCTCATAATTCGGCGGATCGATGGAGAACAGCCCGCGGTACCGGTAATGGTTGTGGAAATACGAATGCAGCGGCTTCCTCCGCCAGTTCAGCCACCGGTCGAAGGGCTCCCCGGTGTCCCGCACGATTTCCCTCGGAATTTCGCCGTCGTCAAACTGCTTGCAGTAGAAATTGTCCAGCGAACGGATGCCCGGAATGTACGGATGCCCCAGATTGCAGAACATCGTGATGAAGACCGTATCCCACAAAAAAATGCTGCTGTTGAAAGCGGCATCGACGAAATTGCTGACGAATCCGCTGGCGGGATTCGGCACATACGCGTTGCGGTACGCGATCTCCCACGCCTTCCAGTAGCCTTCGATATAGTCCGGCCGGCCCGAACAGATCGGTTCCGGCAGCTTTCTCCGCGCCATCGCAAAATCCAGCAGCGGTTCGTCCTCGTACGATTTTTTCGCGAAGTATCTCCCCAGACTCCCGTACCAGGCCTGTTTTTCTATATCTTTTACCATCTCGATCCCCTTTGGTCCCATCTTTCTTCCGAAAATCCATCCCGCCGGCGGCCGTCCCGCGCTTGCCATCCTTCACCGGGACACAGACCGCACAGCGCGCCTCACCCAAAGGAGGCGTCCCGGTCAGCCCTTCACGGACCCGGCCATCAGGCCTTCCACAAAATGCCGCTGCATCGACAAAAACAGCGCGAGTACCGGCAGCATGGAAAGCAGGTTGGCCGCCAGGATCTTGGACCAGGGCGTGGAGACCGTATCCTGCGTAATGAGCGCCAGCTTCAGCGGAATCGTGTAATTGCTCTCGCTCTGCAGCAAAACCAGCGGCATCGTGAACGAGTTCCAGTTCTGCACCGCGTCGATGATGATGAGCGCCGTCAGCGCCGGCCGGATCAGCGGAATGATAATGGTGAAGAACGTGCGGAAATCCCCGCTGCCGTCCACCTTGGCCGCTTCCAGGAGCTCGTTCGGGACGTCGTCAATGTATTGCTTGGTGAAAAAGATGGCGAACACCGTGGCGGAAAACGGCAGAATCAGGCCGATCAGCTTGTCGAACATGCCGAACTTCATGATGATGAAATACAGCGGCAAAAGCAGCACGGTGGGCGGAACGGTCATCGTCGCGATGAGCAGATAAAACAGCGTGTTTCTGCCCAGGAAACGCTTCTTGGAAAACGCGAAGCCCGCCATGCTGGAAAACAGCACGGTGAGAATCACCGTCGGCACCGTGATCGTCAGCGAGTTCAGGAACGACACATGAAAGTGCAGCTGCTTCCAGATCTCGGGGAAATTGCTCCTCACGAGCGTTTCCGGCCAGAACGTCGGCGGAAACCGGGTGATCTCCGAATCGCTCTTCAGGCTGGAAACGAACAGCCAGTACAGGGGAAGCAGAAACAGGACGCCGACGCCCCACAAGACGACCGTTTGCGCCATTCTGGCCACTCTCATTGGCAACGATCTCCTTACCCCAGCCGTCTTTTCACGTACAGATTCTGGATCGCCGTGATGGCCACCACCACGACGAACAACAGATAGGAAATGGCCGCCGCGGAACCGAACTCATAGTACCGGAACGCGCGGTTGTAGATCAGGAACGGCAGCGTCACCGTGGAATCGCTGGGACCGCCCCCGGTCATGATGTACACTTCCTGGAACACATTCAGCGCGTTGATCATGAGCAGGATCGACACCACGAGCGAGATCCGGCCCAGCAGGGGCCACGTGATGTACCGGAACGTCTGGAACGCATTGGCCCCTTCCACGTTCGCCACTTCGTACAGGTCCTTCGGAATGTTCTGCAGGCCTGACAGGTAGATCAGCATGTAATAGCCGATGTTTTTCCAGCAGGACATGATCGCGATCACCGGCATCGCCCAGTCCGTGCTGGCGAGCCAGTTCGGGCCGGACGCCCCGAAAAGCCCCAGCACCGCGTTGACCAGCCCGCGGTCCCCGTTGAACAGGAACATGAAGATCAGGCTCGCGCTGACCACCGAAATGACGTAAGGGATGAAAAACACCGACCGGAAAAAATGGACCGCCGGCAGTTTCCGGTTGACCAGCATGGCCAGCAGGACCGACCCGAACATGGTGACCGGAATGAAAATGACCGAAAAATACAGCGTGTTCACGACCGCCTTCTGGAACAGCGGGTTGTTCAGCGCATCGACGTAATGGCGCAGCCCGATCAGGTCACCCGGCACCTCGAACAGGCCGGACTGCCTTAGCGCGATCGGACGGATGTCCTTGAAGCTGGCCACCGCCGACCAGATTACCGGATACACGAGGAACAGCCCCAGGATGACGAAGGACGGCAAAATGAACACGTACCCGCTCAGTTCGCCGAACCGCCTCTGCAAAAACCTCATCGCGCCCTCCTAACAGGAGGGAGCACCTGGCATATCGCAGGCGCTCCCCACGTAATGTCGGAGCCTGTCGTTACGATTGGGCGAGAATTTCGTTGCCCCGCTGCTCCAGCTGCCGCAGCCCCTCTTCCGGCGACAGGCTGCCCGAAACCACCTGGTTCAGAATGCTTTGGTACACTTCGTCGCTGACCCGTTGCCATTGCGGCACCGGCACCAGCGTAAACGGATATTCCAGACCTTTCTGATACACGATGAATTCTGGATGTTCCTTGTAGTAGTCGGTATCGATCATGTCCCTGCGGATCGGAATCCGGAACGGATAGTAATTGCCGTCGTCCCCGACTTCCCCTTTCATGATTTGCACCTGCGCGGGCTTGGAAACGAGGAAGTCGATCAGCCGTTTGGCCGCCTCCAGCTTGTCGCCTTCCACGCCCACGGGGACGGACAGGAGGTACGAGGTCACCTCGGTGGCTCTGCCCGCGGGGCCCGCCGGCACTTCCGCCACGCCCACTTCGAACGGATTACCCGCTTTCCACACGTCCGGCACGCCCCACGGTCCCTGCAGTTCCATGGCGACCACCTGGTTGCGGAAATCGGCCATGACCCCGCCGCCGTCCTTGTTCAGGGAATCCGGCGGAGACGTTTCGTCCAGCAGCTTCTTGTAGAATTTCAGCGCCTCGATGCCTTCGGGGGAATTCAGCGCCACCACGTGCTTGCCGCCTTCTTCCTTGACGAGGCTCGCGCCGGCCTGCGCGGCAAACATTCCGTACATCCAGGCCAGATCCGGTCCCTGCTTGCCGGCCAGCCCGATGCCGAATTGATCGGGTTTGCCGTCGCCGTTCTTGTCCACGGTCAGCTTCTTGGCCGTCTCATACAGCTCTTCCCAGGTGGCCGGCGGCGCCGTGATGCCCGCTTCGGCGAACAGGGTCTTGTTGTACACCAGCTGGATCGTATGGCCAAGCCAAGGCACGCCGTACACCTTGCCGTCGCTCAGCGCCAGTTCCCAGATTTGCGGGTAATAGTTCTGCTCATAGCCCGCAAAATCCTGCGTCAGATCGAGGAAGGCCCCTTCGGCGGCCAGCGCTTTCACTTCGCCATAGGCCACCTGCAGCACTTCGGGCGCCTCGCCGCTCAGAATTTGCGTCAGCAGCTTCTGGCCGTACTGGACGCCGCCCAGAAGTTCCACCTTGACGTCCGGGTTCTGCTTCTCGAATTCGTCCAGCACTTCCCGGATCGCCTTGCCCCGGCCGGAGTCGCTGGCCCACACGATCTGCATGCTAATATTTGTGACTTTGCCCGGATTGCCCGAAGAGGAAGACGACGGACTCGGCGAACCGGCCGAACCCGAGGGCGATGCCGTGCTTCCGGATTTGCCGCCGCCCGAGCTGCAGGCTGCCAGCGCGACGCACAGCAACACGACGAAGAACGTCAGGATCCACCTACTTTTTCTCACAACCATTTCCTCCTCTGAACATTTTTTCGGGTCTTTCTCATCATCCAGAAAAAATGCCATCGTTGGCATTCTGGCCGGAAAAAAATCTCGGCTTCTCCGGAATTTTTCGGCTTCTCCCGGAAAACCGGTCCGGAATCAGACCGACTCGCGTTCCACGACGACCGGCGTGATGAGCACGCGCCTGCCGGGGGTCTGGTTGTTTTCCAGCTGTTTGAACAGGATGTCGAAGGCGTGCTCCACAAACGACGGAATCGATTGATCGATGGTCGTGATCGGCGGATGGTAATACTGTCCCGTCCGGATGTTGTCGATGCCCATTACGGCCACGTCGCCGGGAATTTTCAGCCCCGCTTCCTGGATGGCCCGGTAGGCGCCGAGCGCGCGTTCGTCCCCCGACACGAAAATCGCGTCGGGCCTTTCCTCCGCCGGCAGGGAGAGCAGCTCCTTCGTTTTTTCGTACGCCACCCGGATGCTGTGCACACCGGTGATGGCGCGTCCCGTCGCGTTTTTCTCCCGGGCTTCCGGCGTCCCGAAAAATTCCAGGAATCCGGCCGCGCGTTCGGGGTTGTTGTTGAACTTTTCGTCGCCGACCAGAAACACGATGCGCCTGCGCCCCTTCGACACCAGATACTGGGCGCCGAGGAAGCCGGCATACCGGTTGTCCAGGTCCACGCAGGACGTGTCGTAAAAATCCAGATCCTTGCCGATGATCACGAAAGGAATTTTTTTCTGCCGCAAATACGCGGTCCGCGGATCCCCCTTCATGATGTCGAACATGATGGCCCCGTCGGCCATGCCGTGCTTCAGCATGTAGAAGCCGTCATTGACGTCTTCCCGGTAGCTTTCCGCCGAGGACGAAGAAATCACCAGCCGGTAGTTGCGGCGCCTGGCTTCCAGCATCATTTCCGCCAGGATTTCATTGTGGAATGCCCCCCAGTAGCGATTCTCGTGTTGCGCCACAAAGACAATCAACATGTTGGTGCGCTTCGCCCGCAGGCTTCGCGCCAGGATGTTCGCCTCAAATCCGGTTTCGTCGAGGATCCGTTGCACGCGTTCCCGGGTGGAAGGCTTGACCCGGGGATCGTTGTTGAGGACCCGCGACACCGTTCTCACGGATACCCCGGACATGCGCGAAATATCGCTGATTGTCAGTTTCTTGGCCATGACGACAACAACCTCGAATCCAAAAATGCTATCGATAGCATTTTTTATTGTATGCGTTTACCACGGGGGTGTCAAGCGTTTTCCGAACCAGCGATTTTCAGACACGGCCCGTGGCCGGTGGCGACAAACCGGGGGCGCAGCTGCCGCAGATGCCCTTGCAGCTGCTCCCGTTTTGCCAGGTCCGGCATCTGATCCATCCGGTCCACGACATCCCGCCAGTCGGCGTTGACCACGGCGCCGTGGGTTCGCCCGAAGCGGAAAAACAAATCGCTGCAGAAAAGGATGCCGCGCCTGGTCTCGTAACCCATGAGTCCGTCCCACAGATGCACTTCGGACGGAAAGCCCGCGAATTCCAGCTCGAAGCCGCCGGCGGCCAGCTTTTCAGCCGGCTTTTTGACAATGGAGTCCTCCGTGACGCCAAAGCCGAGCAGTTCCCGTGACGACACTTCGGAACAGACCGGCCTCGCCCCGGGATAATGTTTCAGGATCAGGGGCAGACCGCCGCATTCGTCGGACTCGAAATGCGAAAAAAAGACATACTTTAGCGCCCTGTCGCCCAGCACGCTTTTGAGCTGCGGGATCAGGCCTTCCGCGTGCAGCGCGTTGCCCGTGTGCACCAGCAGCGGCTCATCCGTGAGCAGCAGATACTGGTGGTATGTAAGGTCGTATCGCGGATCATAAGCACTGAATTGGTACAGATCGTCGAATATTTTCAGCAAAGTGCCGTCCTCCCCCGCCGCCGTCCTATTGGATCCTGGAAACCGCCTTTTTCATCATGTCGTAATCCATCGGGCCATGGAACGTTTCCCGGACCACACCGCCAGAGTCCAGCAGGTACGTCGTGGGATAGGAGACCACCCGATAGGTTTGCATGACGGCTCCTTCCCTGTCCAGCACGATGGGGAACGCGAGCTGCTCCTCTTTTGCGAACTTTTGCGGGTTGTCCGGATTTTTCTCGATCGTTGTCATGTTGACCCCCAGAATCACCACGTCTTTCGAATGGTAATCCTCGTAAAATTTTTTCAGATGGGGCATTTCCGCCCGGCACGGCGGACACCATGTCGCCCAAAAATTGACCAGCGTGATCTTTCCCCGGAAATCGGACAGGCGAACCGTATTTCCCTGCAAATCCTCAAGCGCAAAGTCCGGCGCAAGCTGCCCTTTGCGGATGCCCGTCTCCGGTCCGGTTTCTCCCGCTTCCGCCATGGAGCCGCTTTCTGGGGAAGAACTGTGAAGATAATCATAAGCGCCATAAGCGACAAGCCCGATCAATACGAGAAGCGCGATCAGGTTATTTTTCATCCGCATGGGATTCATCCCGTTTCCCCTTCCCGCTCAGCCAGACCCAACCGGTCAACCCCGCGGCCGCAAGCAAACAAATGAGCTGCGGTTTGTTGAAGGACAAAAGCCACATTGAACGGTCGGGCACCAGAAACCACAACAGCGCGTGTCCAAGCGAGAACCAGATGACGTGAGCCGCTCCCGCGGACGCATCGGATCTTTTGGACGAAAGCAAAAGCGACACCAGTAGAACCGCCGTGAAACCGGCGCCGGCCGCGTGAAACCAGACCGGTTCCGTCCCCGTCAGAAGCAGCAGCACCTTGCGGGCTGTCCACCCCGCGAGGACAAACGCGGCGAAATGATCGAACGCCGTCGTGAACGGAATGCAATGTTTCCGGACCTTAAGCCCCAGATACATCGCGGCCGTCAAGCCGGCCAGCCATTCCCCGCGTTCTCCGCCATCGAAATAGACGAGTGACACCGGCTGCCGGACGGCTTCCGCCGGATGGAAGAGCACATAGGCCGCTTTCCAAACGATGAACCACAGGAGGAAGGCGTTGAACGCCCAGGACAAAAGGAGCTCCCGCTCCGGCACGTTTCGAAGCCGATACCGCAACATAAGCCAGCCGGCCGCCCCAAAAGCCAGGACCAAAATCAGCTGTCCGTTCAAGACGACGGAACCGATTTGAATGCCGTCCAACCCTCTCAGCCTCCTTGCAGATATAAGAATACCGTGAAAAAAAAGAAAAAACCAATGAGGCGAACTCATTGGTCGGTTCCAACCTGACGAAGCGGATAATATTTTGCATTTTTGCATCAAAATCGGACGTTTCGAGGGATACAGGCTGGATATAATGCGAAAATGCACTAAATGGAGCCGTTTTCCCGTTATGGGTCTCTAAAAATTTTCTTGCGACGTCAGGCAGGCCCGCAAGGGTGCGGTCGCCAAACGTTAAGCAAAAAAAACCTGCAACATCTGCCGTTGCAGGGGCGGTTCTTTCATAAGGAATGGTGCCGGTGATAGGAGTCGAACCTACACGGGGGGCTACCCCACGCGATTTTGAGTCGCGCGCGTCTGCCAATTCCGCCACACCGGCATAAAAATGGCGCGCCCTAAGAGATTCGAACTCCTGACCTTTTGATTCGTAGTCAAACGCTCTATCCAACTGAGCTAAGGGCGCGCGTGGACATGGAGGCGCCACCCAGATTCGAACTGGGGATAAGGCTTTTGCAGAGCCCTGCCTTACCACTTGGCTATGGCGCCGTCGCATCTCTATATGAAGATAAAATGGAGCGGACGACGGGACTCGAACCCGCGACCCTCGCCTTGGCAAGGCGATGCTCTACCACTGAGCCACGTCCGCACGCGAATGGCTGGGGATCCAGGATTCGAACCTGGGAATGACGGAGTCAAAGTCCGTTGCCTTACCGCTTGGCTAATCCCCAATGATTTATGGATGGGGCGATCGATGGGATTCGAACCCACGAATGCCGGAGCCACAATCCGGTGCGTTAACCACTTCGCCACGACCGCCACGGAAATGCTTTGGCAGGGGCAGCAGGAGTCGAACCCACACTAACGGTTTTGGAGACCGCTGTTCTACCATTAAACTATGCCCCTGCGGGAGATGGTGGAGGGTGATGGATTCGAACCACCGAACCCGAATGGGAGCTGATTTACAGTCAGCCGCGTTTGGCCACTTCGCTAACCCTCCACGATGCAAAACACCTGGTGCCGGCGAGAGGACTTGAACCCCCAACCCACTGATTACAAATCAGTTGCTCTGCCGATTGAGCTACGCCGGCAGAAGCCGATCCTGTGCGTGGTGGCTCGGGACGGAATCGAACCGCCGACACGAGGATTTTCAGTCCTCTGCTCTACCGACTGAGCTACCGAGCCGGCACGGAAATGGCGGAGCTGACGGGATTCGAACCCGCGATCTCCAGCGTGACAGGCTGGCATGTTAGGCCTCTACACCACAGCTCCGTGTGGCCGGAAAGCTCCGGGAAAAAGCATGATGAAAATTGGTTGCGGGGGCAGGATTTGAACCTGCGGCCTTCGGGTTATGAGCCCGACGAGCTACCGGACTGCTCCACCCCGCGGCGAAAAGGGGGCTTTCCCCGGATATGTGGAAGAAGGTGGTGACCCGTAGGGGATTCGAACCCCTGTTACCTCCGTGAAAGGGAGGTGTCTTAACCACTTGACCAACGGGCCACGCAACTGGCGGAGAGAGAGGGATTCGAACCCTCGAGACGCTGTTAACGTCTACACGATTTCCAATCGTGCTCCTTCGACCAGCTCGGACATCTCTCCGCGGTTGGCTCCCCGAACAGGACTCGAACCTGTGACACCTCGGTTAACAGCCGAGTGCTCTACCGACTGAGCTATCGGGGAACGACGGCTGCCGACGTCCGGCTTTTACGGTGAAGGGCTTGCGGCGCTTTCGGCGGTCTTTCGGAACCGCACCGTACAAGCGCGCCGCAGGCACCGGAAATCCCGCGTGCTTTCCGCCGCTTCCGCCGCCGGACGCGGCGAACCTGTCCGCGCAAGGCGCGGGTTGATTGTAGGAATGGTGGAGCCAAGCGGAATCGAACCGCCGACCTCCTGCTTGCGGGGCAGGCGCTCTCCCAGCTGAGCTATGGCCCCATGCCTTTCCTTGCGCGGTATGGTGGGCCTTAGTGGACTCGAACCACCGACCTCACCCTTATCAGGGGTGCGCTCTAACCAACTGAGCTAAAGGCCCTTGCAAGGACCAACTTCCGCGCCCCTTTCGGGGTCGGGTGTCCGGCTTGGCAGCGTCCTACTCTCCCGGGACCTCGCGGTCCAAGTACCATCGGCGCTGGAGGGCTTAACGGCCGTGTTCGGAATGGGAACGGGTGTTTCCC
>Ga0310826_100949_pt1 | contig 19387 bp, 19 predicted proteins | sample WT_ome_FD_201306 | JGI IMG/M metagenome (GOLD analysis project Ga0310826, IMG submission 201306) | Sorghum-adapted microbial communities enriched on wild type (WT) sorghum from Joint BioEnergy Institute, Emeryville, California, United... ... | reverse complement strand
AGGTCAGCCCGGGGATAGCCACGGTTGGTATTGTTTCATATTCCTGCGAAGGTACATAAGAAAGCACAAAAAACTCCCACGGCGCCCGCTGCGATGGGTTGCACGTGGGAGTTTGTCTTCAGTCTGACAGCCGGCAAAGCCGGCTGCTTTTTTTTGAATAAAAGTTGGGAAAGGGGACGAGATTAGTACCGTAACCAACCAAGGAGGTCAACGAGGATGAAAAAGCTGATTTCCGGTTTGCTTTCCCTCCTCCTGCTGAGCCTGGTGATGGCGGTCCCGGCGTATGCGGACAACAACGCGGCGAATGACAAAACGCCGCCCCGCTCGACGACCTCGACGTCCATGAATCGGGCCGGCGTGAATGACATGACGGACATGGTCCCCGGAATGAACAACGTGCGGAACGACATGGACCGCATGGACATCTTCCGGAACGACAACACCGACAACAACGCCGGTCGGGTGCGGGCCGCCGCCACCGACGACAACCGGATGGACTGGGGCTGGCTGGGCCTGCTCGGGCTGATCGGCCTCGCCGGTCTGCGCGGAGGCAACCGGCAACGGACCTGAAAAAAACAAAAGGGGTAGACAAAAACTTGTCAAAAGACAAACTCCCGCAGCGAAGTCTCGCATGCGGGAGTTTGTCTTTATCCATCAACGCGCAGCAGGCGGGCGTCGACGGGCGGGATCAGGTTTTCCCGCGCGGCCCGGTCCAGCAGGGCGAACACGGCCTCGTACCCTTCGTCGCCCAGGTTGGCGGAAAACTCGTTCACGTAAAGCGCGATGTGCGCCTTTGCCACTTCCGGGTTCATTTCTTGGGCGTGGGACATCACATATTCCCGCGACGCGTCCGGATGGGCCCGGGCGTATTCGAGGGAAGCCCGGATCCAGCCGGCGACGGCTTCCGCATCCAGGGAACGCCGGGCGATGATGGCGCCGAGCGGGATCGGCAGCCCGGTCTCCGCTTCCCACCAGTCGCCCATGTCGGCGACCAGCGACAGCCCGAAGGACGGGTAGGTGAAGCGCGCTTCGTGGATGACAAGCCCGGCGTCCATCGTCCCGTCGCGCACCGCCGGCATGATGGCGTTAAACGGCATGACGACAATTTCACCCACGCCCCCCGGGACGTGCCTGGCCACCCACAGGCGGAAAAGAAGGTAGGCGGTGGATTTTTCGCTGGGCACCGCCACCCGGCGTCCGGCGAGCTGTTCCGGCCGCACGGGCCGGCGCGTCAGCACCAGCGGGCCGCAGCCGCGGCCCAGCGCTCCGCCGCAGGGAAGCAGGGCATATTTCTCCAGCACCCAGGGCAGCGCGGCGTAGGAGATTTTCAGCACATCCGGGCCGTCCGGTTCGACGGCCAGCCGGTTGGTGACGTCGATGTCGGCATAAAGCACGTCCGGCTTCGGGGCGCCGGGCACCAGGCCGTGCACCCAGGCGTGGAAGATGAACGTGTCGTTCGGACAGGGCGAAAAGGCGATTTTCACGGCCGCACCCCTTTGAATAATGTCGGCAACTTGCAAAAAACGGTCAACAGGGTTCCATCAACGAAGCCAGCACGGCGCACGCGGCGGCCAGCCGGTCCAGGGCTTCCCCGATCCGCCAGGCGGAGCGGTCCCGCGGGCCGACCCGGTTGGAAATGGCGCGGATCTCCAGTGCGGGCACCCCAAGGCGCCGCGCCGCCGCGGCCACGCCGAATCCTTCCATCGCTTCGGCGGCGGCATCCGGGAAGCGCGCGGCCAGCCGGGCGGCCGTTTCCGCCGTCCCCGTCGCCGTGGAGACGGTAAGCACGCTTCCCCGCCGCACCGTCAGGCCGGCGGCGCGCAGGTTTTCCGCCAGGCGCTCTGACCAGCGTTCGTCGGCCGGAATCTTTGACGTGCCGAATCCCAGCTCGTCCACGCCGAGGAACCCCTCCGGCGTCTCCGCTCCCAGATCGGCGGCGACCATCCCGGCGGCGACCACCAGATCGCCGATGTCGGCTTTCCCGGTGAAACCGCCGCCGATGCCGGCGCTGACGGCCAAGCCATACGGCGTTCCGGCCTGCGCCGCGGCCGCCAGCGCAAGCGCCGTTTCCGCCGCCGCGGCCGCCGGGCCGACGCCGGCCGCCACGACGTCGATCAGCCCGCCGGCCGATCCGCCGTCCCGCTGCCGCAATCCCCTGAGCACCGCCTCTTTCTCGGCCTCGACGGCGGTGACGATGAGCACGCGCAATGCGCATTCCTTCTTCCGAATCCCGTGATTGTCTTCTTCATTATAAAAAAACACGTTGAAAATGAAAACAAAGCGCCGCTTCCAGGCACCAAAGAACACATGTCTGTTCGCTTCGGACTCCGGCGCCTGATATATGATTTTTTCGGATTTTATTTACAAATTTTTCGGGAGTTGATGCGGCCGCGGGCTCGAACGCCGGCGAAAGAGTGCGCGAACCGGACCCGTGCTGTATGATCAAACTTGACAACGGTTGTCCCGGAGAGGTGCGCAATCCCATGCTCTACTCCCTGCGCAGCCGGCTGATCGCGCTGTTCGGCCTGCTGCTTCTCTGTTCGTTCGGGATGGTCTATTTCGCCCTGTTCAACAAATCGCGGGCGATCATCCGAGGCTACATCGAATCGTCCGCTCTCGAAAAAATGGATGAGTACGGCTCCGTGGTCCGCATGGCCTTGACGCAGATTTACGACCTGTCGTCCATCATCTTCAACAGCGACACCACGCGGCAGTGGGACGACGTCATGTCCAATCCCGCGACGCCCGACAATGAAAAAACGCTGGCCAGCCTGTATTTCAGCCAGTTTCTGACCCGGACGCTGAACAACTATTCCGGCGTTTCGTCGGTCACGCTGTATCGCAAGGAAGGCTTATGGGTCGGCGTGGAAAACCGGATGGCCCGCGACCGGTCTTTCCTGGAGACGGAATGGTACAACGATTTCATCCACGGGCAGCACCGCTGGGTTGCGGCCCATACGGACCCGCTGGGGGCCCCCGGCGCCAATCCGTACCCGGTGGTCAGCCTTCTGCTTCCCATCGGCACGTTCAAGCCGGAGCAGGCCCACACCGTGATGAAGGTGAACGTGCGCGCGGAATATTTCCAGGAACCGCTCAGTCGCATCCACCTGGGTGAAACCGGTTCCATTTTTTTGCTGGACGCGGAAGGCCGGCCGATCCTATCCCCCGAGCGGTACGGCCAGCTGTCGGAACAGGCGCGCGGCGCCGTCGCCAGCGGCATCCCGGGTTCGTCGCAGGGCGTGCTGTATTTGACGGAGGAACCCGGCAACCGGGAAATCCTTGTCTACAAACGGCTTCGCCCGTACGACTGGCTGCTGGTCGGCGTCGTCTCCGAGCGCGAGCTGTTCGCCAAGCTGACCGGCCTCCGCAACACGATGATCGCCTGGGCCGCGCTGCTTTTCGCGCTGTCCGTCGCGGCGGCCATGTGGATCTCCCACGGCGTCTCCAAGCCGCTGTCCCGGCTGGCCATCGCCATGCGCCATGTGCAAAAAGGGGATTTCGAAAACGCGGAAAGCCGCCTGCCGCCGACCGGAAGGGTGGGGAGCGAGGTGGCGTTTGTCATGGAATCGTTCCGCAACATGGTCGGGCTGCTGAGGCGGCATATCCGCACCGAATTCGAGCTGAAGCTGCTCCGCCAGCAGGCGGAATACAAGGCTTTGCTCATGCAGATCAATCCCCATTTTTTGTTCAATACCCTGGAACTCATGAGCAGCCTGGCGATTCAGCGCCGTTCCAGGGACACCGTGCGGGTGATCGACGCCCTGGGCAAAATGCTGCGCTTCTCCCTGCAGATCGGCGAACGCGTGCCGCTGGAAGAGGAGCTGCGCTACGTGAGGCATTATCTGGACATTCTCGAGATCCGGTTCCGGGATCGGCTAAGCGTCTCCATCCGGGAAGAAGGTTCGCCCGGGCGGGTGCCGGTGATGAAGTTCCTGCTGCAGCCGCTGGTGGAAAACGCGGTGAAATTCTCCGTCTCGCAAAACGGCACCGCCGTCGTCGAGATCGCCGCGCGCCTCGAAGGCGATCGGCTTGCGCTGTCCGTGTCCGACAACGGACCGGGCATGCCGCCGGACCTGGTCGAGCGGCTGAAGAAGGAATCTCCGTCCGTCCAGCTGGACGAAGTGCTGAACCGGCCGAACGGGCGCATCGGCCTGCGCAACACCCTCGCCCGGCTCAGGCTCCATTACGGTTCGCAGTTCGATTTCCGCATCGAAACCGGCGAAGACAATGGCACCCGCATCGAACTCGTGCTGCCCGCGAAAGGGGATGAAGCCGATGTATCGCGTGATGATCGTGGATGACGAACCGGAGATCTGCATGGGCATCCGGCTCAAGGTGGACTGGCACCAGCTCGGGCTGGAGGCGGCGGCGGAAGCGTCCAACGGCGAGGAAGCGCTGAAAATCCTGGAAGACGGGGAGATCGACATCGTCATCACCGACATGAACATGCCGGTGGCGGACGGCGTCGCCTTTCTCGCCGAATGCCGCAGGCGGTTCCCGCACGTCCGCCTGATCGTGCTGACCGGCTACGAGGATTTCGCCTACGCCCACGCCGCCATCCGCAGCCAGGCGAAGGATTACCTGCTCAAACCCGTCTCCGGGGAAGAGCTGGAAACGTCGCTCCGCACGGTGGCCGGCGAGCTGCGGGAAGAGCGCCGCGCCAGGGACGAGCGGGCGCGCATGGAGTGGCGGCTGTCCGCCTACTACCGGCAGATGAAGGAAGATTTCCTGATCCGGCTCGTGCTGGAACCCGTCTGGGACGAAAAGGCAATTCGGGAAAGGCTGGAGACCTTTGAACTGGACCGGTGGGACGCGCGTCGGGTCCGCTTTGTCGCGGCGGGACTGAAGGAAACGGGCGCGGCGGCGGGAAGGGAGAACGCCGGGAAGGCCGGCCCGGCCATGGAACGGAAGACCGCCCCGCTCAAGCACGCCGCCCCGTCCGACCGCCGGGCGGAGCAGTTCCGTCTGCCCTTCGAGCTGATGTGCCGGGAAATCGCCGAAACGCTGCCCGAGCGCCCGCCGTCGTTTCCCGACGGGCGCGACCTGGGCCTGTTTCTGTTCATGGTGCCCGACGACGCTTCCGCCATCGACGGCCTGATGCGGTCGCTCGGTTCCGCCGCGCGGCGCTACCTGCGGATGGAAGCGGCGTTCGGCGTCGGTGAACCGGTGACCGGCTTCGCGGCCTGGAAGGAAGGGTACCTTTCCGCCTTGCTCGCCTGGCACGGACTGGCCGGAAGCGAACCGTTCCGGGCCGAACCTCACCGGGCGGACGAGGAAGCCCGTCCCGCCCCAAGGGAATCCGGCGACGCTTCCGGGGGCGCCGGCCTCGAGCAGACCATCCTGCGGTTCCTCGACCAGGGCCATCTCGACGCCCTCGAGCGGACGCTGCAAACGGAGCTCGAGGCGGCCCGCCGGATTTCCCGCGGCCGGTTTGTGCGGTCGCTGTTTCAGCTCCGGCTTCTGGCGGACACGGTGGCGCGCACCTTCCGGATTCCGGCCGGACCGGAAGATCCCCTCTGGCTGCGGCCGGAACTGGCGCTCCGCTTCAACACCGCGGAAGAGGCGGCCCGGGATCTCATGCGCACGTTCCACCGCATCCATCTGGCCGTCCGGGAGCGGGACGGGGACGCCGACCGGTTTCGCATCGAGGCGGTGCAGAAGTTCATCCGGGAAAATTACATGTACGACCTGAACCTGAAATCGCTGGCGCAGCGGTTCCACTACCATCCGTCCTATTTTTCCGAACTGTTCAAGGCGAAGACGGGCAAATCGTTCATCCGCTACCTGACCGAAGTGCGCATGGAGCAGGCGGTCCGGCTGCTTAGGGAAACCTCCCTCGGCCTGTGGGACATCGCGGAGCTGTGCGGATTTTCCGGACCCGGCTATTTCAGCTCCCGTTTCAAGCAGATGTACGGCATCAGCCCCAGCGAATTCCGGCAGCGAACGTCCGAAAAATTCGACGGCGCATAACCGAAAAAATCGCATTCCTTCCGCATCTCCGGGCCGGTACGCTGAGTAGGGGGACCCGAAACGGAGAGGAAGGGGGCGCCTATGCGCAGACGGAACAACCGCGTCGCCTATTTGTTCATGACGCCCTGGCTGATCGGCTTTTTCGGACTGACGCTGGGTCCGATGCTGGCTTCGCTTTATTTGTCCATGACCGAATACTCCCTGCTGGAGCCGCCGAAGTGGACCGGTCTGGCCAATTTCCGGGAAATGTTTTGGGAGGACGAGCTGTTCGCCCACTCCCTCGGACTCACCTTCACCTACGTGCTCCTGTCCGTGCCGCTTCGCCTGGCGTTCGCCCTGGCGGTGGCCATGGCGCTCAACCAGGGCCTGCGCGGACTCGGCTTTTACCGGACGGTGTACTACATTCCTTCGCTGCTGGGCGGCAGCGTGGCCATCGCCGTCGTCTGGCGGAGGGTGTTCGACGGGGACGGCCTGTTCAACCGGTTTCTGGCCTGGTTCGGCGTCGAGGGCCGGGCGTGGGTTTCCCATCCCGATTACATCCTGTACGCCATCGTGGCCCTGGCCGTCTGGCAGTTCGGATCGGCCATGATCATTTTTCTTGCCGGCCTGAAACAGATCCCCCATGAGCTGTACGAAGCCGCGGAAGTGGACGGGGCGGGGCCGGTGCGCCGTTTCGTGCGCATCACGCTGCCGCTGCTTTCGCCGGTCATCTTTTTCAACCTGGTGATGGGCATCATCAACTCGTTCCAGGTGTTCACGCCGGCGTACGTGCTCGGCGACGGCCGCGGCGGGCCGATCAACTCCACGCTGTTTTACACGCTGTATCTCTATCTCAAGGGCTTCTCGTTCTTCGACATGGGCTACGCCTCCGCGATGGCGTGGATCATGCTGCTGATCATCGCGGCGTTCACCGCGGTGGTGTTCGCCACCCAGAAGTACTGGGTGTTCTACTACGGCGATGAATCCGGCGGAAGGGGGAGAGCGTGATGGCGGTGCGATGGCTTTGGTCCAAACTGGTCCGGCACGCGATCATCATGGGGTTCGGCATCCTCATGCTGTATCCGGTGCTGTGGCTGGTGAGCAGCTCCTTCAAGCCCGACAGCCACATTTTCACCGATCCCGGCCTGTGGCCGAAGGAAGTGACCCTGAACCATTACATCAAGGGGTGGAAAGGGCTGCTCGGCGTTTCCTTCGGGCGCTTTTTCCTCAACTCCGGCATCATTTCGGTGCTGTCCGTGATCGGCAACCTGGTCACCTGCTCGCTGACCGCCTACGCGTTTGCCCGGCTGGATTTCAGGTTCAAAAAGCTGTGGTTCGCGCTCATGCTCATCATGATCATGCTGCCTTACCACGTGACGCTGGTTCCGCAGTACATCCTGTATCACCGGCTCGACTGGATCAACACGTTTCTGCCCCTGATCATGCCGAAGTGGCTGGCGCACGATTCGTTTTTCATCCTGCTCATGGTCCAATTCATCCGCGGCATTCCGCGGGAACTGGACGAGAGCGCGATGATCGACGGCGGCGGGCCGGGCGGCATCTACCTGCGCGTCATCTTGCCGCTCCTCATGCCCGCGATGATCACGACGGCGATTTTCACCTTCATCTGGTCGTGGGACGACTTTTTCAGCCAGATGATCTATCTGAACGATGTCCGGCTGTTTACCGTCCAGCTGGGCGTGCGGTCCATGCTCGACCCCTCGGGGGACGCGGCATGGGGACCGCTGCTGGCGATGTCGACCCTGTCCCTTGTCCCGGTCACGGTGGTGTTTTTCGCGTTCCAGCGTTTCTTCCTGGAAGGCATCGCCACCACCGGCCTGAAAGGTTGAGAGATTCGTGTCCGTGTAAGGCAGCGGCACGCGAACCCGAAAAAATCGACAGCGGGTTGCCGAAGAATTTGCATTCAGGTGCCAATAAAGCGCTTTTATGATGAAAATGAAAAATCATTCCCGAAAAGGGGGAAAACACATGAAAAAGCATCTTATGGGGATTCTCGCCGCGGTGCTGGTTCTGACGCTGGCCGCCTGCGGCGGCGGTTCGTCCGGCGGACCGTCGTCGGAGAGCCCATCGCCGTCGCCGTCCGCATCGTCGCCCGCGGCCGGTCCGTCGTCGTCCGCCGCCCCGGAACCCGTCGAACTGCGCATCATGTGGTGGGGCGACCAGACGCGCGCCGACCTCACCAACCAGGCGCTGCGGAAATTCGAGGAGAAGTACCCCCACATCAAGGTCGTCGGCGAGTTCGCCCCGAGCTCCAGCTACTTCGACAAGCTGAACACGCTGCTGGCTTCCGGCACGGCGCCCGACGTGTTCTTCCTCGGCGGCAACTAGATCGACTACGCCGACAAGGACGTGCTCCTCGACCTGAACCAGTTCGTCGGCCAGGAACTGGACCTTTCCGACATGGACAAGGGGCTGATCGAGTACGGCACCTACAAGGGCGCGCTGTACAACCTCTCCGCGGGCGCCAACTCGCGGGGCATGCTCGTGAACGCCACCATGTTCAAGAACGCCGGCATGCCGGTGCCCACCGACGATTGGACCTGGGAAGACTTCGCGCGGATCAGCGTCGAAATCTCCCAGAAGCTGGGCAAAGGCTACTACGGCACGTACCAGTTTGGCGTCGAAGGGATCAAGGGCGTGTTCCTGGCGACGCGGGGCAAGGTGTTCTACGACACCGAGAAGAGCGCCATCGGCTTCGAACTGCAGGATGTGATCGACTGGTTCACGTTCTGGGAAGACCTGTACAAGCAGGGCGGCGCCGTCGCACCCGAGCTGCAGGTGTCCAATCCGCCGGACGATCCGAACAAGTCGCTGGTCAGCGCCGGCAAGGTGGCGATGAACATGATCCCGTCCAACCAGCTGGCCGCGCACCAGAACCTGACGCAGGACGAGCTGCCCCTCGTATTGCCGCCGAAGGGTCCGAACGGCCACGGCGTCATTCTCGAATCGAGCCAGGGCCTGTCCGTGTACGCCAACACGAAACATCCGAAGGAAGCCGCGATGCTCCTCAACTTCTGGATCAACGATCCCGACGCGGCGCTCATCCTCGGCAACAACCGCGGCGTTCCCGGCACCTCCAAGCAACGCGCCCTGCTCAAGCAGAACGCCTCGCCCGTCGACCAGATTGTCTATGACTATCTGGACCGCGTGTCCGAGTCGAGCAAGGACAACCCGGTCAAGCTCAGCTTCAACCCGCCCGGCTACACCGAGTGGAACAAGGAACTGGAAACGAAGCTGCAGGAAATCGCCTTCGGACGCAAGAGCGGCAAACAGGCGGCGGAAGAATTCTACGACGCGCTGCTCAAGATCGTGGAAAAGAATCAGTAAGACATGCCGCCCGTCCCTTTCGGACGTCAACCCATCAAAGGATTGCCGACACTCCTTGTCGGCAATCTTTTTTACGGCGGTCTGCGTAGTATCGCTCACGAGATGCCCCTCGCGGGCCAACGGAGTCGAAAAATCGACTACAATCGCTCGCGAGGCGTCCCTCGCGATCAAATCAAATGGAGTCGAAAAATTGACTATAATCGCTCGCGAGACGTCTTGCGGGGACTAACGGAGTCAAGAAATTGACTATAATCGCTCGCGAGACGATCCTCGCGGGTCAACGGAGTCGAAAAATCGACTACAATCGCTCGCGAGGCGTCTCGCGCGCAACTGACCGTTCTTCGAGCCGGCGCCCAAACAAGCAAATACCGCCGGTCAATGCAATGTGACCTTCATGAAATATCATCAGAACCCCCGACATGAAACGACATGTGACCGACATGAAATCATAAAAATAGCAGTGAGAACTTTTGTTGACAAGTGTCTAAATTCGTGATATTATTTCAAAATAGTTGGTTCTACATTACCATTTTTCAAAACAAATCAACAAACGAGGTATAGGGAAAAAGTACCACGTTCATTGCGTCAAGTGGGTCTGTCGAACGGAGGGGACGTCGGTTGCCGCCGCGCAAACGTTTGGGCGAGCTGCTGGTGGAAGCCGGCATGATCACGGAAGAGCAGCTCCAGGAAGCCCTGCGCGAACAGCAGGAACAGAACATGCGGCTCGGCGATGTGCTCATTTCCCGCGGATACATAACCGAACAGCAGCGCATCGAAGTGCTGGAATACCAGCTCGGCATCCCGCATGTCCAGTTGTTCCGCCAGAAAATCGACCCGAAAGCGATTCACCTGATTCCCCAGAAACTTGCGGAGCAGCATAAAGTGTTGCCTCTTCGGGTGGAGGGGAACAAATTGTTCGTGGCGATGGACGATCCGCTCGATTATTTCGCGATCGACGAACTGCGCATGGCGACAGGGATGTGGATCGAGCCCGCGATCGCCTCACGTGAAGAATTGGAGAGGGCGATCCGGCGTTATTACGGTCTGCAAGAGTCGGTCGAACAGGTGATGCAGAATCTTGAAGCGCGCGAGGCCGATGACGCCTTGCCGGAAGATGACGAAAATTCCCCGGTTGTAAAGACGGTCAACCAGATCATCCAGCAGGCGGTCCAGATCGGCGCGAGCGACATCCACATCGATCCGCAGGAGGATTCGCTTCGCGTCCGCTACCGGGTGGACGGGATGATGCGCACGGAGCGGACGTTGCCGCCGAACATGCAGAGCGTCATTGTGGCCAGGATCAAGGTCATGGCGGGCATGAACGTGGCGGAGCGCCGGTTGCCGCAGGATGGACGGGTGGAAATCGACATCGAATTTCGCAAGGTGGACATCCGGATCTCGACGCTTCCCACCATTCACGGCGAGAAGGTCGTCATGCGGATTCTCGACTTGTCGAACACGCTCACGGAGATTGAGAAACTCGGCTTTTCGCCGCACAATTTGCAGCTTTTCCTGAAAGGCATCCACAGCCCTTATGGCATCGTGTTCATCACCGGGCCGACGGGAAGCGGCAAGACGACCACGCTGTATTCGGCGCTGTCCCGGCTGAACAGGGACGAAGTCAATATCATCACGATCGAAGATCCGGTGGAATATCAGCTGAAGGGCATCAACCAGCTGCAGGTCAACCCGCAGGTCGGTCTCACGTTTGCCCGCGGGCTCCGGGCGATTCTCCGCCAGGATCCGAACATCGTCATGGTGGGCGAGATCCGTGATGTCGAGACGGCGGAGATCGCCGTACGCGCGGCGATGACCGGCCACCTCGTGCTCAGCACGCTGCACAGCAACAGCGCGGTGAACGCGATCACACGTCTGATCGATATGGGCGTGGAGCCGTTCCTTGTCGCCTCCGCGCTGAATTGTGTCGTCGCGCAGCGGCTGGTGAGGCGGGTATGCCCCCATTGCGCCGAGGAACGCGAGCCGTCGCCGCAGGAAGGGGAACTGTTCGCCGCCTGCGGCATCAAGGCCGACCGGCTCAAGATCGGCAGGGGCTGCGGGGAATGTTCGCGCACCGGCTATCGCGGGAGACTCGCCATACATGAAGTGCTGGCCTGCGACGACGGACTGCGATCGATGATCCTGCAAAAGCGCACCGACAGCGAATACCGGGCGTACGCTTCCGCGCGCGGGCTCATTCCGCTGGTGCAGGACGGGCTTGCGAAAGCGGCTGCGGGACTGACGACGGTGAGCGAAGTGTTCCGGGTCGCGAACGACGACTGACCGCGCGGGTATTTTGAAGGGGGTGATCGTTGGTTGGAAATTGAGCATTTGCTCAGGCTGGCGCATGAGAAAAAAGCGTCCGACATCCATATTACGGCCGAATCTCCCGTCATGCTGCGCGTTCGCGGAGAACTTCGTCCGGTCGGATCGTATAAGCTCACGCCATTCGATACCTTGGAAATTGCGAAAGCGCTGATGACTCCCGGGCAGTACGAAACGTTCATGGAAAAGGGCGATCTCGATTTTTCCCATGGCATCTCCGGATTTTTGCGGATGCGTGTCAACGTTTTTCGGCAACGGGGGAACGTCGGGCTGACCATCCGGCTGATTCCGGACCGCGTGCCGACGATCGAGGAACTCGGATTGCCGCCCGTCATCGGGGAACTGGCCCGGAAACCGCAAGGTCTGGTGCTGGTCACCGGTCCGACCGGAAGCGGAAAATCGACGACGCTGGCGGCGATGATCGACCTGATCAATCGGGAGCAGCGCAAACATATCGTCACGCTTGAAGATCCGATCGAATACGTTCACAGCCACAAAATGTGCATCGTCAATCAGCGGGAGATCGGCAAGGATACGGCGTCGTTCGCGTCGGCCCTGCGCGCGGCGCTGCGGCAGGATCCGGACGTCTTGCTGGTCGGGGAAATGCGCGATCTGGAGACGATCGGCACCGCCATCACCGCGGCCGAAACCGGCCACCTCGTCTTCGGCACATTACATACCGTGGACGCGCCGCAGACCATCGACCGGATTATCGACGTCTTCCCGAGCGAAGCGCAACAGCAAATTCGCATGCAGCTCGCTTCGGTCCTGCTTGGCGTCATTTCGCAGCGGCTGCTGCCCGTAGCGGACGGAAGCGGCAGGGTGGCGGCTTTCGAAGTGCTCGTCAACACGCCGGCGGTCGCCAATCTGATCCGTACGCAGAGATCGCACCAGATCCGTTCCGTCATGCAGACCGGCAGATCGTCGGGCATGCAGACGATGGAGATGGCGCTGCGCGATCTGGTCGAGAAAGGGCTGATCACCGTCGAAACCGCGAGGGAAGCGCTGTTCGGTTTCGCGGAATTGTCATGAGCAGGAAGCAGGATGAAGAAGGGGACCGGACATGCCGAAATTCCGCTATCTTGCCGTCGATCACGCCGGACGCCTGAAGCGGGGAACGATCGAGGCGCCGGATTTTCGGTCGGCCGCGGAGGAACTGAGGAGCGGCGGGCTTTGGATCATGAAACTGTTCGACCAGGGCAAGAGCGTCCTTTACCGCGATCTGCCCGCATTGGCCGCGCCGCGGGTGAAGTCGGAGCACTTCACCGTTTTTTGTCGCCAGCTCGCCACGCTGTACAAGGCCGGAGTCGGACTCCTGGAAGCGCTGCGGGTGATGGCCGAGCAAACGGCGAGCAAGCCGCTCCGCAAGGTGCTGCGCGAAATGGGCGACGACATGCTGAACGGGCATCAGCTGTCGGAAGCGGCGGCGAAGTTCCCTTCGGTCTTCTCGAACGTGTTTGTGAACATGGTGCGGGCCGGGGAAACGAGCGGCAAGCTGGACGAAATGCTTGAACGGCTGGCCGTCTTTTACGAAAAAGAACATTACACAAAGGTCAAAGTCCGATCGGCGATGATCTATCCGGCCGTCATAGGCGCCCTGACGATCGTCGTGACGATGTTGATGATGATTGTCATCGTACCCCGATACGTCGCCGCATTTCAGGATATGGGGATCGAGCTTCCGTTGCCGACCCGCATCCTGATCGTCCTGAGTCACGCGATGCAGCAAACCTGGTTCCTGCTGCCGTTCCTCTTCATCATGCCCGTGCTTTTGCGGCGACTGATCCGCGGACTGCCGAATGGGCGATATATGCTCGATTACGCCAAATTGCGGATTCCCGTCCTCGGGCCCCTGAGGCGGAAACAGACGATCGCCCGGTTCAGCCGCACGTTCAGTTCGCTGTATGCGGCCGCCATTCCGGTGATGCAAATCCTGTCGATCGTCGCCGCGGTCGTCGGCAACGAAGCGATGAAACGCGTCGTGCTGGACGCCCGCGAGAGAGCGCGAAGCGGCCAGACGCTTGCCGACGCGTTCCGCGATTCCCGGCATTTCCCGCCGATGGTCGCGCACATGATTTCGATCGGGGAGAAAACCGGCGCCATCGATACCATGCTGGATAAGGTCGCCGATTTTTGCGAAGCGGATGCCGATCAGATGGCGGACCGTCTGAAATCGCTGCTCGAACCGTTCATGATCCTGGTCATGTCCCTGGTGGTTGGAGGCATCGTCGCCGCCATGCTGCTGCCGGTATTCAGGATTTTGAGCGCCACAAACAACATGGGTTGAATGTCAAAACCAAAATGAACCATAACGCGATTGGAGGAAACAAGAATGCAAGCCATTCCGGTTCAAAAGCCGAAACTGATCGGAAATCAAAAAGGGTTGACGCTGATCGAGTTGCTCGCGGTCATCATTGTGCTTGGAATCATCATGGCGATCGCCGTGCCGTCCGTCGCGGGCGTCATCGAACGGTCGAAAGTCCAGGCGGACAGGGGCAGCTGGTACGTCATCAAGGAAGCCGCCCTGCGGTACGCGCTGGTCACGAACGCCGCCAACGGCGCGACCGTCACGGTGGAAGACCTGGCTACCCAAGGTTATCTGAACGCCAAGCCCACCCCTCAGTCGAACAGGATCACAGATTTCCACACGGTCAAGATCACGCTTGCGGGCAACACGTATTCGGTTGACGTTTACAAGAGCGCTGACACAACACAACCCGCCATCTCGGAAACCGACTTTCAGTGATTGACAAACCGTAAAGAATCGCGGCGCAGGAATGGCAATGCGGTCGGGTTGCCTTTCCTGCGCTTCACCGTTGGAGGCGCATGAACATCGACGTTTGGCTCACCGTAGCGCCAGCCGCCCTGCTCGGTCTGATCATCGGCAGTTTCCTGAACGTCGTCGCGATCCGCTTGCCCAAAGGAGAATCGATCGTCCATCCTCCTTCGCATTGCTTGCAATGCGGCCGAAGGTTGAGAGCCTTCGACCTGATCCCGGTGCTGAGCTATTTGTTCCTGAAGGGAAAGTGCCGTTATTGCCGGGCCCGCATATCGCCGGCCTATCCCGTCGGGGAACTTGTCACCGCGGGAGCATTCGCCATGACCGCGTGGCGGGTCGGCTGGACGCCCGAGCTTGCCGCCGGGCTGCTGCTGGCCTCGGTCCTGATCGCCGCCGCGCACGCCGACCTGCGGACGATGCTGATCCCGGACCGGATCGTCGGGTTCGGCGTGGCGGCCGGACTGATCGCGCGGATCGTCTCGCATCCCCTTCCCTGGTGGGATTATGCGCTGGGAACCGCCCTGGGCGGCGGACTGATGCTTTTGCTCGCATACGTCAGCCGGGGCGGCATGGGCGGAGGCGACATCAAGCTGTATCTGTTCGTCGGGCTGATGCTGGGATTCAAACTGACGCTGCTGTCCATTTTCGCCGCAAGCCTGTTCGGCAGCCTGTACGGCGTCGGCCTGATGCTCGCCGGCAAGTTCCGAAGGAGAATGCAGGTGCCGTTCGGGCCGTTTATCGCGGCCGGGACGCTCGCCGCCTTCTGGTTCGGGAACGGATGGATCGACATCTACCTGGCCTTGTACCCATAAACAAGATCAAGATATTGCAGGAAGGTGCGGGCGAATGTGGAGATCGCGCTACGCTTTGGGATTGGAATTATCCGATTACGCCATTAAAATTGCCGAAGTCCGCATTCATTCCGGATCGAAGCCGACGGTGACCCGGCATGCGACGGAGCGGTTGCCGGCGAATGTCATCGAGGAAGGCCGGATTCGCGACAAAGACCTCGCCATTATGGCCTTGCGAAACCTGGTGAACCGCGCCCGCCCGCACACGCGCAAGGTGCATTTTGTTTTGCCCGGCGCACTGGTGATGGTCCGTTTTCTGAAATTGCCCGACCTCCCCGCGAAGCGTTTGCGCAAAGTGATCGAATTCGATCTGAAACACAACGTCCCTCTTCCGTTCGAGACGCCGCATTACGATTTCGTCAAGCTGGGTGTTCCGGAACATACGAATCGGCGAAAGAAAAACCGCAGACCAGACCGGCGGGAGGGACGGGAAAGTCCCGGATCTGGCGGGGAAACGGCTGAAAATCCCCTGTGCGACGTGATGCTGGCGGCGGTCCCGCTCGATACGGTTCGCGAATATACGGAGGTCGTGACTGCCGCGGGACTCAAAGTCCGCAGCATCGAGATCAGGCCGCTGTCGCTGTATCGTCTCATCGAACGAACGGGACAGACGGAGCCCGACGGCACGTTCCTTGTGGCGGATGTGGGCGAGACCGTGTCCGACCTGAGCATTTTTCACAACGGAGAGCTCAGGATCACCCGCAGCATCCCGATCGTGTTCTCGCCGCGGCGGGGGAGCGGCCCGGACGGCGAGCCGCCGGAAACGCATGATCCGGGCGGACGGAGCGGACCGGATCCGGAAACCGTCTTTCAAAGCGCCTGTTCCGATCTGGCGCATGAACTGGAGCGTCTGATCATTTTTTTTCGCTATTCCCTCAATTACCGGGATCGGGAGATCGGACGGATCATTCTGTCGGGAGACGCTCCGCGCCTTGACGAGATCGCGCGCATCCTGGCCGACCGGCTGACGCCCGAAGTGCGCCTGATCGACGGAGAAGCGTTCAGATTGCGGGCGTTTCACGGGGAAAAGACGTTCCCTTCGTTGGCGGTGCCGATCGGGCTTGCCCTCAGGGGGAACAGGCGATGAAGACGATCAATCTCCTGCCGCGCAAACCGTTTGTCGAACGGGCGTTCAAGCTCTTGTTCGCGGCCGTCGTGATGCTCTCGGCGGCGATTTGCGCCGCCATTTTGACCCTCGATACGGATTACAGCTCGGACACCCGGGCGATCGAGGCGGAGATCCGCCGGATGGAAGCGCGGATAGCGGAGCTCGCCGGCGAGCGCAAGCCCGATCCGCTTTTCTCCGACTTCGCGGCTTACCGCAATCTGGTGAACAACCTGGAACGAGCGAGGCGCGACTGGGAGCCGGTGCTGGCTGCCATCACGGGCGCGCTGCCTTCCGATGCCCGGGTCACTTCGATGGCGACCGGAGAAGACGGAAAGCTGACGATGGCGGCCGATTTCCGGGAGTGGAACGAAATCGCGGAGTACGCCGTCAGACTCCAGGCGACGGAACCGGTCGAAGAAGTTGCGGTCAGGAGCATCGTGCGTGAGAATCGGCAGGTATTGGTGCCGCCCGGGCCGCCCAATGCGGCGCAGGGACCGCAAACCGCCCGGCTGTATTCGGCCGTTTTGGAGCTGACGCTCGCCGAAAATTCCTCGATGATGCGGGAGACCGACCAATGAACGGCAACGGAAACGACAACGGAAAACCGCTCAAAGGAGCCGCAAGATGGAACGACCGGATCCGCAAGCCGGGGGCGATTCTGCTGCTCGCCCTGATCGCTTCGGCGACGCTGAATGCGCTGCTGTTCGGCTTTACCTTGTACCCCGCCGTGAAAAAGCAGGTGGCGCTGAAGCTGAAGCATTTTGAGGCGGAACTCAAACTGGCGGCGCTCGAGAAGACTCCTGTGCCGGAACGCGTCGATCCCGCCGAACTGGAGAAACTGCTCCGCCGGATGCCGACGAAGCCTGAAATCGCGCGGTTCCTTTTCGCGCTTCGGGAGATCGGGCGGCGAAGCGGCGCGGAGATTGTTCAACTGACAACCGGCGAATTGGAAATAAAGAAGGAAGACGCGATTTCGTACCTTTTCAGCCAGGACGGCCTGAACGCTATCGCAAAAAGGCCGGACGCCCCGGCCGCGCCCGGGGCGGAAGCGGACAAGAAAGATTCGGACAACGCGGTTTATGAAGAAATCCGCTATGAGCTCGCGGTCCGGGGCTCTTACCGGCAAATTGTGGATTTTGTCCGCGGCGTCCATCGTATGGAACGGCTGGTGTCGATTCCGGTATGGCGAATCGTTCAGGGAACCCCGGAAGGGGTGCGGGAGGAGCAGCCGCTGGTGATGACGATGGTTCTGGTCCTGTATGCGGGGATCGGTTACGACGGGAAATTTCCCGAGTTGCCGCAGCCGGAGGTTCCTTCCGTGCAGGCCGGCAGGCTCGATCCGACGATGAGCGATTGGAAGTTTCAGGAGACGCTTCGCAAGCGGCTGTCGGACGACGGTTAGCATGCAAGGAGGATCGGTCGCATGGCGGATTCGCGCAAGCGGGAGCGTGAGAGAGGCGCTTCGATGATCGAAGTAATGGGGGCGTCCGCGATCCTGGGGATCGTCATCGTGGCTTTTCTGTATCTGTCTCAACACATGGCGCTTGCCGACCGCAAGTCGTCCTTGGAGACTCGGGCGCTCCGTGTCGCCGAGGAAAAGCTGAACTTCGCGCGCGCTTATGTGCAGGAATATCAGGTTCTGCCACCGAACGAGCCGGATGCCGAAGGATTTTCGGTCGTTTACCAGTTGTCCGGCCTGAGGGACGATCCGATCGGTTATGCGACGGATTCGTTCGGGCCCAGGCACCTGTCGCTGCAGTCGATCGTGTTGACCGGCGGGGCCGGCGGATCGCCGCAGCCGATGGTGCTGACGGCGACCGTCTCATGGAGGGAATAGCGATGCGGCTCGACAACCGGGGCGTTACGCTGGTGGAACTGGTGATGGGCCTGTTTGTCTCTTTTCTTGTGCTTGCCGTTGCGTTTGCGCTGTTTACGTCGATGTTCCACGCCACGGAGACCGGCGCGCAACGATACATGGACAAATCCGCCGCGGATATCACCATGAACAAGCTGGCCGCCGAACTGTCGGATGCGACGCGGGTCGTCCATTTCGCCGCGTCGAACGAACTGCGCTACACCAACGGAAGCGCCGTTCGGTCGCTCGTGTTCGATCCCGCGGGGAAGACGCTGACGCTCTACGAATTCAGCGAAGGCGAGGACCCGGCGGTAAAACTGGCGAACATGAACAATCCGTCGATCAGCCTGGCGAACAACCCGCAGCTTTACAGCAAACCTCGAACGTTTCCGGCCAAGGTGACGGCCGTGAGTTTTACGGATGAACAAGGGGTCCCGCTGACCGACGTGCCGCTTGGCGACGGGGCGCTGATTCGGTTTTCGGTCACGTTTGAACAAAGCGAGGTCAAAATCAACGGGGTGCGCGTGCCGGTGACGCAAACGGCCGAAACGATGGTGAAGCTTTTTCGCGACTCGGCTTGACGGACGATGGCCGGGTGAAAGGTTCAATTCCGAAGCATTCGGGACGGGGAGGTGAGGATCGGATGCCGCGCTTAGCCGCAAAGAAGGCGGACCATGAGCGTGGTTCCGCGGCGCTGCTGTACGTTCTCATGCTCATGTTCGTTCTGGCGGTCACCGTTCCGGTAATCCTTTCGCTGACGTCCAATGCTTCCCTGTCCGATCAGACGTCCCGCAACGAGAAACTCGCGACCCACCTCGCGATCGGAGGCATGGAGGCGATGCTCGCATATCTTCGCTCGTACACGCCCGACGGCGGTCTGGAACGGGACGAATATCTGCTGGGATACCCCGGTTTCGGCGAGAAAACGTTCAATACGCCCGAAGGCGTTCGCGTCCGTTACAGGGCGACGATCACGACGGAGAATCAAGGCCGGTATGTCGTCAGGATCGAGGTCGAGGCGGGCACGGGCGCATACATGCGCGAGAAATCGATCGAGTTCATGTTCGCGCCGACGGGACCGGAAGAACTGAGGGTCGTCACGGACGACACCGAACGGATCACGGTGCCGGTCGGCAGCGGCGGACTGTTTGTGGAGGGGGACTACGACGAGAACA
>Ga0310826_100946_pt1 | contig 19428 bp, 19 predicted proteins | sample WT_ome_FD_201306 | JGI IMG/M metagenome (GOLD analysis project Ga0310826, IMG submission 201306) | Sorghum-adapted microbial communities enriched on wild type (WT) sorghum from Joint BioEnergy Institute, Emeryville, California, United... ... | reverse complement strand
CAGGAAGGAAGTGGCATCCGTAGAGGCGTGTGTGTTGCCGGCTCGGAGCATGGCGTTCAGGCACAGGCGGGTTTGGCCTTCGAACACCAGAAGGGGATGGTAGCTCTTCCGACCCGGTTTATGCGGACTAGATTGACGAGCTTGGAGCAGCGCTAAAGGAAGGCGTCACGGCAGGCGATTGCCTGTATATGCCCGGAAAAACTCCCGAAATACACGCCGAAAACCCGCGCTGAGCGCCCTTTCACCCCCTGCCTTGCAAACACGGCGCAAACAACGGCGAGGCGAAATCGTTTACAACCACCCCATGAGCCGAGCGCGCGTTTGTATGGCGCGGCATGGAAAAAGGGAACCCGCAAAAGGGTTCCCTTGGGGTTATGATCCTGCTTCACGCGGGGATCGCCGCTTTCTCACAGTCAGGCGTGCCGGTGTACAACCGGAAGCCGCACAAGCTTGTCGAACTTCGAGGCAGCGGCTTCCTGCAATCCCGGAAACAGGTGCGAGCAGCAAGACTTGCTTTATGCCCTATCTTTCCAAAACGCTTCGCAAATAGCGGGAACGCAACAATAAAAAGTACACGACAAGTGCCGCAAAAAAGAACACCAGCACCACCGATGCGGAGCCGCCGAGGGAAGCGGACATCCGCGTTTGCAAAGTTTGCAGCGCGAACACAGAATGAAGGGTGGCGACGAGGAAGGGAATAAAGAACAGGATCGCCAACTGGATCGTCGTGATCTTCTTCACCTCGCGCACCGTCATGCCGATTTTGCACAGGTTGCGGTACTTCACCTTTTCCTCCTGAACATCCGTATAGAAGCGAAAGTAGATAAAACTTCCGGCGGCGATAAAAAACACGATGCTGATAAACGTTCCCACAAAGAGAATCAATTTGTACGTAAGCTGGTCCTTTTTGTACCAATCCGGCGAAGATCGATACTTGAACGTGGTGAAATCCACTTCGATTTGCGCGCGGATGTTTTCTGCCGCGGCCACCGCTTCGGTCCAGTTCCGAACGGAATAACCGTAATATATCCCTTCTTTGAACGCAGAACCCGTCATATTCTCAAAATCCGCATCGCTGATCACGAACAACCTGGAAAATGAACCTTCCGGAAATATGTTGTCTTGGACAACACCGACAAGCCTCAGCGGAACCCCACCGAAGTCTACGGTTTCCTGGTTCCGGAACTTTATGCGGGTATCCGATTTGTTCGTCCAAATAGAAACTTCAACGGCTTCTCCGGATTGCACTTGCACGGGTTCCCGGTTCAACACGGCTGCCAACTGGTTGTAACCTTCGGCAGAAATTACCGCGGAATTCTGTATTGCGTAGCTATCCAGCTCCACAAACGGAATCGAGACCATTTCATACGACAGCCCTTCTTCCTCCAGAGTGGAAGAGATGAGCGAAAGATGGTTTTCGCGCTGGGCGTCCGACGAATACGAAAAATAACTGAACGGGATCGGATAACTCTTTGCGTATTCTTCCTCCACTGATTGAAAAATGGAGAAAAACGCCGCCATCGTCGAGAAGGACACCGTACAGGTGATCGTGACGACAAACAACAAACGGGCGTTGTCTTTCATTCTATACATCAAATCCGATATCCACACCAGATTGGTTTTCCGAAAAAATAACGCCGGAAGGGATCTAAGCCGTCTCAAGACAAATACGCTGAGTTGAGCGTAGAACAAATACGTTCCTGCCGAAACCAATACGGCAATAACCCCCAAATCGAAAGGAATCGTCATCTGGTTCACCACGATAGTATAACCCGCCGCGATCAACAGAAGCCCCGCCATCGAAAGCAAGGCGGATGCTTTGGGCGGCGTCTTCGGTTTTTGATTCCCTTTCAGCAGTTCGATGATCACCTTGGAGCTTACGGCCCACGGTGCCATCCAGGAAATCAACAGGAACATGACGAGAAAGCCTGCAACGGTGAACAGCATCGCTTTCACTGGCACGTAAAATTCCAGTTCCGGAATCTCCAGAATTATCGAGGCAAACAACAGGAAATATTTTGACATAAAGAGTCCGACGGCGATCCCCGTCACCATCGCCGCCAGGCCGATGATGAAATTCTCCAGGAAGATCAAACGGTTCAACTGCTTGCGAGTCGCCCCCAGCATCGTCAACAAACCGAATTCATGAAATCGCGTCCTCAGGAAAGTTCCCACCGAATAAAGAATAAACAAAAACGAAAATATGGCGATCGCCACTTCTCCCGTGGACATAACAAGATATACAGGGCCGGACGTGAAACGCTCCCCGATCCGCGGGTGAAACAAATTGACCGCAAAGAGGAAAAAGACCAGGATGGAAAACGTGCAGCTCAGAAAATAAGCCAAATACGCCTTGTAGTTTCTTTGTACATTGTTAATTGCGAACTTTCGGAAGGTCACGAGCGTCACCTCCCATAAAGGACAGCACGTCCATTATGGCGCCGTAGAAATCGTTCCATTGTTCCCCCCGATAAATCTCGTTGTACACCGCTCCGTCCCGGATGAAAATCACCCGGTCGCAAAAGCTTGCAGCGGTGGGGTCATGCGTGACCATCAATATCGTGGTGCCCAGTTCGCGATTGATGCGGCGGAACAATTCCATCACGTCGCGCGATGATTTCGTGTCCAGATTGCCGGTCGGTTCATCCGCGAGCAGCAATGCCGGTTCATGGATAACCGCTCTCGCGATGGCGGCGCGTTGCGCTTGCCCGCCGGAGATTTCGTAGGTCCGCTTGTCCAGAATGCCGGCAATGCCGAGAATAGGGGCGATGGCCTCTAACCGTTGGTTCATCTTCCTGACCGATACGCCGTCCAGAGCCAGCGGCAGATAAATGTTTTCCCGGACGGTCAACGTGTTCAGCAAATTGAAATTCTGAAACACGAAGCCAAGTTCGCGGCGGCGGAAGACGGCCAATTGATCTGACGGCAGTTGGTGCGGCTCTTTGCCGTTGATGACCACTTGTCCCGTCGTCGGATGATCAATCGTCGAGATGACATTGAGCATCGTCGTCTTTCCGCTCCCCGACGGCCCCATCACTCCTACAAATTGCCCTTTTGGGACAACAAAGTCGATATGTTTCAGCGCTTGGCAAGACACTTTTCCCTCGTATATTTTCGAAACCTTTCGGATTTCCAGCATATTCATGCGCGTTCACTCCTTTCTTGATCCTGTATTTAGGTTATAAGAAAGGAGGAGACTCAGCCATCTTTCCAAATAACATGAACATTACAGATTTGTCACGTTGGCGTCCCCGGGATGATCGGATACCGGGAAAAGAATCGTGAACTTGGTTCCCACCCCCGAGGATGATTCGACTGAAACGTCATGATCCAACTCATTGCAAATTTTCCGCACGAGGTACAAACCGATCCCGGTGGACTCGCCGAATTTCCGGCCGTTCACCCCCGTAAAATACAAATCAAAGATTCGGGGCAAGTCTTGCGGCGGGATGCCCACGCCTTCGTCTTCCACGACCAAGGTCATCCGGTTTCCCTGCGGTTCCGCATATACGCGGATACTTTTGTTTTCTCCTCCGGTGTATCGGATGGCGTTGGTCAAAAGCTGAGTCAGCACAAACTTCAGCCATTTGCGGTCTGAGAGTACGCGGACGTCCGGCGGGATTTCGACAACGGGATAAATTTGGCGATGGATAAAGTGGTTTTTGAGCTCGTTTACGACTTCATACGCCAAAGGATGCAACCACACGGACTGGATGTGGAAATCTTGACGGAAGGAGGACATGCGTGAAAGCGTCAAAATCATGTTCAACAAGTACTCCATCCGGTGGATTTCCATCCGCATTTCTTCCGCTCCGTCCGTATCCTCTCGATCCTGAACGATCAGATGCAGCGCAGAAATCGGCGTTTTCATCAAATGGACGAAACGGTTCATAAAATCGATCCGCTCCTGAATTTCCCGGATGGATTTTTCACTTTCCCGCTGCATAAGCTGAAACTGGCGAGCCAGCCCTTCTTTGAAAGCACGCAGGAGCGGCGAAGCGACGTCCATGTGCAAAAAAGTTTTGGCGTCGTTCCAGTCAGGAACCCGGCTCAACCATCGATAACCGCTGTGTCCCGCTGCATAGCGAAAGGCCAGAAAGACGATCAGCAAAAATAGACTTACCAGAAACAAATACACGATGTTGCCTTCTACCATCTTCTCGTCCAACCAGCGGAACGTGCAGTACAAATAGAAGAACTGCAGAAGGTGAAGCGCGATAATTGAAGTGTGCTCCCTGATAAACAATCTCATTCCGCGTTTACCTCTTTCCAAGATACGTGCAGTCGGTAACCCATCCCTTTGACGGTTTCGATTGCGTTTTCGATGCCGAGCTGTGCAAACTTCTTGCGCAGCCGGGCGACATTGACATTCAAGGTGTTTTCGCTGATAAACTCTTTGTCGTCCCACATGCGTTCAAAAATTTTTTCCCGTTTCACGGTACGAGGATATTTGCTGATCAACAAGTCGAGCAAATCCGCTTCTTTTTTCATGAGGGACACGCTCTGTTGCCCGTAATGCAGTTCCGGACGTTCCGGGTAAAAGGTCAGCCCGTAAAAATGAATTTTCCGTTCCATATCCGAGGAACCGCCGGACAGTTCCCCGTATACCCGCCGGATTTGGCTTTTGATTTTCGCTACGACAACATCATAATAAAAAGGTTTGGTGATAAAGTCGTCGGCACCGCACTCGATTGCCAAAACCTGATCCAGTTCGCCGGTCCGTGCGGAAATGAAAATAATTGGACAGGACGAGAGTTTGCGTATTTTTTTGCACCAATAGTACCCGTCATACTTGGGCAAGTTGACGTCCAGCATTACGACATGGGGCATGACCTGTAAAAAAACTTGATCTATGGACTCAAACCTTTCCGTGACGACGGGGTGATATCCGTACTTTTCCAGATGCATGGAAATGCGTTCCGCGATGATTTTGTCGTCTTCCACAATCAAAATGCGGTACATGACGTCCTCCTTCCCATAGCTCAATAATAGCAATTCCGCTGCCCCGACGCGATCTCAAGCGACTGGATATGGTCATTGAATTCATGTCCCCCAAGGAATTGGTAGACTCGGGCCTGTTTACGAAAGAAGCTTTGGACATCTCCCTGTCCCGCGTCGAGAAAGCTTTGAACCTGATTTTGAACGTGGACTACAGGACCATCGACCCCGAAGCCTGGGGCAAGGAACTTGCAGAAAATCAAAGGGGCGGGTCGAGTGCACAAAGTTATATGAACGCGTTATATGCCGAATCCGCCATTGAAAACAGACTCCATATCGAAGGCACTGCCAAAGTCGAACCTTCGATGATCTACGACAACGGTCCCGGATGGTATGTCCGCGCGAAAGTGAAGTTCATAATCCATAACTATGACAAGACGGCGGACCGCATCCTGTACAATTATACCTTCAAACACAAGCTCGAAACCGGAGTTTGGTATGAAGGTTATGCCGACATCCATTTCAGTTCGGTCACGTATGGCCCCTCGTCGACCAAAGAGGCCGGTATATTTGTTGGCGCAAGCTTGTTTGAATGGGCCATGTATAACGGCACTCGTTATCATATCCCCCATCTTCATTCGGGGTGGATTATTGACTAAATCATTCATCTTCAAACGTTCGGCAACAATTGATGGCCGGAATCTCGACATGCACCCGATGAAGGGTGCAGGGTCCGGGCCCTGTCCGTAGCGATCCGGGATGGCGACTAGGATCGGATCGTGCGGCTGTATCGCAGCGGACCGGTGTCGATGTCTTGTCCGACCGCGCGGTGGCCATGGATCTGTTGCGCTCCGTCCCCGCTTCATTGCGCTCCGGCCGCCTCCAGCATTTCGACGATTTCCGTCAACCCGGCTTTCTTCGCCGTCTCCAGCAGCGTTTCGTCACCGAGCCACAACGCATTCGGATCGGCGCCATGATCCAGCAGCAGGTGCACCATGTCGGCATTGCCGTTCTCCACCGCAACCCAAATTTCCGGATGGACGGTGCGGTTCGGCAGGGCGCCTGCTTGCAGCAACAGGGCGGCCAACTCGAGATCGTTGTTCCATACCGCTATCGACAACGGCGTCGAGCCGTGAAACGGTTCGGGATCCGGATTCGCCCCGGCGTCTAGCAGCAGCTTGATCATCTCGATATTTCGTTGGCTCACGGCGGTAAGCAGCGCGGTGCTCCGGTCGGGATCGGCGCCGGCTTTCAACAGTTCCAGGACTTTTTCCGGCTGATTGTCCGATACCGCGTAATACAATTGTTCGTGGATGGTTCGATTTTTCGAGTACTGTTGGACCCAATACAAGATTTCGGGATCATCGGCGGTTTTGGCATAGTCCAGCGCCGTATGGCCTTCGCTGTCCGGCGCGTCCGGGTCGGCCCCCGCCTCCAGCAACAAACGGACCACCTCCGTCAAGTCGTCAACGATGGCCAAGGTCAATGCATACGTATAAGTGCCTTCCGAAAGGAATTCGTCTTTCGCATTCGGATCGGCGCCGGCTTTGAGCAGGTCGGCCACGATGTCCCGAACGGCGGAAGGCGGCTTGTTCGGGATTAGATGGCTGAATATGGCGCTGGAAAGCGGAATGCTGCCTTCAAACGTTCTCGCGTTCGGATCGGCCCCGGATTTGAGCAGCAGCCGGACGATATCCCGATGGCCGAACAATGCCGCCTGGTGCAATGCGAGCCTTCCCGCTCCATCCTGTTCGTTCGGGTCGGCCCCCGCTTCCAGAAGCCGCCGGACCTCGGCCAGGTTCCCCGCTTCCGCCGCGTCGATCAGAGCGGAAGCATCGGCGGCAACGTCGATGTCCTCAACCGCAGGCGTGCTTGCTTTCGCGGGCGCACCTGCTTTCGCGGGCGTGCCTGCCTTCGGAGCCGCGTCGGCAGAACCGGCTTCGGCCGTTGCCCGTACCCGAACATTCGGCACCGTGTCGCGCTCCTCCCGTTTCCGTTTCCAGTCCTCCGCCGTCAACAGCGCCACGCCGGTTTCGTTGCGGACGATTTCGATCCCCTTGTCTCTATCGAGCAATTCATGTCTCAAATACATGATGCCATCCACAACGGGCGGCTGGTCTCGGGAAACATGCGCAAAGGCAAATATCAGGGTATGCCATCTGCCGTTCACGTAGGCGTATTCGATCCGGCCGTCGTCGCCGAAGACGCCGCGCAGCCCGTCGGAGGCATAGGCGTCCACCAACTTCGCAAACGCGTCCCCGATGCCCACTCCCCGTTTCGTCGCGAACTCTTTGTCTTCAGACGCGATGCCGGCGATTTTGTCGTCCAACAAAAAGAAGCTCAATTTGTCATACAAATAAAGGATGGGATCGATCTTCTCCCAGTGGTGAATGTCTTTGGCCTTTGGAACTCCCAGCGTGTTCAGCAGCTTTTGTTTGTCGTCGCCCAACTTCAAACCGTAGACCGACAATTCGTCCGTTTCGAAGCGTTCCTGGGAGCCGGACAAAAACCCGCATCCGGCCAGCGGAACGAGAAAAACGAATGTGAGCAGCATCAAGGACAACCATGTTTTCCGCATTTTTTGTTGCCTCCGTGATAGCAAAGAACGATGACTTTAGCAGCATTTTTATGTTATCAGGAAAACACCCCCTGAAAATAGAAGTTGGATTCACTGGGGGAGGCAGGTTCATTGGGAACAGTCCCTTGGACTAATGTCCAGCAGCATATAAAAAGGGTTGGCGCAACGCGCAACCCGTTTTCCGCCAACCCAAAATCCTTTCCATTCATCAAGCATGGAAACCGATCTTTTCGCCGGAATCTTTCACGCCTGACACCAGCCGTTCCGCTGCCAGCAACTGCTTCAGGGCGTTTTCGATATCGGCGGTTTGCATGGTTTTCAGATCGTTGTCCATCCGCTCAGCCATACAGCTGACCGCCGTCTGGAACCATTTCCGCAATAAGGGCACCTGAACGCCGGTGCCCTTCCTCGCAATGCGGGATCAGGCATATGGCGTGCAATGTCTAGGGGAGTTCGGGAAGCTCAGACAGCGAGGTCGGTTCTTCCGGCATTTTCTTGATGGTGTCCAAAACGTCCAGCAGCCGGAATGAGAAGGCCATCGCTTCCGCGCGGGTCAAATACCCCTCGCCTTCATACCCCTCAATCGTGGGGGCCGATCTCCCTTGCGAATATCCTTTGCCCAAAACGTATTGAATCGCATGGTCGCCGGAGAAATTCATACCGTCAGCGCCGGCGATAATCTCGGCGACCTTGGCACGCGTAATGGGCGCTTTTCTTGCTTCGAAGTCGTGGAGTCCGGCAACCGGCATGTTGAAGATCTCGGCGAATCCGTACACGCCCCTTGCCAGCATCGCGGGGTCGGTTCGCGGCCGGATGAAAAACGCCAGGAATTCCTCCTCGGTAATGGACTGGTCGGGTCTGAAGGTGCCGTCTCCATATCCCCTGACGTACCCTCTCTCAGCCCCCCATTTGATGGCTTCTTCCGCCCAGTGACCGTCAATGTCCGTGAACTGGGGAATGGCCGCTTTTACATTAACAAAAAAGTAGCTGCTCCAATCACCAAACGACACATCGACCGGATAACCCGTTTCATTTGAATACAGATGGGCGGTGATCCGGCCGTTTTCGTCTATGCTGAAATACTTTTTGGCCTCGTCATGGCGGACCGTGATTTTCACGCTTTTGGTAATATCCACGGTTTCGCCTTGTTCATCGGTGAGAATGAATTGAAGCTGAAGAAACTCCCCTTCCGTCACGCGCAGCGATTGGTCACGGTAGAACGGCTTACCGTCGGCGAGCATCGTGATTTCGCCGTTTGCCGCATGGGCTGTGAAAGAAAAGAGCGAGCTTGAAAGGGCGAGAATGGCGAGCGTCAACATGGAGTATTTCCGCTGATGGTTGAACATTTTGTACCTCCTGTCGGGAAATCGTTCAGCGGCAACCTTTTCAGGTTCCATTTCGACTTATACCATGTTGACGCGGCGGTTTCCGTATTTGGGGCAACCCTCTTTTTGTGATGAATGCCGCTTGAAAGTTGAGGCATGCGCCACAAACGGATGTTCCCGCGGGAATTTCATCTTTAAATGGTCGATACATCATATTTGTATGCACTGTGCCATCTCCGGCTCAGTTCCGGTTCTTTCCGGGCTTCCGCGATATCCCGCAGCGCCTGCAGGTTTTCGATATAGATATGGCGGTTGCGAATGTGGATGATGCCGTCATCCCGAAGCTCCTGCAACACTTTCGCCGTCGCTTCCCGGCCGGCGCCGATCATGCCCGCCATGTGCTGCTGCGTAATTCTCCAATTGATCAACAGCCCGTCTTCGGTGGAAACCCCGAAATTGATGACCAGATCCAGCAGCAGATTCGCCACCCGGACCTTCATGTCCAGAAAGGCGAGATATTCCAGTTTCCGGTCCGCCTGGATCAGGCGCTCGCTCAGAACATAAATGACTTTTCGCATGATTTCGGGATACTGACGGGTCAGTTCCATCAAGTCGCTGCGCTTGATCATCCACAATTCGGCCGGTTCGATCACCGCGACGGATGCGGTTCGTCTGTTGTCGTAATGAAACATTTCGAGTTCGCCGATCACTTCGCCCGGAAACTGATGCCCCAGAATGATCTCGTGCTCATCCCGCTGCAGATAAATTTTCAAGATGCCGGATTTCACGATGTACATCTCGTGGCTTTCGTCGCCCTGGAAGAACAGGATCTGCCCCTTCGGATATCGCCGCTCCGCGAACAGCGATTCCACCCGTTCCCGATCCTTCTCTTCAATCATGCCTCGGAAAAAGGGTGTCTCCAGCACGGACAAGTACATTGAATCCGCCCCTTTTCTTCGACTTCGGCCATCTTGGTGAAGGATTGGCATCTCTCATTATATCATGATATCATGTCGAAATCCGGGCCGAGGACTTGGGAAAATGACCGCCCGCAAAGGGCTCGGCAGGTACCTTCCGGCATCGCGAAGGCAACCGCCAGCTGCTGGACGGCTTTGCGGACAGGAATGACGGGCTTGACAAGAAGCGGGCATGGATAAAGGGAACCCAAAATCGGGTTCCCTTATGGAAGACAACGGTCAGATCAATCCGGACTTCTGCAGCAGTCTTCGCACGATCACCGCAGCTTCCGCACGCGTAATCGAATCGCCCGGCGCAATCCGGCCATCATCCCGGCCGGAAACGATGCCCGCCTGAATCCCGGCTGCCACGCCGGATTTGGCCCAACTCGACACGCCGGCCGCATCCGCGAACGAAGCGAGCATCTTATCCGCTTCCTCGGGCGAAACATCCGCCGTCAGCCCGGTTATCGCCATTGCTCTGGCGATGATCACCATCGCCTGTTCGCGGGTGATCCGCTCCGCCGGACGGAACGCGCCGTCTTCGTAGCCTTTCATCAGGCCGTATTCATAAGCCGTCCGGACGACACCGGCGTACCAGTCGCCGCTCCTTACGTCGGTGAACGGAACCGTTCCGTCTTCCGGCGACAGACCCAATCCCCTGACGATGATCGCGGCAAATTCCGCCCGCGTAATCGGCAGATCGGGCGCGAAGTTCCCGTTGCCGACCCCGCTCGCCACCATCCGGGAGCCCATGTCGTTGACCGCTTCCTCGGCCCAATGACCCGCCGCGTCGCGGAACGCGAGCGGATGCCAGACGACGGCATAGATGCTGTTCGTCAGGCTGCGGATTTTGGCGTAATGCCTGCCGTCGATGACGACAACTCCGGTCGGTACATGGCGAACCTTTCCGTCCGGTTCCACAGCGATGCCGGTCGTGATCTTGCCGGGATCGGCGTCTTCTGGAATCGCGATCGTCCGTTCCACATACGCGTTGAAACGCGACACCACGACCGTTTTGTCGCCGAACGTCGCCGTTACCTTGAATTCGATCGGCGGGACAACGATGGCGAACGTTTCGTCCATGCCGAGGCGCCGAAAGACGCCGGACAGATCGACGGCCGGCTTGGATATTTCAATCCGAATCTTGATCTCTTCCGGCTTCACGTTGCCGCCGAAAAGATCATGGCGCTCCGGATCATGTCCCTCTCCGGCCGCGAGAAGCGTTCCGCCAGATTGCAGATCGCCTCCCAGCCGAAGAAAGACCAGAAGATGAGCACGATCGCCTCGCCGACCGGAACCCACCCTTTTGCGAAGAACGGCCTGAAACGGTCCGGTTCGATGTGGGGGGCGTTCGTCACGACGGCAAGAAGCAGCAGCCCGAGCAGCAGCGAGCTGAACAGGAGCGACACCCGCCCGCTGATCCGGATGCCGAAATGATTGGCCAAACCGGCAACCAGCAGCACCAGGCAGGCCAGCGCCGCCGCGGCGCCGGCGGACAAGCCGAAAGCGGCGGCCAGGTAGCCGGCGCCCGTCATGGCCACGATCATCTGGCCGACCGACGCGGTCAGAAAGTAGAACCAGCCGGCCAGATGGCCGGGATGTTCGCCGAACGCCATGCGGATGAACGTGGCGGCGCCTCCCGCATCGGGATGGGCGCGGGACAGCGAGGCGAAGGCGTACGCCAGCGGAAAACTGAACAGGATCATGACGGCCCAGGAGACGAGAGACGCGGGACCGGCGACGGTCGCCGCGCCGGATGACACAAAAAGGATGCCCGAGCCGAGAATGGCCGCGATGTACAGCGCAACCGCCTGCGGCAAGGTAATGGTTCCGTGCATGAAAGGCAGCCTCCTTCGAATGTTGGCCGCAACCCGCATGCAGGGTCGCCGGCGCTCTTCGGGAGACGCGTCTCATGAAACACATTACCGGCCGCGGGACGAAAAATCATCGCGGATTGTTGCGATGCAATTCCGGCCTACAGCACAAAGGCGACAAGAAAATAGCCGATCGTGTTCCCGAAGGCGTGGGACAGCCAGCCGGGAATGAGGCTTCCGTTGCCGTGCTTTTCTTTGATCCACCCGATGAAGTAGCCGGCCGCGCCGGTGAGGACGATGATCATGACGGCCTGCCAGGCGGCGAACCGGCCCGCCGCAGCAAAGATGATGAGCAGCCCGTGAATGACGCCGAAGATTGCGGCCTGCAGAAGGTTGCCTTTCCGGAAGCCGAACCGGTCGATCAGCCGCCTGCCGATGAATCCCCTGAACAAGATTTCTTCCGACAGCGACGTCCTGATCCACGCGATGACGAGCAAAGCCAGCGCCGTGTCGGCGGACAATCCCGCGGCGCGCAGTTTTCCCGTCACCGTGGCTTCGTCGTGAAGCAGCTCCACGGAGTCCGTCGCCAGAAAAATGCCCCACATGACGGCAAACAAACCGACCGAGGCCAGCAGGGCTAAAATCACGGTCCGCTTTTCCGGCCGGAAGAAGCCGACGGATCGCAGAAACCCTTTCGCCTTTTTCGCGGTGACGAGATGCACGATGAACGGAATGAGCGAAAACACCAGCACCTGGATGACGGACGACAACAGTTCGCCAAAAAACACGCTTTCTCCACCTTTGCCGTGAAATTCCGTGAATGTCCAGTGAAAACATCGGGTCGGTCCCGGGCCGTTCCCGCTTGAACCACCTAAATCCGCTTTCCATGATCGCCTTCTCTTTTTCACCGATTTTGTGCGGCAATCGTCTGGAACACATTCATGTTGTCACGATTCATGACCCGCCTGTTCGGTTTTGATTATATTAATTTTATGAAGAAAATAATAGAATTTTGGCGAAAAAAACGGACGCGGGATTGGCGCAGGGAAACGATGACGTTGATTTTGCGGAAATGACCGGGTGGCCCCGGCAGGCCCGCATCCGGTTGAAAGACGGGCAGACAGGCGGACCTCAGCGTTCCGCCGGCCCGTCTTTTTTCATCCGAAGAAGCGCCAGAATCTCGTCAGGCTCAAACACATAGGTCTGCCCGCACAAATGGCAAGTCACTTCGATGGCATCCCGCCGCTTGCAGGCCGCGGTCAGTTCGCTCATTCCCAGCGAGTACAGCATCGGCATCATCATGTCCCGGGAGCAGTCGCAGGCCGCGTGCAGCAGCCGTTCCTCTTTGATTTCGACGTCGTCAAACAGGTGGAACGGCATCCGGCGAAACGCCTCCCCTTTCATCGTTTCGGACGGAATGTCCGACAGTCGTTTCAGAACGGCCCGGATGTCGTCGATCAGTCCGGCGGGCGCGCCGGGAAGCAGCTGGGCCAGCACGCCGATTGCCGTCCCGATCCGGCCGTCTTCCGCATAGCCGATATGGATTGCGAAGCAAGTCGGCGTCTGTTCGCTTTGCTGAAAATAATGCGACAGGTCGTCCACAATGTTGCGGAATGGCATGTCCGTGATCCCCGTCACGCTGCGGAACATCCCGATATCTTTCACGACCCGGACGGTCCCCCGGTCGCCGACCATTTGCGCGATGGTCCGATCGTCGATTCGTCCGGCGGACGCCTGCCACGGCCCGTCGCCGGCCGTTCCCCGCACGTGCCCCCGCCAGTCCGCATCGGCCAGCAGCGTGGAAGCCGGGTTGCTCAATTTCACTTGAAGACTCACGCGTTGTGGCTCCTTCAGCGTTCCGGCCAGCAGGCTCGCAGCCGATACGGTCAATGCAAGCGCATGGCGAAGCGGCCTGGTTCTGATGGGCTGGCGATGGCAGATGGTTTCCAGCAGGTCCGCATTGCTCGCCCACAATATCAAGGCGTTGTTCCCGCAGGCCAGCGATTTGATCAAAACATTTTCCACGATATTTCGTCCTCCGTCCCTTCGTCCGATGGTTCCCCCGGATTGGAAATGATTGGCGGCATCGATTATAATTCATGACACTGTGTCAGGTTCAACCGGGCATTTCGGCGTTCGCCCGGAACGGAAGGAAGCGGGGAACGTGAAACAAACGGGTAGCGAAACAAGCTGGAAAATCGGCGAACTGGCGAAAAAAACCGGCCTCACCGTCCGGATGCTGCATCACTATGACCGGATCGGCCTGCTGGCTCCATCGCGGCATACGGCAGCCGGGCACCGGCTGTATACCATCGAAGATTTGAAAAAACTCCAGCAAATCGTTTCCCTGAAACAGCTGGGATTCCGTCTCAAAGAAATCAAAACGATGCTGGACCGTCCGGATTATGACCCTGCGGAGATGCTCCGGCTGCAACTTGAACGCCTTGACGGGCAAATTCGGGCGTTGACCGGCCTGCGCCGTCAATTGCTGCAACTGTACGACCAATACCGGAACGGAAACCTGGGGTCTGCCGAGCGGTTCATGGCGGTCATGCGGATGATGGGCATGGCCAACAGCCCCCATTTTTCCGGCGGACAGGCCGATCAACTGAAAAAACGCTATTTTGAACGCGGACACCGGCCGGACGACGAGGCCGCGATCCGGCGGATGCTGGAGGAATTCCGAACGCTCCGCTCATCGGGAAAATCGCCCGAAGACAGGGACGTGCTGGCCCTGGCGCGCCGCTGGCGCGAGAAAATGGACGACCTGGCCCTTTCGGATCCGCAGGTTGTGCAAGCCGCTGAGCAATATTACAAAGAAAAGCCCGAAGACGGGCTTTTGCATGGAATGGACAGGGAGCTTTATCTGTTCATAAAACAGGCCTTGTCGCGGATCAAGCCATGAAGCCGGCGGGCGATGGAAAGCTTCTTTTTTAATAATCCTTTAAGCGAATACCGGGCTTTTTTTCGATATGATGGAACAGATGGGCCGGTTGTTGAAAAATGTCGAAACGGAATCGGTTGCACCTGGGAGGATGATCCATGAAAAAACGCGTTGCACATTTGGTCAGGCGTTTCGCGGCGGCTTGGCTCGTTTTTCTTTTGGTCGCGGGGATGGTGCCCGCCGCGGCGTCTGCCGACGAGGGGCCGGCGCAGACGGAACGGCCGGCGCCTCTTGACCGCTACAGCGAATCGGCCTGAACGGGGTTTCGATCTGGACGCGCTGGCGTTCCTGACGGACATCGGCGCCATCGAACCGAAGGAAGACGGTCGATTCGCCCCCGGCGAACCGGTCACGCGGGCGGAACTGGCGGTGTGGCTGGCCCGTTCGCTGGGCCTCCGGCCCGCTCCGGGCTCTCCGTTCCCGGACGTGCCGGACGGCGCGGAGGAAGCGCCGTATATCCAGGCGCTGTACCAGGCGGGATGGATCCGCGGATACGGCGACGGCACGTTCCGGGGCGACCGGCCGATCACCCGGGCGGAAGCGGCGGTGCTTCTGGCCGGCATTACCGGACGCCCGGCGGCCCCCCGCCAGGCGGCGGTTTTTGCGGACGTGGACGAGACGGACTGGTTTGCCGGCGCCGTGGGGACGCTGGCCGGCATGAACGTGGTCAGCGGCAAGGCGCCGGGAATCTTCGCGCCTTCGGACAAGCTGACGCGCGGCGAAGCGGCGGCGCTCGTGTTCCGGCTGCTGTTCGAGCCCGACAGGATCGAGGCGCTGGATGACGAGACGGTGACGATTTCCGGCCGCGCCTATCGCTGGGACGAACGGCTCGCCGGCCTGTTCCGGGAAGCGAACCGCGAAGCGCTCGCCGGCGCGGCCATCCGGTTCGAACACGAGGACGGGACGATCGTGTCGGTCACGGGTCTGGTGCTTGCGGCCGGCCTGTCTCCCGAAGGGCGGGTGCCCGTTCTGGACGGCGGCGGCGCCGCGATTGACGGCAGCCTGTATTTGGCGACAGACGAGATCATCATCGCCAATCTCCTGGTCAGGAAGCATGTCGTCGTGATGCCGCAGGCCCGGGGTTCGGTCCTCTTCGACGGGGTGCTGGCGGCGGGGGCCGTCCTGCTGCCGGCCGACGGGACGGACGAGTCGAAGTTCGTCTTCCTGTTTTCCGACACCGTCCATTTTGTGCGGGGCATCACGGTCGGCCGTGACGCGGCCATCGGCCGCGCGGACATCCTGTTTGGCTGGAAAAGGAAAGATGACGGGGCAGCGGTCCCTGCCGCGGCCAAATCCGGAAAACCCGTCTCCATCTCCGAGGTCAGCCCTGTTTTCTCCGACCCTTCCCTGGAACGGTTGAAAAATTCGGACTTGATCGACGCCGGCATCTTGCCGGCCGTCACGGACGCGATCACCTCCGGCCTTTTGCCGCCCGATGGGGCCTGGGAACACTTTTTGAACTTCGGGAACGGAGCTCCGTCGGAGGCGTCGTTTGATCCCGATCAATACCTGAACAACAATCCCGACTATCTTGCGAACCTTCCGTCCCCTTCATCGACGTGGGAGCACTTTCTGGAATGACCATCACCCATTCCTTCCAGGAAGAGGTCAACATAAGGTTCCGCGGTTTTGCCTTCCGGCTGGACCTCCATGTTCATGCCTTCGGCGGCAATAGCCCGCTGGTAATGGAGTTCGATGGCGCGGAGGTGGACAACCTCTCCCTGTCCGGCGATCATGCCGGCGACATCGTGCTGGGCGGCTCGGGCCAGGTGGGGAACATCGAGACGGGCGACGGAATGGAGGACAACCAGAAGCTCCACATCGAAGGCGAGCTGGAAGTCGGGTCGGTCAACGGCCAGCCCGCAACGCCGCCGTCCGCGCCGTCCGGTTCGTCCCCCGGTTCGTCGACGCCGTCCCCGCCGCCCGCGCCGAAGGTCTATCATCCGTCGGTCACGCACTTGTCGATTCATGTCAGGAGATCCGTGTTTCGGCGGGCAGGCTGCTTTTTCAAGGGCCATTTTATCGACTGGCGTTGAATCGGCCAAATCGGAAGGAGGTTTACGCCATTGCTTGACAGGTTCAAAAGGCCGGATCGGTTCAGGCAATCTGCGCGGTTCAGATGGCTTTTGCACGGCCTTGCCGCGTTGCTGCTGATTGCGGCCATCGTGACGCCAGCCTCGATCCATGCCCAGGATCGGACCGCCGAGGAAAAATACCGGAAATTGGTTGAGAAGGGCGTTTTCGAGGGATTTGGGGATGACCGGGGAGAGAATGATCTAGACATGACGCGCGCCCAACTCGCCAAGATCATTTCCCTGATCCTTGACCTGAAGGAACTCCCCGAGGCCGCTTCGATCTACTCGGATCTTGAAGAAGCGGCATGGGCGGCGGGATACATAGGCGCCGCCACGGCGGCGGGCATTCTTCATGGAAGAGGCGGCGGCATCTTCGATCCGTCCGAGAATGTTACCATCCAGGAACTTGCGAAAGTCTACGTGGAGATACTGGGGCTGGAATACGACCGGGAAGCCACGGTGGAAGGCGCCGACGACTGGGCAGGCGGCTATGTCCAGGCTGCCATTCAGGCGGGGCTGATCCCGGAAATGTCCGACTACACCGTGCCCGCGACCCGGCAAATATTGGTCGAGGCTTCTTATGCGGCCCAGGAACAGTTGAATGCAAAAGCGGTGGTCAAGTCCGCCGATCAAACCGGGGCCCGCCGGGTGACCCTCTCATTGGGCGAGAAGGTGGATCCCGAGACATTTTTCGTTCGCATCGAGCGGGCCGACAGCGATGGCAGCCGGACCACGGTCGGCATCGAAAGGCTGGAATGGAGCAACGACGGCTGGGAGGTGACGATCCATCTGGACGAAGCCTTCCAAAACGGGGGATATGACGCCGTTTTCGAAATTGCCCGTCCCGAAGGAGCGGATGTTTATTCGCTGCGTTTCATTGCGGAAGCCGAGCGGTTGGTGGACATCGAACTGGGCGGGGCCGATACGCTTCCCCGCGCCGACGGCGTGGAAGTGCCGGTCCATCTGTTCAACCAGTTCGGCGAACGCATGGACGGCCGGCCCGATTCGTTTGCCCTGATGACCGCGCCCGAAGGATCCGCACTGCATCCCGACCGCAACGTCATCATGCTGGATTTGGCCGAATATCCGGCTCCCGGATTCGTCCTTGTTGTCGCTGACGGCCCGCTCATGAAGATCCGCACGTACATGATCGGGGATGCGCCGGTCGTGCAGTCCGTCGAATCGGGCGGCTTCGCGAACGAGTCCGGATCTCCGGTGAGCCGGCTGAGCAAAGGGGAATCCGCCTATTTGCTGCTGCGTCCGTATGACCAGTACGGCAATCTGATCGCCGATTTGGATTGGCTGAATGAAAACGTGAAGGCGGAAGTGACCGTCGCCGACGTTCATGCCGCCACGTCCGCCGCCCGGCTGGTTCCCGGGCCGAATGGGGCGGCTGCCGTCCGCGTAACGGCCGGTTCGTATTGGCATGACACGGTCATCACCGTCACCGTCCGGTCTCCGGACGACCGCGAACTTGCGCGGGATTCCATCACGGCGCTGACCGATCCCATTTTCCTGAAGCCCGTGCACATCCCGGTCCCGACCGTTTCCATTGACGAAAATTCCATCGTCACGGTGACGGATGCCACATATGTGACGGTCCGTTCCGCCAATGCGAGCGAACTGCATTATGCGCTGGTGATAGCGGAAGATCCGGAAACCCCGACAGCGGGCGATCTGCTCGCATCGCGGTACCCGAGCGGAGCCGTCGATTTCGGGACGATCGGCACGAGCGGGGAACTGACGCTGAAATTGAACACGGCGACGGACCGGGCCTACAGACTGTACGTGGTCGGCACGGCCTCCGGCGGTTCCCGCGTTTCCAATCTGGCCGTCGCGTACATTGACACCGATTCGGCGAACGTGTTCAAGCTGGACGGGCTCGTGGATGCATCGGATTTCGGTTCCCTGGTCATTCGCTTGCAGCATACGCCCGTGAACGCCCGGGGGCAGGTCTATTTTCTGGTGAGCGAACAGCCGGTGGCCGGCATCGCCGCGACGGATGATCTCGTCCGGCTCGTGTCCGATTCCGGGTATTCGGACGACTTCGTGTCCAGGGGCTGGAAACTCTGGAACGGCATCAGCGACCAGATTTACGCCGGCGTGGCGGACTACACGAAACGTTACCATGCCTACGTCGTGCTCGAATACCGGGGAATCCGGCTGATGGCGACGGGCATGCTCAACGACGGCAATTGACGGAACAATTGACGGAAGAACATGGAGAAAGGTTGAAAAAGAACGGGCATGTCCCGAAGGCGGGACATGCCCGTTGTTCGTCCTGTGAAATGACCGCCGGCGAGCGGCCGCACGTCATGGTCCGGTGATGTCCGCCGGGAGCGTCCTGAACGGATGGTAAGAGACTTCCGACAGCTTGCCGTCAGGCGCTTCCGCTGCCGCATACTGATGCTAGACTGAATAGTGGACACCGAGAATCGAGAATGCGACAATAAATTCAGCAAAATCGAGGTGTCCGAAGATGAGTCAAAAGTATGACAAAGACTTCAAAATCCAAACCGTGAGGATGATCCAGGAACAGGGAAAACCGGTGGCGCAAGTCGCTCGGGAACTGGGTGTATCCGACAATACCTTGTACCGTTGGATCAGCGAATTCAAACAGGATCCGGTCAACGCTTTTCGCGGCAGCGGCAATCTGAAAATGGAGGAAATGGAGTGCTACGATAAAAATGCAGTCGAAAAACCCCCTCATATGAAATAAAATGAAAGCTAACAAACGAGGGGACGGGAAACAATGAAACGTTACGACAAGGCATTTAAAGAAGAAGCTGTAAGTT
>Ga0310826_100932_pt1 | contig 19922 bp, 13 predicted proteins | sample WT_ome_FD_201306 | JGI IMG/M metagenome (GOLD analysis project Ga0310826, IMG submission 201306) | Sorghum-adapted microbial communities enriched on wild type (WT) sorghum from Joint BioEnergy Institute, Emeryville, California, United... ... | reverse complement strand
TCCGCTTTCGGCGGCACATCCGGTATCACCGTCAGCTCGACCGGATCGGATTCGCTGGGATCATTGTCCGGATCACCGGCATAATAAGCCTTCAGTTGATGCTTGCCGATCGCAAAATCCGTCACCGTCCATTCGGCTTTGCCTTCACCGTCCAGCCGGACTGTGCCGAGTACGGTCTCCCCGGCCTTGAAGGTCACTTTCCCTGTCGGTGGGCTTCCCTGATACCCGGTCACCGTTGCGCTCAGCGTTACCGGCGTGCCCTCAATGGCCTGGGTACGTGACAAACTGAGCTCCGTCACGGTCCCGGTAATCATCTCCTCGAGATCATTCCAGGCCATGATGTTGGCTTTGTCCTCTTGTCCCCGCAACTCAATCGTTGATTCAACGAAATTCACAACCGCATCGTACACATATCTGGCGCCGTTGCCGTCATACCGTTTGGACCCCACGATTTTGCCATCCTCGTTGTAGGCCACGACCAGCATCGCAAAATCATTGCCCGGGGCAAACACCCAATAGGCGAAATCTTTATACAGAATGACGGGACAATAGCCTTCAAAACCTGCGGGACTGTCAAAACATCTCAGAGACGCATTGCCGCCGGGCGATTGCGCGGGACGATCTTTCGGGAGTTTGTACACCACAATCGGAATAAAATCTTTGAAATCCAGGTACTCCTCGGGATATTGCGCAATCACGGTGACGTAATTGGAATCGCCGCCCAAATAGTTGCTGTCCCCGGTATAAACCACCCTGCGCGGGTACTTGCCTGACCTGGTCAGGTCAATTTCGAGTTCCGCTGTTCCATCGGCCGTGACATGCTTCTCCTGCCTGGGGATATCTCCCTCCAGCAAGATCACTTTCCCCGTGAACGGTCCTTCCGGTCCGGTCACTCTGGCGGTCAGTGTCACGGTATCCCTTTCATGCTGCAGCGGGCTGTCCGCATTCAGGGTCAGCGTCACCCGAACCGAATAGACCACATCCGCCAGATCTCCCCAATCAAACGCAGCCTGCCAGGGCTGTCCGGCAATCTTGCCCGCCACGGTCAATGTTTTGCTTGCGGCATCGATCTCCATGTCCTCCAGGTCCAGATATCTGCCGGCGTCGCGGTAGCCGACCGGCTTGCCTTCCGCATCCAGGGCTGCCCAAAACATGCGGGCCCGTTGATTGTCATAATACAGCCAGAAGTCATAACCTCCCCACTGAATGACCGGACAATGGACGACACTGTCCCCTTCCGGCTGATAAAGGCAATTCAGATACAGGCCTTCGGACCTGAGATCAGGGGCATTCGCCTTCGGAATGTAGATGACTTGCGGCGCACCAGCCAGTGTTCGCTCTTCCACAACCAGCTGAACAGGAGGCGAATGGCTGCTTTCGTGCGCATGGTCGCCCAGGTAATGGGCAGTGATCTGGTGCGTGCCCACAGGCAAGTCCGAGACGTCCAGCGTTGCCGCGCCATCCTGCAGCTCCGCCGTCCCAAGCTCGACATTTCCGCTGAAAAACTTCACTTTGCCGGTAAGCTCGAAGCCCTCGCTGCTCTGAACCTCGGCAACCAATGTGACGGTTCGCTTTTCCAGGATGGTGTCCGCCGATATTCGCAGCGAAGTCGAGCTGGAGATCAGCATTTGCCGAAGCGCGACCAGATCGGTCAGCGGAATATACACATTGTCCGAATTCCAAAGCTGCCCGTGCACGACCACCCGGTTATTGGCCATATCAACGGAAACATCATGTATGAATGTGGTAGTCTTGAGAACATAGGGGCCGTCCTGGTACTCCTCTTCCCTCGTCCCCCTGTCGCTGAAGCCTTTCATGATCCCGTCCCGGTCAAATGCGGCCACGATAATTGCGCCGGACGAAAATTCTTCATCCCATATTTCATAAAACCAATATTCATCATCCCCCCATTTCACCATCGGCACATACCGGTCCAGCGGTCTGGCAAAGATGGTTCTCAATCTTGTGCCCGGCGGGGCCGCGATCGGCGCGTCATCCGGCGAGCGATATTCGACATAAGGTTCCGGTCCGGGCTCACCTTCGACAAGAAGCGTATATTCGCGGGAATAGCTTTCCGCCACGCCGGGCACCCTGCGATATTCGGCAACAACGGTGTGATTGCCGGGCGGCAAGTCGACGGTCAGGGCGGCTTCCCCGTTCTCGTCCAGGTCCAGGGGCGTGTCGTGAAGGGTCGGGCCGTTGATGCCGTAGCGGGTGCTCTCTCTGAAAACGACCTGTCCGGTGACGTTCGGCGACAGCCCCTTCACTTTCGCCGTCAGGACAGCCGGATTTCCGCCTTTCACGACGGCATCCGACAGCAAGATTTGCACCCCTGTCAGACTTTCGAGGTCAGACCAGGGAATCTCCAGAGGGCTCGAATATTCTTTATGTCTGGTCGTGAAGAGAAATTTCTCGTTCTCTTCATCGAGCTGCACATTCTCGACATAGCGATATCCGGGGTAATCCTTGTATGCGATCAGTTCTCCCTGATCATCATAGGCGGCAATGACGATTCTGAAGTGATTATCGCTGTACTCCAGCACCCAGTAGGAATAGCCGCCCCACAAAATGTTCCAGCACGTAATGTGGGTATGGCAACGCTCGTTTACCGCCAGCGGAACCTTCGACGGGTAAGGCGCATTGGGATACTTGATGAGCACAGGCGTTCCCGTAAACGGATCTTCCTCCTCCGCATGCGCGGGCGGTGTCAGCATCAGCCAGCACATCAGCAATCCGGCAAGCAATGCCGCAATGCCGGCCGCTCTTCCGATTCCCGTTGAGACAGCGTTTGTTTTGATCATCTCTCGCATCACCTGCGTCTCCGAAGATTCACCGCGATTATAAGCAGGGGATGCGATAACGCACATCTGCCAAATGGTATAGTCGGCAAAAAAACCGCCATCAAAGGCGGCAAACGGTCGAAATCACCCGAAAGTTGCTTTTCTGTTATGAATCCAGCAGCTTCAGCCTGCGGGCCTGGGCGATGGCCTGGGTGCGCCGGTTCACGTTGAGCTTGTTGAAGATGTTGTGGGTATGGACCTTGACCGTGCCCGGCGTCACACCGAGCTGGATGGCGATCTCCTTGTTCGTCAGGCCTTGCGAGATCAGTTGCAGCACTTCGTATTCGCGGTCGGACAGCGGAACGAACGGCCCCGCTTCGTACGGATCCGCTTCCGCGCTCTGCCCTGCCGAGGCTTCCGCTTCCGCCCCGACGGCCTGCGCCCGCAGCGTTTCGGCCAGCCGGGCGTAGAACAGCGTCTGGGCGGAGAGCACCGTCAGCGCATGCCGCCGCTGATCCTGCAGGGGATGGGCGGACGCGGGAAACTCCAGATACAGCACGCCCGCCGGCTCCTCATGCAGGTGCACGGGCAGACAGCAGACCGTCCCGCTTCCCTTGTACCCGCGAAAATACGGATCATCCCGAAACAGGTCGTCTTCCAGCACATTTTCCGTCTGCACCGGTTGGTCGATGCGGAAGGCATACTGCGCCATGGACCGGGGGAACCCTTCGCCATTTGCGCGCCCGCCGTTCCGCCGGCCGCCGGTTCGCGCCGCGCCACTCCCGCCGTCCACCCGCGGCGCGCCGTTCCATCGCCGTTCGACCCGCAATTCCTCGTCGCGCCAAGCGACCAGACATCCGTACGATGCCTGCGAGAGCCGGATGATCCGATCCCAGAGCAGAGACTTCGTCTGCTCGAAATCGAGGTCAGCGGGGAAGCTCAGCGATTCCTTGAGCCGCAGCAACCACTGCTCGTCATCCGGAAATCCGGCCGGCTGCCGCGCCACCGGTCCCGTCTCCTCGGCCGCTGCCGCCGCCTCACCGGTCGCCCGCGGCATCAGGCGCTGTCCGAACCGTCCGCGCAGGTCCGCGCATTTCGCTTCAATCCCCCATCGATCATAGGCCTCATAGGCTTCCTGCCAATAAACGGCGGCGATTCGCCGCCGGTCCTGCCGCTGATAATAAGCGGCGGCGCATTCGCAAGCCACGGCCCACACATGCCAGTCCCGCTTTCGGCTCGCCAGGTCGATCGCTTCATCATACAGCCGCATGACGTCAGACTCGGTGAATTCCGGACCTCGGATTTCCGCCCGCATCAGCTTGAGCGAATGGCCGAAACGTTCCGGCGACATGCGGGCATAGCGCGCGAACTCCCGCTGCCTGTCGCGCAGCCGGCGCTGCTCCGCGTCGCTCAGCTCCCGCGTGCGGGCCGCGGAGGCCAGCGCCAATGTCTCATAGAAGCGCAGGACGAACTTGTGGGGAGACTGGACCGCCGACACTTCGTAAGGGTCCGCCAACCGCGCGCAGCGGATCGCCTCTTCCGCGTTGCCGAACAGATAATGAAGCTGGGTTTTGTACGTGTAGATCTGATACAGCGTCACCGCGCCGATCTCTTGCCGGCCAACTTCCTCCAGCGCCCGCGCTTCATCGCCGTCTTCAGCCCCCAGCATGAAATTGCGGCAATCCGGCGACCGCAGCTGGTCGCACAGCTGTCTGTAAATCATGATGTTCGTGTAGACCAGCTCTTCGTTCGTCAGCTCGCTGATCTGCAAGCTTCGCCGCAAGATCCGGTCAAACTTCGGCAGCGGAAAGTTGCCGTATGACATATTGATCAAACCGCCAAGCGCGTAACTGCCGAACACATAATCGCCGGATTCCACGCATACCCGGGAAGCCTCCCACAACGCATCCGCCGCCTGCTCGTCCATCTTCATTCACTGGGAAATGACCGCGTGAAAAAGCACGTGGGTTCTGGCCAGGAGCAGGGCATTGCCGGATCTGCGGGCCAATTCCACCGCCAGTTTGCCGACACGATAGCCGGTGGCGAAATCGCCGAACATCGTGGTCAGCACCATGCCGAACGCCGCATACACCGCGGGCGAGCCGGGCGGCGCCCCGTGCCGGAAGATGTAGCGGATGAGCTGGGCCGACAAGACCGCAAACACATCCCGGTTCCGGAAAAAGGACGGGCCGACCAGGGAGGCGAACAGCTCCATCATGCGCAGCGCCTTCGGATCGTCCGTCGGGGGAATGTCCTGAAAACGGTCCATATGCTCCTCGAAAAGCCGCTTCGTCCGCGTGACCTCCCGGTTGACGGTCCAGCGCGACGGTTCCGGCGACACCTGAATGCCCGCCTCCTCCAGGGTGGACAATCCCCACCCGATGGCCTTCGCATACTGTCCGGTACTGCTGTACTGATCAATCTTCAGCTTCACCACGCGGGCGCGCTGCTCCCAGCTTTCCGCCCGCCGCAGCGCCTGATCGAGCATGGCTTCCGCCTGCTCGAAATGGGCGCACAAATAGTCGCACTCGCAGCAGGCGAGCAGCGTGCCGAAGGCAAACGGCTGACGGCCGCGCCAGAAATGATCCGGCATCCGCTCCAGCGCATGCCGGAAATGGCGCAATGCCGACGCGTAGTCGGACGATTTCATCGCAAGACGGCCGGCTTCCTCGTTCAAATAAACGCAAATTTCCGTCAGACCGTCATCCAGCAGTTCTCCGGCTTCGTTCAGATGATTCGCGATTTCGTACGGGTTGTCTGCCGCCCCGCCCGCATCCCTCTCCCGCAGCAAATGTTTCCCGGCGGCCAGATGGACGCGTTTCCGTTCATGCTCATCGAGCAGGGAGTTGGCCGCGTGCAAAATCTGGTCATGGGTGAACTCGTACAAGACCGACTCCCGGTCCGTTCCCCGGACGGCCAGCAGCCCGGCCTGCACCGCATGCTCGCATTGCGAAATGACTTGCCGCTCGTCCATGCCGCCAATCGCGCTGACCAGCCGCGACGAGAACCTGGCGCCCAGCGTGGACGCATACGCCAGCAAATGGCTGGCCGCGCCGGGCAAACTGTTGATTCTGCCCGTCAAATAATCAATCTGTCCCTCGATGCCCGGCAGCCGGTTCAGCCGCTCCCCATCCCAACGCCACTCCCCCGCGGCTTCATCACGGAAGAGGATGCCCTCATCCAGCGCCGATTGCAAAAGCTGCTTCAAATAAAACGGGTTGCCCACCGATTTGACGAACAACGTGTGCGCCAGGGGAAAACACGCAGCGGCGCTCATGCGCAGCATATCGCTGACCCATTGCCGGATTTCGGCCAGCCCCAGATGCTGCAGGCGGATGCGGCGGAGCGAATATCCGGACGCCTCATCGGACAGCCATTGTTCCAGAATATCCGTATTCTCCGTCCATTCCGTATCCCGGTATGCGCAGATGATGCACACATGCCGGTTTTCCGGATCTTCGATCAGCGTCTGCAGAAGCTGCAGGGATGCCCGGTCCGCCCACTGGATGTCGTCGAGGAACAGCACCAGCGGATGACGCGAACTGGAAAACGTTTGCAAAAAGCGGCGACACACCCATTCAAACCGGTTCTGGTTCTCCCTGGGCGGCAGCGGTTCGGCTTGCGGCAAGCCTTCAAACAGCAGCCGCAATTCCGGGATTTCATCCGCGATGACCGCGGCGTTGATGCCGACCATTTCGGTAAAGCGGGTTTTCCATTTGTTCAGCGTCTCTTCCGGCTTCGTCAGCAGCTTGCGGATCAGAAACTGAAAACATTGGATCCATATGCCATACGGCTTGCTGCGGCTGTATCCGTCAAACTTGCCCCAGGCAAAGTAGCTTCGCCCCGTGATGTCCGGCCGGAACGCTTCGAGCACCACGGCGGATTTGCCCACCCCGGGAGGGCCGGACATCAGCACCAGTTCCGAGGAGCCCATCGCCGCCCACCGGAAAGCTTCGTGCAGTTCCGCGAGCTGTTTCTCTCTTCCGTAAATGGCGTGCTGAACGGATTCGCGCCGCACCGGCGCGTTCCGGATGGCAGCGGCCTGATCATCTGTCGACCGGTATTCAGCCATGATCCGCCTCCCGCTGGCAGATAATATATTGAGACTATTATACTCGTTCGCCGGAGGGGAGAAAACATGCGGAAATCTGTCCGGAAGGCGGCGACCCGGCATCCGCGCCGATCGGCGCGATCAGGTGTTCATCGAATCTTCGCCGATCAGCATCGATTCCGCCAATCGCTCAGCCTGCTCCATCGCCCGCTCAAGTTTTGCTGTTCGCTCATCCGGTGCGATATCCATGCCTTCCATCAGGATGGTTTCGATCCGCTCCACTCCGATAAAGGAAAGTACCGATCGCAAGTACCGACTGCCATGCTCGAAGGACCGGAGCGGTCCACGACTATAGATGTCGCCGCTGGATTGAATCAGAATCGCCGTTTTTCCCGAAAGCAGTCCGACCGGCCCTTGCGGCGTATAGCGGAACGTTTTGCGTGGCACCTTGATTGTGTCGATATACGCTTTCAACAAAGGAGGTACGCCAAAATTCCAAAGGGGATAGGCAAAAATATAAAAATCGGCAGCGATAAACGCGTCGGTCAATCGATGCACGTTCCGCACGCTTTCCCGTTCTTCCGCGGCCAGATGGTCGAAGGAAGCGCCGCCCGCCAGCTTCTCCCTCGCTGACAAATACGGTGCATCAATGTACGGTAAAGCTTGCCCGTACACATCCAATTCCTCAATCACGACTTGTTCGGATCTTCTTCGAATCGCGTCAACCAGATGACGGCCTATCCTCAGACTGTTGGAATCCGATTCCCGTTTCGGATTCGCTTTGACAAATATCCCTCTTGTCATGTCCGATCCCCCCGATGACATGCATTTAGTCCAGCGTGACCATTCCGATGCCGATAAACGTCAATACAACCCCCAACCATTGATTGCGCCTCAGACGCTCCTTCCCCAGGAAAACACCCCACAGGAGCGTAACGACGGCGAACAGGGAAGTGGCGGTAATGACAATCGCGGTTTGCTCAAGCAACAGACCGGTATTATAGCTGGCCAATGCGATCGCATCGAGCGCGCCGACCGTAAGCACCAGCATCCAGCCCCGCCGCTCTCTTGGCCAGGTCGGCTTATGTTTTGTGATCCATAAAAACAGTGGCAGCAACAACCCGGCCTGCATGCGGCCGATCCACACGGTTGCCCATCCTCCGATTTCTTCCGCGGGCATGCGCAGTCCGAAAAATGCCACTCCCAGCAATAATGAAGCCGCGATTGCCCATATAGCGCCCCTCGCCAGCCCGGTCCGGGAGCCGGTTTTCGCCGAAGACAACGTCACCGTTGCGCATACAACGCCGCAGGCGGTCAATCCGATTCCCGTCAAGGTGATCCCGTTCGCCGTTTCACCGGACAGAAGCGACAGGATAACCGTAACGACGGAGAAGCTGGATGCAATCGGAGCCACGACAGAGGCTTGCCCGACATGCAACCCGCGGTACAGGACGAGAATTCCGATCAAATCAACGAACATCCAGAGACTCGCGGCGGCGATGCCTTGTATGGAAGCAAGCGACGTCCATCCTCCTGTCGCGGTCAGGAATACGGTCAGCAGCGCGAATCCGACAACTTGCATGCATAGAAGCGTCGAGTACACCCCGATTCTTCTGCTGGAGATGGCCGCCGCATAGTCCGCCGTACCGAAGGCGAACGCCGCCAGAAGTCCCCACACCACGCCCAATCGAAGCCGCCTCCTTTTTATTTGAGTAAACAATATTTGCTTGTGCAATTAAATTACCACGAATTATTTGCTCAGTCAAATACTTTTCGGTACAATGGCTTCATCAGCATGTATGAAGTTCCGCTATGGAGAGAAGCGCGTCAGAGGCGTTTTGGCAGCATGGGACAAGGAGGTTTTTCCATGGCAACATTGCGGGAAGACCAGTTGGCGCTCTGGCGGAGTTTTGTCAATCTGCATGCCGGGATCATCCGCCGCATTGAAAAGGATCTGGCCGAGGATCAGCTCGTTCCGCTTACCTGGTATGATGTGCTGGTCGCCTTGTACCAGGCTCCGGGCAAAAAATTGCGCATGAATGAATTGACCGAGAAAACGGTGCTTTCTCCAAGCGGCATTACCCGGCTTGTGGAGCGGCTTGAAAAGGATGGTCTTGTGCGCAGGGAAAGAACCGATGAGGATCGACGGGGCTCGTACGCGGTGTTGACACGCGAGGGAAAACGGGCGTTCCTGAAAGCATGGCCGACGTATCAGCAGGGAATTTATACGTATTTCGTCAGCCTGCTGAATGATGAAGAGCAAAAAATCATCCGCTCGGCATTTGAACGAATCCTCGCCGATCACAAGTTGAAAGGCCATGAGGCCACTTCGGGAAGCGGATCAACCTGAACCTCCGATATGTTCTCCATGAAGCGGTTCGCGTTTGAATTCTTTTTATATAACATTCCGTTTATATAATAGATATGGTATATTGTAAGTGTTGGGAGGGTGATCATCATGTTGGATACATACAGCGCAGTCGCGGATCCTTCCCGCCGAAAGATATTGGATCGATTGCTGCGGTCAGACGCCAGTGTAACGGAATTGGTCAACGACCTGGGTTTCTCTCAACCTTTGGTCTCCAAGCACCTTCGGATCCTCAGGGAATGCGGTCTGGTGCATTTCAGGGTGGATGCGCAGCGCCGCATTTATTCCCTGGACAGCAGACCGCTTGAGGAGATTGATGCGTGGCTCAGTGCTTACCGGAGTACGTGGAATCATCATGTGGACAAACTGAGTGAGTATCTCGACCGCAAAAAAACGGACATGGGGAGGGAATCGTGAGCAAACACGTGCAAAACGGCAAATTGATCGGGCAGGGAGACAATTGGGAGCTTATTCTGACGAGAAAGTTGAATCATCCTTGTGAAGATGTATGGAATGCCTTAACCCGGGCAGATGAACTGGCCAAATGGGGACCGTTCAAACCAAGCAGAAATTTGACCGAAGTTGGCGCGGTGCAATTGTCTCATATGAACAATCCCCGGGAGGATGCAAGACGAGGGTTCGTATTGGCGCTGAGTCCCCCGAATCTGCTCATTTTCCAATGGGGTGATGATATTTTGCGCTGGGAATTGCAAGAAGCGGGACAATCAACACTGCTGACGCTGTATCACAAATTTTCAGATCGCCGGATGGCGCCTTCGTACGCGGCGGGATGGCATTTATGCCTGCGCGGACTTGCGGGAACACTGGCGGGGTTGAACATGCCGTTGATGGTAGGCAGTGAGGCGGTGAAATACGGGTACAGGGAATTGTATTCGGATTATGAAGCAATCTTTGACCATTCCAGTCAAATCGGAGGGAACAGAATGAAAACAGAGACCAAAATCGAAATCCGCAGACCACGGGCGGAAATATTCGAAGCGTTCGTTGATCCGGTGAAAATCGGCAACTTTTGGTTTTCGTCCAGCTCGGACAGGTGGGAAGAAGGCAAAACGATTACCCTGCGGTATGAAGAATACGATGCTGAAGGAGACATTCAAATTCTGAGCGTCATTGATCATGAAAAGATTGTATACGAATGGGGGAGAGAAGAGGGAGAGCCTCATCTTGTGACGATCACCTTGCACGAAAAAGATCCGGCAACGACCGTCGTCGAAGTGACGGAGGACGGTTTTGACGATCATGACCCGGAATTGATTGCGAAATTGGTGGACAACAAAGAAGGCTGGGTTTATGCGTTGACTTGCTTGAAGGGCTATTTGGAATTTGGCGTAAACCGCTTGAGAGCCGCGTTGGTGAAATGACCGGGCATATTCCATCCATAAGTTTGAGATAAAGACGCTGGCGGCATCATCCCGCAGCGTCTTTGCTTTTTGATCGCCTGTTATGTGGGGACCCGGGCAGTTCTTCTTTCCATGATGACGTTCGCGAGGATATGTCGCGGCTTTGAAGCGAATGGACAAAGGGCAGACCCGGCGGATTCCGGCCGGATCTGCCCTGGGGAGTCATCGCTTCATGCCTGTTCCCTTGCCTCCAGCATTCTGAGCAGCATGACGACTGCTTCAGCCCGGGTTGCCTTATCATGCGGGGCAAATTCATTGTTGCCGCGTCCGGTGACCATGCCCGAGTCGCGAAGCGCCGCAACAGCGCCTTTGGCCCACGGCGGGATGGCATCGTCATCGGCAAAGCCGGTGGACACATGCTCCCCGATCGGCAGCTTCAGCGCACGGGCCACCATCACGGCCATCTCGGCGCGGGTGATCGGCGCATCCGGCCGGAAGCTGCCATCCTCGTATCCCCGGACAATGCCTGCCTGCACGGCAAGTCCAACCGCTTGCGCGGCCCAGGGACCCATCCGGTCCAGATCCTTGAATGCAAGCGGCGCACCCGTTCCCTCCAATTGCAATGCTCTCACCAGCATCACCGTAAATTCGGCGCGGGTGATCGGATGATCGGGTCTGAACGTCCCGTCCGGGTAACCGGCCACCATTCCTTTCGCAGCCGCCCGCCGGACCGCATCGGCCGCCCAATGTCCGGCCATGTCACGGAACCCGGAAGAAGCCTCGGGCTCTGTTCCCACCGCAAATACCGCAAACTTCGCAAACTCATCAACCGTTACGGTGATGCGGTCCTCCTCCATCACAGCTCCGGGGAGTTCAACCCATTCCTTCTTCGCTTCGTCATAGGCGAATACGGCCGGAACCTGATGATCCTTCAACCTGGACGGATCGAATTTCAGGATGATCGTAACAGCTTTCCCGAACGTTCCCGGAATGTTTTTGGAAATGTCAAAAACCGGACTGAGAAGCTGATCCTGCTCCGCCGGAAGCTGCTGCGGGTCCGTTACTTCGCGGATGGTCACGGTCAGTTCCCGATCGGCAGCCCCGACCGGAATGATGACGGTGATGGCATCCCCCAAACGGATCTCACCCGCCCGGCAGGGAATCAAGGTCAGTCGGCCGTTGGTCGAGGTGACTTTTGTATCACACAACACCCATCCGATTCCGCTCTTCACCTGCCATTGCGCATATACGGTGCTGTCCGCTGTCACCATCGTCGCCTCATCGAACGGATCGCCGGTGCCATCCGCTTTCGTGTTCCATCCGACGAACCCATACCCTGTCCGGGTCGGCGGCGCCGGCAATGTGCCCGCGGCGTCGCCGCAAGGAACGGTCAAGGTCGCCGGACTTGCGTCCGTTTCCCCGCCGTTCTTGTCGAACGTCACGGTGCAAGAAAGCAGGTACGGCTCCGCCGCCACCGGATCGGAGTAATCGCTCGTCCCGTGCGGTGACTCCGCTTGTACAGCGAATGTGTACCTGATCCCGTGCGTGAGCCCGGTGACGGTATGCGTGGTGTCGGCAACAATGGCCGCCTCTTCCCAATCCGCCGGATTCGCGGGAGCCGAGCCGCCCGCAAACTGATACACTTTATACCGGACGGCATCCGGAATCGCATTCCACCGCAACGTGACCTGCCGGTCGCCGGGATCGGCTGTCAGCGTGGGAGCGGCAAGCGCGAACGGATATTCATAGGCCCCCAGATCGACCCGATTCCCCTGAATGCGCGGGTTCCCGTCCGGATCGGTCGTAATGCCGCCCAGATCCGGCGTTTGTCCGGCATCATACACACGATTGTCACCCGCATTGATGGCAGGCGAGTTTTTCCGGAGCCGATAGTTTCCTTCCGTTGTCGGAGCAAGGCCGGCATCTTTGGGATCGATGAACAAAGGATTGTCCCCATCGGGTCCGACAATGCTGTGGGACAATGTCGCGCCGCCGGTTAGATCGTTGCCGGCATTTCCATAAATAATGCTGTTTCGAATGACCGGGTTGCCGTCAAAAAATAACAGCCCGTCTCCGCCAAGTTCTGCTTTGTTGCCGCTGACCGTCACATTCGTCAATGTCGGGCTGCTTTCATAGTTGAACATCCCGCCGCCCATTCCTTCTGCTTTGTTGCCGCTGATGATCACATTCGTCAATGTCGGGGCGCTATATGAGCTATACGTCATCGCATTATACATCCCGCCGCCATCATAAAGAATCGCACGATTACCGCTGACCGTCACATTCGTCAATGTCGGGCTGCTGTCCTCGTTATACATCCCGCCGCCGGAGTTAATCGCCGTATTTCCAATGATCGTCACACGCTCCAAGATCGGGTCGCTTAAAAGGTTGAACATCCCGCCGCCGTATCCTGCACTGTTGTCTCTGATGACCACATTCGTCAATATCGGGTTGCTTACATAGTTGAACATCCCGCCGCCAGAGTTAATCGCCGTATTGCCAACGATCGTCACATTCGTCAATGTTGGATTGCCATCATAATCGTTATGTATCCCGCCGCCATATCCTGCACTGTTGTCCCTGATGATCACATTCGTCAACGTCGGGCTGCCGCCAATGTTATACATCCCGCCACCCCACTCATTCGCCGTATTGCCAATGATCGTCACATTCTCCAGTGTCGGGTAGGTATCATAATCGGTAAACATCCCGCCGCCATATACCGCACTGTTGCCCCTGATGATCACATTCGTCAATGTCGGGTTGCTCTCAGAGTTAAACATCCCGCCGCCATACATATGGTAATAATCGCCGTCAGCATATCCACCGGTGATCGTCACACAGTCCAGGATAGCGTTATCCAAGTCCAACTTGTTATGATAGAACACGTGATAAGCGTCGTCACCCGAAAAAATCCCGTTCTCATCCAGATCTCCGCTTAATATGGTCGTATAGCTACAGACACCGCGCTCAGCCCGCGACAATTCGGTTCCCGCGAAACCGCCATAAATCGCCACACCCTTCTTCATCTCAAAATGAACCGTGCGCGGATCTGGTCCGATCTGATTTCCGGTTGGATAGTAGGTCCCTGCCGCAATCCAAATCTCATCACCCGCCACCGCGACATCGAGCGCATCTTGCAAGGTGGCAAACGCATTATCCCAGCTTGTGCCATCCTTGCTGCCCGCTCCGTCATGGACTACGTACCATATATTGCCGCCTGCCGCATGCGCCTCATTCACGGATTGACCAACACCCATCCATACCGAACCCAGTAGCAGCAATACGATCATGGCTGCATGGAATCTTGTTTTACTGTTCCTCACCTTGTTTCACCTTCTACATGTATTGGCTTTGTACCGGCAATCCCGATCGGTTCCCGGCAATGTCCTGCCCCGTTATGGCGATACCAACGTCTGCAACGCCCTCACTAAATCATATCGGATGAGACCTCTGAAAACTAAATCCCGGCGCTTTTGGCAATGTGCGTGTCTTCCTTCCAGCGATTTACGGCCGATAGAAAAAGAAACCTCACACCGGATGGTGTGAGGTTCGGTGAAATCCGTCTATATCCGTATTGCCGCAAACTTTTTCACTTGCTCCGTAATCGCGATTTCCGTAGGCAGTCGCTCCATGCTGGAAGCGCCGAAGAACCCGACGACTCCCCTCGTTTTCTTCAGGACATAGGCCGCATCTTCCGGTTCCGAAATCGGTCCTCCGTGACAAATGACCAAAATATCGGGATTGACCGATTTGCCCGCATCGTGAATTCGCTGCACAAGGTCTGCCGCTTCATCCAACGTCAATGCGGTTTTGGCGCCGATCGTACCTTTCGTTGTCAGGCCGACGTGGGCCACCAAAATATCCGCGCCCGCCCGGGCCATACTGATCGCCTCTTGTTCATTAAAAACGTAAGGAGTGGTCAACAAATCCAATTCATGCGCCTTACGGATCATTTCCACTTCCAGTTCATAACTCATCCCGGTTTCTTCCAAATTTTGGCGGAACGCTCCATCGCACAGCCCCACGGTCGGGAAATTTTGGACTCCGACAAACCCCATTTCCTTCAATTGCTTCAGAAAGACATCCATTAACCGAAAAGGGTCTGTACCGCATACTCCCGCCAGTACCGGCGTATTTTTCACGATGGGCAGCACTTCCCTGCCCATATCGACCACAATTTGGTTCGCGTCGCCATAAGGCATAAGTCCTGCCAGGGAGCCTCTTCCCGCCATGCGATAGCGCCCCGAATTGTAAATAATGATCAAATCAGCCCCGCCGGCTTCGGCGCACTTGGCCGATATTCCCGTTCCGGCGCCCGCGCCGACGATGATTTCCCCCCGCTTCACTTTCGCGCGCAACTGATCCAAAACGGTGCGTCTGTCCAACGTCATCGTTTTCTCACCTCTGTTTCGCTACGTTCATGGTTTATCATGGTCCCGTCAAGATTTTTTCCCCTACTTTTTCCCGAGCAACTGCAAAAGCTGCTCCGCAATAACTTCCGCTACCGCCGGATCATTGATGTCTTCCTGCATTTCAATGAAAGGAATGTCCTGGCGGAGATGTTCTTTGATCCCGTTATACAAGGCTTGCCGTTCCTCCTCACCCGCAAACGGTTGTCCTTCCCGGTCAAGCAGGGAGACGCCTCCTTTGGGAAAAACGAGCACGGTCGGCGACTGGCTTTGATTCAATTTGCGGGCAAGGATCGTTCCAAGCCGATAATTTTCCTCCACCGTCGTTCTCATAAGGGTTGTCGTTGGGTTGTGCTGGTAAAACTTCCGTCCGCTGAACCGTTCCGGCACGGTTTCCGGCGGACCGAAATTCACCATGTCAAGAGCGCCGACGGAAACCACTTGAGGTACGCCGCTCGCGCCGGCGGCTTCCAAACGGTTGGGACCCGCGCTGAAAATCCCTCCCACCAGTTCATCCGCCAGTTCGGTCGTCGTAATATCCGCGACCCCTTTGATATAGCCCGCCCGGATTAATTCTTCCATGGCCAGCCCGCCGGTGCCGGTGGCGTGAAATACCAGGAGGTCATAGCCTTTGGACTCCAGAATTTCCCTTACCCGGGTCACACACGGGGTGGTGACGCCGAACATCGTCATGCCCAGGGTCACTTTTTCTTCCTGTTGCGGCAGTTCGGCTGCCGTCTCTTTGATCATGCCGCCCAGCGCGTAGGCCGCATTGCCAAGGATTCGCCGCGACAACGCATTCAGACCGGCAATGTCCACCACCGAGTACATCATGGCGATATCCTTGACACCGACATAAGGTCTCGTGTTCCCGGAAGCGACGGTGGATACAAGAACTTTCGGAATGCCGACCGGAAGGGCCCGCATCGCCGATGCGGCCACGGTCGTCCCCGCCGTGCCTCCCATGCCGAACATGCCGCCGACGACTCCGCTTTCCGCCAGTCGTTCGGCTATAACAGCCGCACCGCGCGTCATCGTGGCCACGGCGGAACCCCGGTCATTTTGTTCCCGAAGCCGGACAAGGTCTGATCCGCCGGCCCGGGCTACCTCATCGCTGGAAATATCGGGGGGGAACGCAGGTTCCCCCAGCACGCCGGTGTTCACCACCAGGGTTTCGATCCCCATATTTTCCAGTTTTTCTTTTACAAAGCGGTATTCTTCGCCTTTCGTATCCAAAGCTCCGATCAATACGGCCTTCTTACCCATGTTCCCACACTTCCTTCGTTATTCGCCGATCGTTTGGCGGTCGGGAGCCGAATAAGCGATGATCATTCGGCAAGGTTCCCAACTGGTTACGGTGGCGTTATGCGGGACGTTGCGCGGAATCCGCAGCATCATGCCGGGCTTCAGGTGATAGGTTTCGTCCCCCAAAGTATGGTCGCATTCCCCGCTGAGTACAAAAATGATTTCTTCACAATTCGGGTGATAATGTCTCGGATTTGATTTGCCGGCTTCGATATACACCATTCCGAATGTCATCTCGCATTCCGGATCGATGTCCTTTCCGCACAACCAATGAATTTTTCCCCACTCCATATCCAGAATCCGCTTGGGATCGTTTTTGCTCAGATCCGAAATTGTGGCCATCCTATCCTTGCTCCTTTTCTTTATTTTCTGTATCTATTCCAATCAAACGATCTGAACCGGTCGTTGCGCGCAACGGGACAATCAATTATTCAATTTTGCAAGGCGTTCCTGATATGCCGCGTTCATTTCCTCGATGATTTTCTGATAAGTGGCATCCTGCTTCAGGTCATTCACAAATTGATCCCAGGCGCTGATGTCCAATTTCCCCATGATGATCTGGGTTTTCAAATCATCAATTTTCTTGGTGTAATCGGCACCGGCCTTGATATCGGTTTCGGACACCAGACCGACCGAAGGATCGGGCACGCTGATCTTGCCGCGCTCGTCAATAATTTGTTTGTTCCGTTCAAACACTTCCTTCGTCATCCCGGGAGCAAACGCATACATATAGGGATCGTACCGCATGAAAATTTTCCCGAAGGCGCCGACGCCGACACTGTCTTTCACCGCTTGTTCCGTCGTGACGTAGAAACCGTCTTCCACGGTGTAATGAACGCCTTCAATTCCGTACAGAGACAGGGTTCCGCCTTCCTCGGACGCGCCGAAATCGAGCAGCTCCAGGATTTTTCTTACTTTTTCCTCCGGAACTTTTTTGGGAATGGCCAGCACGCCGATATAACCTCTATACTGCGTAACGAATTGTTCGCTGTCGGCGGATGCGGCCAGCGAAACCAGCGGGAGCCATTCGACCTCCGGATCCCGTTTCCATTGGTCGTAAGTCCAACGCCACAATGCTTCGATCGTTTCCGAAGTCAACCCCGCTCTTCCGCTGGTGGCCAATTCCCAGAACTGGTCATCTTTCATGACGACATAATCCGAAGGAATCAGCCCTTCATCGTACAACTTCTTCTTGTACAAAATCGCTTCTCTCGTTCCCGGCTCCAGCGTCACATCGACAAGCCGACCGTCCACCAGTTTCCATTTTCCGTTTGCGGAGTTGAAAATATTTTTGATAAAGTCATGTCCCCGCATGGTGTATCCGTAAGTCGTATCTTTGCCGTCGGGCTTATGCTCTTTGAAAGCTTTCATGACTTCGTACAATTCATCCATCGTTTTCGGAACTTCCAGTCCCAATTTGTCCAGCCAGTCTTTGCGAATCGCCGGGAACGCGAACCCGTTAAGCGGGCGAACGACGGGTATGACATAGTTTTTCCCATCGATTGTGGTGGAATCCCACACGCTTTTCGGAATTTCCATAAGGTTCTTGTAATCTTGAAGGAACGGCGTCAAATCCCAGAATGCGCCCTGTTTTACCAGCGTCTGGAATTGCGGAACGGTCACATCCGTCAACCGCAGCAAATCCGGAAAATCGCCGGATGCAAGCACGACGTTTTGTCTGTCGTTATAGTCGGGACCCGGCACCCAGGTAATTTTCAGTTTCGTGTTCGTCCTCTTTTCAAATTCTTTCAAAACCGGATTGTCCGGAGCGGGCGGCTGTGCGATCGTAAACTCGGTCAAAATGGTGATTTCAGTCGGTTTTTCTGCCGTTTCCTCTTTTTGCGAACCCGCTGCTCCCTGCGAACCCGCATTTCCTTCATTTCCGGACGAACCGCCGGACCCTGAATTCGAACCGGAACATGCGGCAAGGAAAACCAAAAGCGACACGAGCACGATGGCGAACATCGACTTGAACTTTTTCATTCATGACATCCCCTTTATTCATATTGAGCTATTCATAGCCAATTTTTTCCTTATCCCTTGACGGAACCCAGCATGACGCCTTTGTCAAAGTGTTTTTGCAAAAACGGATAGACAAACAGAATCGGAAGCGTTGCGATCACGACTGCCGCCATCTTGATCGTCTGGGCCGGAATTTGCAAGTCGGACATCATTTCCACGGCGGCCGCCCCGCCCGTGGCGGTATCCGAGTTGATCAGCATGTTTCTCAAAAGGAGCTGCAACGGCGCTTTCGTGAAATCGTTGATATACAGCACGGCATTGAAAAACGTGTTCCAATAACCGACGGCGTAAAACAGCCCGAACGCCGCCAAAGCCGCGCCGGATAACGGCAAAACGATGCGGAAAAAGGTGCCCAGTTCGTTGCAGCCGTCGATCATGGCGGCTTCTTCCAATTCGACGGGAATGTTGTCAAAGAAGCTTTTCATCAGAATCAAATACCAACCGTTGATCAGAACCGGGATGATCAACGCCCAGACGCTATTAATCAACCCGAGTTCCCTTACCACCAGATAATTGGGAATAATCCCCGGGCTGAACAAGATGGTCAACATGACCATCAGCATGATGATTCGCCGGCCGCGCAACCTTTTTCGCGACAGCCCGAACCCCATGGCCGAGGTGAAAATCAAACTTAAAGCGGTGCCTGCCGTGGCCAAAAAGGCGCTGACTGCCGTTGCGTTCAAAAACGCGGATGTCGAAAACAAATACTGATAGGCACTGAATTTCCAGGATTGCGGAAACAGGACAAAACCGTTTTTTTGCAAATATTCATACGGATCGGTAAAGGAAACGACAAAAACATAGTAAATCGGAAACAATGTGACCAAACCGACAAGTCCCAGAACAATCACGTTTGCTGTGTCGAACACACGGCTTCCCAAGCTTTTTTTCATGTTCACGACCTCCCAACTCGAAACCCGTATTACACGTTAATACACACCTTCTTCCCCGAGCTTTTTGACCAAATGGTTGGCAATCACGACAAGCAACAGCCCGACAACGGATTTGAACAAACCGACAGCGGTTGTATAACTGAACTGGCCGTTCTGAATCCCGTTGCGGTACACATAGGTTTCGAAGACGTCCGCCACTTCGGCGACGGCCCCGTTGCTCATCAGAAAAACTTGCTCAAAACCGACATCCATAATGTGTCCGAGCCGTAGTATCAGCAAAACAAGGATGACGCTGCGGATGGCCGGCAACGTAATATGCCAGGTTTGACGCCAGCGGTTTGCCCCGTCAATCCGGGCGGCTTCATACAGCTGCGGATCCACGGCCGTAATGGCCGCAAGAATGATAATCGTCCCCCATCCCGTCTCTTTCCAAATGTTCTGGAAGACCAGGAGCCCCCAAAACGTGTCGGGATTTGTCAAAAAGTCGTATTTGGGCAGTCCCAATCTTTCCAGCAGCATATTGATGATTCCCTGCGACTCGGACAACAGCAGAAAAGAAATTCCGGCTATGATGACCCACGAAAGAAAATGCGGCAAATAAACGATGGATTGCAAAGATCTTTTATACACCTTGTTGCTCAATTCGTTTAGCAAAAGGGACAAGATAATGGGCAAAGGGAAGAAAAATACGAGATTCAGCAAACTGATCATCATGGTATTGCGAAACAAT
>Ga0310826_100929_pt1 | contig 20007 bp, 16 predicted proteins | sample WT_ome_FD_201306 | JGI IMG/M metagenome (GOLD analysis project Ga0310826, IMG submission 201306) | Sorghum-adapted microbial communities enriched on wild type (WT) sorghum from Joint BioEnergy Institute, Emeryville, California, United... ... | reverse complement strand
AAAAATTCTGACAAATCACTTCTGTTTGATGAAAGAACGAAGCAAAGCGCTTACAAGGCAGAGGTTCCTTCGGAGTTCGCGTTCCAAGCATCTTAAATCACTGCCCACGCTAGCTTGACACTGACGACGGATGGTAACGGGTTGCGGTTCGCGGCCGCATATGCTATCATATTTCGTGTTGCGCGGAAAGGTACCCAAGTGGTCCAAGGGGGTTGACTCGAAATCAACTAGGCGCCGCAAGGCGTGCGTGGGTTCGAATCCCACCCTTTCCGCCAGTTTCGCAAGCATTCGCGCCATGCGTTCAGGCAAGCGGCTCCGCGTTTCGGGAGAGCCGTTTTTTTCGTCCGCTTTGCCGGAAGCGGGTGCTCCGGAAACGCCGGGGGCGGACCGGATCCGCACGATCGGCTTGTCGCGTCTGGGCGCGTGTGATATTATAATACGGTATGTAATGACAATGCATACTCCTTGCTCTCCGACCGGGCACGCCGCCCGGGATGCGGAGGGCCGACAGTCCAAAGGGAGGTGAACGGAAGATGCGCAACTACGAGTTGATGTACATCATCCGTCCGGACGTGGAAACGGAAACCGTTCAGGCTGTTACGGAGAAGATCCAGGACGTCATCCGCAACGGCGGCGGTGAAATCCGCAAACACGAAGTGATGGGCAAGCGCCGGCTCGCTTATGAGATCGGAAAGTTCCGCGAAGGCATCTACGTGCTGGTGCTGTTCACGGCGGAACCGTCGCTCGTGGCCGAACTGGAACGGGTTTTGCGCATTACCGACGAAGTGGTCCGGCATCTCGTGATCCGCGACGTCGTGGCATGACGCGGAGACCGACGGGAAGACGCGCCCCGGGGCGCGAACCTGCCGGCGGTTCCCCCGCCTGTCTGCAAAGGGGAGGATGGTAGCCGTGCTGAACAGGGTCATACTGATCGGCCGACTGACCCGGGATCCCGAGCTCCGCTACACGCCCTCCGGCGTGGCGGTCGCCCAGTTCACGCTGGCCGTGGATCGGCCGTTTGCCAACAGCAGGGGGGAACGCGAGGCCGATTTCATCCCGATCGTCGTTTGGCGGCAACTCGCCGAGACGTGCGCAAACTATTTGCGCAAGGGACGGCTCGCCGCCGTGGAGGGGCGCATCCAGGTGCGCCATTACGACAACAACGAAGGCCGGCGGGTTTATGTGACGGAAGTTGTGGCTGACAACGTCCGTTTTCTGGAGTCGCCGAACCGGGAAGACGCATCGTCCGCGCGGGAGGAATTTCCCCCGGATCCGTTTGCCGGCGGACAAGCCGGATTTTCCGGCGGACGTCCGGGAAGCGGAAAACGGGACGCTTTCGACAACGACCCGTTCGCGGACGCCGGCAGGCCGGTGGATATTTCGGACGACGATTTGCCGTTCTGAGACGATAATGACGATCATGACGAAAAGGAGGAGAAACCATGAGCGAACAACAGGCCCAGGCGCCGGCGAAGGAAACCGCCGCCCGCGAGACGCGGGAAAAAAGCGCCGAAACCCGCGAACAACGCGAGCCGAAGAAGTATCGCCGCGGCCGCAACAAGCGGCGCAAGGTTTGCTATTTCACCGTCAACAAGATCGAGTACATCGACTACAAGGATGTCGAACTGCTGCGCAAGTTCATCAGCGAACGGGGCAAAATCCTGCCGCGCCGCGTCACCGGAACGAAAGCGAAATACCAGCGGATGTTGACCGTCGCCATCAAGCGGGCCCGCCAAATGGCGCTTCTGCCCTACACGACGGACTGACGGCGTTCCGAGCCCAGCCCGCCCTTCCGCCTCGAGCGGCGGGGCGGTTTGATTTTTTTCGGGGAATTGAAAACAAAATCGCGGGTTGCGTCGTCCATATTAACACGGGAATGATTTTTCCTATCGGGAACAGGGGAGGCACTCGCATGCGATGGTCGCGCAAAAGGCGATGGACAGCCGGCGTGCTTATGGCCGTCCTTTTGCTGGGAGCGATCGGTTATTGGCAACGGACGGCGCTCGCCCTGTGGGGCTTTGATCTTTTTTTCGCCAAATCCGTGGAGAGGAAGCTGGAGAAGTCCTACCAGCCGATTGACGGAAGGACCCAAAAAGAAGAGACGGCCGGGCAGGAATTGAAACAGGAAGCGAAAAAACCGTATACCCTGCTGCTGCTCGGCGTGGATCAACGCGGCAAGGAACGCGGACGGTCCGACACGGTGATCATGACGGTGGTCCGCCCGGCGGACGGCGCCGCGCTCATGATCTCGGTGCCGCGGGACGCCTACGTGGAACTTCCGGGCCGCGGCAAGGACAAAATGGCCCACGCCTACGCCTACGGGGAAGCCAAACTGGCCATGGAAACGGTGGAAACGCTGTTCGGCGTTCCGGTGGAGCACTACGCCGCCGTCAACTTCCAGGGCTTCCGCGACGCGGTGGACGCCATCGGCGGCGTCGAGCTGCCGGTGGAACGGGATCTGGTCAACAACGATCCGGGCCACGAAAAATTCGTCGTCAAGGCGGGCAAGCCGGTCTACAACGGGGAGGAAGCGCTCAATTTCGTGCGGTTCCGGGAAGACGCCGGCGGCGACATCAGCCGGACGCAGCGCCAGAAGCAGTTCCTGGAAGCCGTGCTCGCCAAGGCGACACGAATGGACCAGTGGACGAAAATTCCGGAACTGATTGATATCATGGGCGACAATTTCCGGACCGACATCGCGCCCGCCGAGCTGATCGAGCAGGCGAAGTGGATGCTGACTGCCGACACCCGCCTTATCTACAGCCATACGCTGACCGGGAAAGGCCGGATGATCAACTCCCTGTGGTATTATGTCCTGGACGAGGAGGACGTCGCCCGGGCGACGGAGTGGCTGCAGGCCTGGCTCGATCCGGCGAAGAGCCTGGACGAACTGCCGAAGCCGGGAAAGGATGAAACGGGCGGCCAAAATGACGATAATGAAAGTGAAACGGGCTCAAGCGGCGGAAAATCGCCGGCGGCCATCTGAACGGCGGGAGGTAGATCGATGGAACGGCTGAGCGGCGGAAGGCGCCGGAGGAGGCGCCGCCGCGCGCGGATCATGTGGACCGTTCTGGCCGCGATCGTGGCCGCGGCAGCGGTGATCGGGATATGGGCGGCGCAGGATTGGCCGCCGCGTCTGCCGGGGTTCGAAGCGGCACCGTCCGCGCAGCCGGAGCCCCCCGGCGCGTCCGGAGTACCTGGACAGGACGGTCAGGCGCCGGCGGACGGCGGATCGGGCGGCGCGGAGCCGGGCGGCGGAACGGACGGCGGGGCCGCCGGAGACGCGGACGAAGCCGAATACGATCCGGACGCCTTCGTCACGCAGGCGGACCTGGACGTCGAATACGATATCGTGATCCGGAACGGCAGGGTCATCAATCCGGAAACGAAGCTGGACCGGGAGGGCCTGAACGTCGGCATCCTCGGCGGAACGATCGGCGTCGTCACGTCGCACCCGCTAAAGGGAAAGCGGGTCATCGACGCGACGGGGCTGGTGGTGGCGCCCGGCTTTATCGACAACCTTTCCTATGATCCCAACTTTTACGGCGTGTGGAACAAGATCGCCGACGGCGTCACCGCCAACATCGCCATGCACGGAGGCACGTCGTCGCCAAAGAATTGGTACGCCTATTACGAGCGGAACCGCACGCCCGTGCATTTCGGCGCTTCGTTTTTCTACACGCAGGCCCGCAACCAGTTCAGCCTGAGCCGATATGCGTCGGCCAGCAAGGCGCAGATCGAGAAGCTGGTCAGGGACGCGGAGGAAGCGCTGAACAACGGGGCGCTCGGCATCTCCTTCAGCCTCGAATACGTGCCGGGGATCAGTTCGGAGGAGATCCTGCCGCTCATGGAGCTGGCGCACAAGTACAACGTGCCGGTCTATTTCCACGCGCGCTACTCCGACATGGAGGAGCCGGGAACCAACATCGACGCGCTGAACGAGATCATCGGCTACGCGCGGGCTACCGGGGCGGCGGTCCATATCGACCACATCCACAGCACCGGCGGCACGTTTTCCATGAAACAATCGCTGCAGATGATCGAGGAGGCGCGGGCGGAAGGGCTGGACATCACCGCTTGCGTGTATCCTTACGATTTCTGGGGGACGTATCTGAACTCCGCCCGGTTTGACGAAGGCTGGCAGGAGCGGTTCCGCATCAGCTATGAAGACCTGCAGATCGCGGGAACGTCGGAGCGGCTGACGGAGGAGACCTTCCGGAAATATCGCCGGGAAGGCAAGCTGGCCGTCGCCTACGCCATTCCCGAGGAAGACGTGGTTGACGCGCTGAAGGCCGATTTCGTCATGATCGGCAGCGACGCCATTCTGGAGCCGGGAAACAACAACCACCCGCGGGCTTCGGGCACGTTCGCCCGCACCGTCGGGATGTACGTGCGGGAAAAAGGCGTCATCGATCTCATGGACGCCATCGCCAAAATGTCGCTGATGCCCGCGCAGCGGCTGGAGAAGCAGGCGCCCGCCCTGCGAAAGAAAGGCCGCATCGCCAAGGGGATGGACGCGGACATCGTCATTTTCGATTACGAAGCGATCCGCGACCGCTCCACGGTGGAACGGCCCGATCTGCCGTCCGAAGGCATCCGGTACGTGCTGATCGGCGGGCAGGTGGCCCTGGACGAAAACGGCGTGAACAAAAACGTGCGCGCGGGTCAGCCGATCCGCAGCGAGTTCGTGCGCGTGGGGGAAGTGACCGAAAGGCTGTTCCTGGACGAAACGACCATTCCCCTCGTCAAGTATCGCGGTCAGCGCTATTTCGATCTGGAGGCGTTGAAGCATTACGGCTACGGCTTGTCCTGGAACCGGACGGACCGCACCTGGAGCATCACCGGCGGCGCGGCCGCGGGGACCGGAGCCGGAAGCGGCGCGGACATTCCCGCCCCGAAGCGGGGAGAGCTGATGCTGGAACGCGGCTACCGGGCGGTCTGGCAAAGCGGCGGGAAGGCGTCCGCCGTCGAGCTGCTATCCATCGGAGAGCGGGCCTATGCTCCGCTGGCGCTTCTGGAAGCGCTCGGCTGGGAAGTGGCGGCGGAATCCGGGGGCGCACGGGCGAATCGGCCCGCCGGCGTGTAAGCGTCCCGAACGAATATCGGCCAAAAACGGGTTGTTTCGCGCTTGCCGCGGAATAACCTTTTTTGTGTTATAATCAAGTTTACGGCTAATCTGCGAAACCGAGGTGACGCGGTTGAACACGGGTTGGAAGCCCCTGCTGCTGACGGCGGCTCTGGGGCTGGCGCTGGCCGGTGCACTGACGCCTGCCGGCGTCGTGGCGTCGCTTTTCATCATGCCGCTGATCACGGCCCTGATCGCCCTGCTGCCTCCTGTCGCCGCGGCCCTTCACGTCGCGCTCGGCTTCGCGGCGTCCTATTTGCTGCTTGGCGATGGCGGTCCGCCGGCGCTGGCCGTGGGAGCGTTTTTCCTGGCGCCCGCCGTGGTGATGGGCTTTCTCTACCGCCGGGGCGCGAACGCCGGGAAGACGGTCGTCGCCGGCTTTCTGGCGGTGCTGGCGATGCTTCTGCTGCAAATGGCGCTGGCCTTGGCCATGTTCCGCTTCGATCCGGCCGCTGAAATCCGTGCGTATCTGGAACGGACCGCGGCGCAGTGGAGCGCCGCGGACTCCTTGCCGGTGCCGGGAAATTGGGAGGAGACCGTTCGCGACATCACCGAAGGAACGGTCGCGATGCTCCCAACCCTTCTTTTGCTGACCGCGTTCGCGATGACGGTGATCAACCAGTATTTGGGCAGGCGAATTCTGGGGTGGGCCGGCATGACCGTGCCCGGGCTTCCTCCGCTGAAGACGTGGCGCCTGCCGCGCAATATCGTATTCGTCTACCTGATCGCCCTGATCGCCAGCTTGTTTCCCTTTGAAGGTTTCTGGGGCGGCGCCGTGAACAATTTGCTGCCTCTGCTCAGGATGGCTTTCACGATCCAGGCCGTTTGTTTCCTGTTCTTCGTCGCCGATGCAAAGCGTTGGCCGCGCGCGCTTCCCGTGATCATGTCGGCCCCCGTTCTGCTGTTTCCGCCGTTTTATCTGGTCGGGCTGCTGGATACGGCGTTTCCGCTTCGGAAGTATTTCGCCAAATAGACGGGAGAGAAGTGCGACATGCCCAAATTTCTCATCCGGCGTTGGCACGGCATGCATGTGCTCTGGGCCCTGGCGCTGATATTCCTGCTCACGGTGGCGCTGGCCTGGTACGAGTGGCTGCTCGGGCTGGTCGGGCTGCTGCTCGGCGGGGTGGTCTGCGTCTATTTCATCCTGGCGGAACGCGCGTTTCGGCGGGATTTGCAGGACTACGTGCTGACGCTGACCCGCCGCATCCGGAACGTGGGGGGCGACGTCATCGCCCATTTGCCGTTCGGCATCATTTTGTACAACGAAGACCGGGAAGTGGAATGGCACAATCCGTTCGTGTCGGCGGTGACCGGCAGGGCGTCCGTCGTCGGCGTGCCGCTGGACGAATTGTTCCCGGAACTGCGGAACCCGACGCGGGATGAGGCGGAACCGGGCAAGGTCGTGACCAGGCTCGGAGACCGGGTGTTTGAGCTCCTGCATCGCGGGCCGGAACGGCTCGTCTACATCATCGACATCACCGAGCATTGGAGCCTGGCCAAACGGTACGAAGACGAGAAAATCGCCCTCGGCATCGTCATCATGGACAACTTCGAAGAAGTGGCGCAAGGCATGGACGAGCAGCAGCGCGCCCTCGTGCTGTCCCGGGTGACCGGGCGGATGAGCGAGTGGGCGCAGGAATACGGCATGCTGCTGAGACGCATGTCCACGGACCGCTATTTGATCGTCACGAACAAGCAGACGCTCCGGCAGCTGGAGCAATCCCGCTTCGACCTCCTGGACGAAGCCCGGGAAATGACGGCGGACCTGAAACTGCCGCTGACGCTGAGCATCGGCTTCGCCGCCGGTTTTGACAGCATCCTGGAAATCGGCCAGCAGGCGCAAAGCAGCCTCGACATCGCCCTTGGCCGGGGAGGCGACCAGGCGGTGGTCCGCGTCGGCCAGCGGCAAAGCTTCTACGGCGGCAAGAGCAGCGCCGTGGAGAAACGCACCCGCGTCCGCGCCCGCGTGATCGCCCACGCGCTCCGGGATTTGATCCGCGACAGCGACAACGTCATCGTCATGGGCCACGTCCAGCCGGACATGGACGCCATCGGCGCGTCGGTGGGCGTATGGAAAATGGCGCGGCATCTGGGCAAGGAAAGCTACATCGTCCTGGAAGACGTCAACCCGTCCATCGAACGCATGATGAATCTGCTGAAAGAGGACGGGCAGCTTTACGGCAATTTCGTGAAGCCCGAACAGGCGCTCATGCTGGCGACGAGAAGAACCCTCGCGGTGGTGGTGGACACCCATCGCGCGTCGATGGTTCCCGAACCGCGCCTTTTTGAGCAGACGGACCGGGTGGTGATCATCGACCACCACCGCCGCAGCGAAGAAATCATTCAGGACGCGGTGCTCCTCTACATGGAACCGTACGCCTCCTCCACGTGCGAGCTGGTGACCGAGCTTTTGCAATATGTGCACGAGGACATCGGGCTTGAGCCCCGCGAGGCGACGGCGCTTCTGGCCGGCATCACCATGGATACGAAAAGCTTCTCCGTGCGCACGGGCTCCCGGACGTTCGAGGCCGCCTCCTACCTCCGGCGGAACGGGGCGGACGGCGCCGCGGTGCAGCGCATGATGCAGGAGAAGCTCGACGAATACGTCCGCAAGGCGGAGATCGTCCGCCACGCGGAGATCTGGGGCGACGACATCGCCATCGCCGCCGTGGAGCGGGGTGAACCCGTGCCGCAACTCATCATCGCCCAGGCGGCGGATATGCTGGTCAACATGTCGGGCATTACCGCTTCCTTCGTCATCGCCAGGCGCCCGGACGGCCTGGTCGGCATCAGCGCCCGCTCCCACGGCAAAATCAACGTCCAGGTGGTGATGGAGAGGCTGGGCGGAGGCGGTCATCTGAACGACGCCGCCGCGCAGCTGAAGGTTTCGGTCCGGGAAGCGACGGCGAAGCTCAAGGAAGTATTGCAGGAACTCCATGAGGAAGAGGGGCTGGCGGAATGAAAGTGATTTTTTTGCAGGACGTCAAAGGCCACGGCAAAAAAGGCGAAGTCAAGGAAGTCGCCGAGGGCTACGCGCGCAATTTTCTCATCCCGCGGGGGCTGGCGCAGGCCGCCACCGACAGTGCGCTGAAATCGCTGGGACAGATGAAGGCGGCGGAAGACCGGCGCAAGGAGCAGGAGCGGGAAAAGGCCCGCGCGCTGGCGGCGAAACTGTCGCAGATGACCGTCGTCATCAAGGCCAAGGCGGGACAGAACGGCCGTCTTTTCGGCGCCGTCACCGGCAAACAGATCGCCGAAGCCCTGGAGAAAGAGGGCATCAAGCTGGACAAGCGGCAGGTGGAGTTGGACGAACCGATCCGCGAGCTGGGAACGACGCGGGTAACGCTTCGCCTGTACCCGGAGATCAAGGCGGAGCTGAGCGTCCAGGTTGTGGAGGCGTAAGCGATGCTGGGAAACGGGGAACCGCTGATGGAGGGGCGCGTGCCCCCGCAAAATCTTGAGGCGGAACAGGCGGTCCTGGGTTCGATCCTGCTGGAGACGGACGCCCTGGTCACGGCGACGGAACTCCTGCGACCGGAAGATTTCTACAGCGTCGCCCACCAGCGCATTTTTGAAGCGATATTGGAACTGAGCGAGGCCGGTGATGTGATCGACCTGGTGACGCTCACCGCGCGCCTCAAGGACCGGGACCAGCTGGAGGAAGTCGGCGGCGTCAGCTACCTGGCGCGCCTGGCCGGATCCGTGCCGACGGCGGCGAACGTGGAATATTACGCGCGGATCGTCGGGGAGAAGGCGCTTCTTCGCCGTCTTATTCGCACCGCCACACAGATCGCGGCCAGCGGCTACGAAGCGGAAGGCGACGTCGCCTCGCTGCTCAACGAAGCCGAGCAGCGGATTTTGGACATCTCCGGACGCCATGCACGGCGCGGATTCGTCAGCATCCGGGACGTGCTCCTGGAAGTGTTCGACCGGGTGGAACATCTGTACCACCACAAGGGCGGCGTGACCGGCGTGCCTTCCGGCTATCCGGATCTCGACCGGGTGACCTCGGGCTTCCAGCGCAGCGATCTCATCATCGTCGCCGCCCGTCCGTCGGTGGGCAAGACTTCCTTTGCCCTCAACATCGCGCAGAACGCGGCTTTGCGCGCCCGGGAGACGGTGGCCGTGTTCAGTCTGGAGATGTCGGCCTACCAACTGGTGCAGCGGATGATCTGCGCCGAGGCCAACGTGGATTCCAGCCGGATGCGCAGCGGCTTTCTGGAGGGCGACGACTGGGAGAAGCTGACGATGGCCATCGGGGTGCTGTCGGAGGCGCAGATCTACATTGACGACACTCCCGGCATCAGCGTCACCGACATCCGCGCCAAATGCCGCCGCCTGAAGAAGGAAAAGGGACTGGGACTCGTGCTGATCGACTACCTTCAGCTGATCCAGTCTCGCGGCCGGCCGCACGAAAACCGCCAGCAGGAAGTGTCGGAAATTTCCCGCGCGCTCAAGCAGATGGCCCGCGAGCTGGAGGTACCGGTCATCGCGCTGTCGCAGCTGTCCCGCGGTGTGGAGCAGCGCCAGGACAAGCGGCCGATGCTGTCCGACCTGCGCGAGTCGGGTTCCATCGAGCAGGACGCCGACCTGGTCGCCTTCCTTTACCGGGACGACTATTACAACCAGGAAAGCGAGAAAAAGAACATCATCGAAGTGATCATCGCCAAACACCGCAACGGTCCGACGGGAACGGTGGAGCTCGTTTTCCTGAAAAACTACAACAAGTTCGTCAGCCTCGATCGGAAACACGGCGATCCGCTCGACGCGGACATCGCGTGACGGGGCGGCGGCCGCTTCTTTTCCGAACAATATTTATATATGCCCGGGTTATCGTTCGTTTTTGTTGACTTGCCCGGGTGCAGTTGCTACACTATTCATGCCAACTGCGCGTGCCATGTTTTGCATAGTGGCTCATGCGCCATCAAGCCGGCCTGGACCGGCCCGGCGCCGGCAAGGTCGGACGGAGGGATTCGCGTTGTCTACCGTGGTCGTGGTTGGGGCGCAATGGGGAGACGAAGGCAAGGGCAAAATCACCGATTTTCTCGCCGAACAGGCCGACGTTGTGGCCCGGTACCAAGGCGGCAACAACGCCGGCCATACCATTTTGATCCAGGGGAAAAAGTACAAACTGACCATGATCCCCTCGGGCATTTTCAACGAAAACAAGCTGTGCGTCATCGGCAACGGCATGGTCCTCAATCCGGCGGCGCTGGTGGAGGAAATCGGGTACATCCGGAGCAATGGCTTTTCCACGGACAATTTGCGGATCAGCGACCGGGCCCACGTGATCATGCCCTATCACATCGTTCTGGATGAATTGGAAGAGGAACGCAAGGCCGACATGAAAATCGGCACGACGCGCAAGGGCATCGGTCCGTGCTACGCGGACAAGGCGGCCCGCAGCGGCATCCGCATGGCCGACCTGATGGAACCGGAGACGTTTACGGCCAAGGCGCGGCGGCTGATCGAGGAAAAGAACCGGATCATCGTGAAGCTGTACGACGGGGAGCCCCTTGACGCCGACCGAATCATCAGCGAATATCTCGGGTACGCGGAAGCGCTGCGTCCCTACGTGACGGACACTTCCGTCGTGTTGAACGACGCCATCGACAGCGGTAAAAAGGTGCTGTTCGAAGGTGCCCAGGGCGTTCTGCTGGACATCGACCATGGCACCTATCCCTATGTCACCAGTTCCAATCCGTCGGCGGGCGGCGTCTGCATCGGCACCGGCGTCGGCCCCACCAAGATCCGCCAGATTATCGGCGTCGCCAAGGCGTATACCACCCGTGTCGGCGACGGCCCCTTCCCCACCGAAATCAACGGGGAATTGGCTGATTGGATCCGAAACCGCGGCAACGAATACGGCACCGTCACCGGACGGCCGCGCCGCGTGGGCTGGTTCGACAGCGTCGTGGTGCGCCACGCCCGGCGCGTCAGCGGCCTGACCGGCCTGTCCCTCAACTCGCTTGACGTGCTGTCCGGGCTGGAAACGGTCAAAATCTGTGTGGCCTACCGCCTTCCCGGAGGAGAGCTCGTCGAACATTACCCGGCCAGCCTGGGCGTGCTGGCGCAATGCGAAGCGGTGTACGAGGAGCTGCCGGGTTGGAACGAGGACATTTCCGAAGCCCGGACGCTGGAGGATTTGCCGGCCAATACCCGGCGGTTCATCCGGCGCGTCTCGGAGCTGACGGGCATCCCCATCGCGATTTTCTCGGTGGGACGGAACCGCGAGCAGACCCGGCAGGTCATGCCCATATACGTCTGAATTCGCCCGCCTTCCGCCGTCGCTGCGGGAGGCTGTTATTTGCGGCAGGGGACGGGGTTGTTGACTGACAGAGGTTTATGCCCGGCGGTCGGGCTTTCTTGCCCGGCCAGGCCGGGTTTTCTTTTTTTCGTCCCGGCAGCCCGGTTTCTTTTTTTTGTGCACGAAACGACAAATACGCCGAAGGAAGATTAGAAGCTACAAGGATTGACAATACTAGAGGGGAGCGAAAGCGAGAGTCGGGAGGACCAGGGCTGTGTGGAAAAACTGGATTTGGCGGTATTGGCTCGGCCGGCTGGGGCGGACCGTCGTTTTTGTGACGTTTGTCTGCCTGCTGTGCGTCGGGACTACCGGCTACATCGTCAACGGTTACATCAAGGCGCTGCTTGGACAATACGGCATCCAGCTGGAAGAGAACCCTTTTTCCGCGGCGGAAATCTGGGGTTCCATATGGGACTTTAAGCATAATGTAAAGCCCGCGGACGCGCCGGCAAACCCGGAAACCGGCGGCGTCGGAAATCCGGAAACCGGCGCGAATCTTTCGGAAGAAAGCGGCGAAGCCGGTTCCCCCGGGCATGTATCCGAGGCGGAACCCGGTCGCGACACGGGGGAAATTCCGGGCGGAGAAGCAAGCCGGGAACAGGTGGAGCCATGGGAAGACCCTCAACAGGTCTACGACGGGTCGGAAGACGCCGGGGAGGAGCAGCGCCAGAAGGCGTATGATCTTTTGCTCGGCAGACTTTCCGCGGAGCAGCTTGACCGGCTGTCGGCGTGGCTGCAAAACGGTCTGACCGAAGAGGAAGCGATGGAGCTGGAGGCGATGCTGCGGGAGCTGTTCACCGAAGAAGAATTGCAACGAATTTTGCAAATATTAGAACCTTTGGACGAACGTTTTCGCGTTTTCTGAGACTTTTGACGCATATTAGAAAATTATAATAGAAAGCCCGCAAGCGCTTTTGTCATGCGGGTTTTTTTGTTCTCAGAATCGCGGGGGCGTCCGCGTGTTCGGTTGATGGGGGAAAGGGGGTTGTGATAAATTTAGACACAGCCTTGTTAAGACAGCACCAAATTGGCAAAAAAGGAGAAGGTCATGGCTTTTGCCCCTGAATCGGATCGGATCCGGGAGAAACTCGTCGCGAGCATCGCCCGGGTCCGACGGAAACTGGCGCTCCGCGGCCGATTAGGTCGGCTCGGCGGCAGGTTCCCGCAGGTTCTGTGGGACTTCCGGGTGCCGCTGGCAGCAACGCTGGCAGCCGTCGTAGCGGTGGCGGGGACCTTCATGGCAGCCGAGCAATATGTTTCGGCCCAGACGCGCACTTATTATAAGGTCCTGATTGACGGACAGTTTGTCGGCGAAATATCCAGCCAGGAACTCGTCGCGGATCTGATCGAAGATACCCGGAAACGGCTGGAGCAAAACAATCTACATACAAAAGTACGCTATGTCCTGCGCGAACCTGAGGTCACCTTTCAGGTTGAAAAGGCTTACAAGGCGGAACCCGACGATGAGGGGACGCTGCAGCGCGTCGCCGCCAGCCTGGAAACCTACCCTGTCGGCGTCAAGCTGGTGATCGACGGGAAGCTGGTGGGCGTCGTCCGGGATGAAGCGACCGCCCGCGTACTGCTGGAGCGGGTGAAGGACCGGTATGCGGGCGGGCTGGAACCCGCCGGCGGGCCGGAAGTCACGACCCTGTCCTTTAAGGCGGACGGCGGGAACGATTCCCCCGTGGGGGAAGAGGAGCCGTCACCCGACCGGCAGATCCTGTCGGTGGGGTTCGTTGAAACGATATCCGTCGTACCGGCGGAAATTTCACCCGACGATGTGCAGGATCCCGAGGAGCTTTACGAAAAGCTGGTGACCGGGAATCCGACTCCCGTCAAGTACACGGTGCAGCAGGGCGACTGCATCAGCTGCATCGCCCAGAAGCTGAACGTGTCAAAGGATCTGATTTACCGCAACAACCCGTGGATCGAGAACGACCTGATCCGCGTGGGCGACGTGCTCGACCTGACGCAGGAGAGACCTTTGCTCAACGTGGAGACCGAGGAACTGGTCACCCAAACGGAAACGATCAAGCCGCAGGTGATCTACCAGGACAACAATCAGATGAATAAAGGCCAGACCAAGGTGGTCAGCCAGGGCAAGCCCGGGCAGCAGCTGGTGACGTACCGGGTGATCAAGCTGAACGGGGAGCCGGTGGAACAGGAGCAGCTAAACGTCCAGGTTCTCGTCCCGGCCGAACCGAAGATCATCATGCGGGGAACGAAGATCGTCCGCGGCCTTGGGTCAGGCAAATTCGCGATGCCGGTGGTGAACTACCGCATCACCAGCAAATACGGCCAGCGCTGGGGGCGCCAGCACAAAGGCATCGACATAATCGGCAACAAGAACATTATGGCCGCCGACAGCGGCGTCGTGGAGTTCGCCGGGAAGAAGAACGGCCTCGGCAACGCAATCATCATCGATCACAAGAACGGCTTCAAGACGGTATACGGCCATTTGAGCAAGATCAGTGTCAAAAAAGGCCAGGCCGTGGAAAAAGGCGATGTGATCGGCATCATGGGCAACACCGGCAACTCGACGGGCGTGCACCTGCACTTCGAGATCCACAAGAACGGCAAGGTGAAAAACCCGCTGGATTATCTGTGAGCGGCAACCAACGAACCGGCATGTTCCTTTCGGGAACATGCCGGTTTTGCTATGGCCGGGCTGCCGATGATTTCGGACATCCAGTCCGAAAAAAGTGCCCGAAAGCGATTTCATCCGAAAATTTCGGACATTCAGTCCGAAATCACAGGCAATCACTGATGTGCAAACGGTTACAAAGGGGAAAATCAACGGGATTTCGGACTGCATGTCCGATTATTATGTCCGTAACCGCTTTCAAGCCTCTCTTTTCGGACTATATGTCCGAAAAGAATTCGGGGATGGCGGCCGAAAATGGGGGCGTTCCGACGGCCGCCGCGTTTCCGTCTGCGCCGCTTCACGCGCGGAAGCGGGCGAGCAGGGCCCATTTCCGTTCGCGGCGTTTCATGTAGCGGGGCAGGGCCCGGTAGATGTCGACGCATTCCCGGAAGGCCTGCGCCGCTTCTTCTTTTTTGCCGAGGGTCAGGTACAGCAGGCCGAGCCGGTACAGCGCCTCGCAGGAGGAGGAATGGATGTCGCGGAAACGGTGCAGAAAACCGAGGGCTTTGGCCGGATCGCGGGAGGCGAACGTTTCCGCCAGGCGAAGATAGGGCTCGCCGTATTTGACGCGGGGGTTGATGTCCAGCGCCCGTTCCATGTGCCGCTCCCCTTCGTCCGGATTTCCGAGGGCCAGTTCGCAGGCGCCGAGTTCGCTCCAGAATTCGGCGGAATGCTCCATGTTCGGCTGCATTTCCAGAAGCAGTTCCCGTGCGCTCCTGTATCGCTTCATTTCCATCAGAAGCCGGACGGCCTGCATTTTGGAGGAAAGGTCGCGGGGATTGACCTGCAGCTGGGCGCGCAGCTGGGACAGCTGGCGCATCCGCTGCAGCGGCCGCGCGATGCTGGGCAGAAGCCCGACGAAGCGGCGGTCCAGGAAATAAAGAAGAAGGAGGACGATCAGCACCGCCGCGACCGGATTGCCGAGAATGAGCCAAAACAGGGCGAACAGCGCCGCAATTTTCATGACCGGTACCTCTGCATTTATAGGATTTTTTGGAACGTTTTTATTGTAACACGAGGGTCCTGCCGACACCAACCGGAGCCGGCAAACGCCGCGATCCCCGGCCGTTTCCGAAGGCTCCCGTCTTTGGGCTCGCGCGGCGGTTGTGGTAATATGGGAATTGGACGATCGCGCGCATTTCGGCAACGGGAGGCGAGACGGATGCCGGGGAAAATTCTGGTGGTCGACGATGAACAGCCGATTGCGGACATTTTGAAATTCAACCTGGAGAAGGAAGGCTACGAAGTCGTTTGCGCCTTTGACGGCGTCACCGCGGTCCGGCTTGCGTTCGAAACCAATCCCGATCTGATCCTGCTGGATCTGATGCTGCCGGGGAAAGACGGCATGGACGTCTGCCGCGAAGTGCGCGCCAGGCTGTCCGTGCCGATCATCATGCTGACGGCAAAGGACACCGAATTGGACAAGGTGCTTGGCCTTGAGCTGGGCGCGGACGATTATGTGACGAAGCCGTTCGGGACACGCGAACTGCTGGCGAGGGTGAAGGCGCAGCTGCGGCGCCAGCGCAGCCTGAACGCTGTGCAGGCGGAAGCGGAGGAAACGGCCAAACCGGAAGAACGGCAAGGATTGCAACTGTTCAACCTGTTCATCGATACGGACATGTTCGTCGTCTACAAAAACGGTCAGCCGCTGGACCTCACCCATCGCGAGTTCGAGCTGATCCATTACATGGCAAAAAACAGCGGCAAAGTGATGACGCGGGAACACCTGCTGCAGGCGGTATGGGGATACGAATACTTCGGAGACGTGCGCACCGTCGATGTCACCATCCGGCGGCTACGGGAGAAAATCGAGGATGACCCCAGCCGCCCGGAAATCATCCTGACACGGCGCGGTCTGGGTTACATGGTGCGCAGTCACCGGATGGCGGGCGGGTACGGGTGATGCGTCGGATCCGGCTGCTGAAGTCCATCCAGGCCAAATTCATCACGATGGTGCTGCTCCTCATCCTCATCGCGGTGCAGCTCATCGGGGTGTATTTCATCAGCACAATGAAAAATTCGCTGACCGGCACCTTCACGGAAAACCTGGACGCCCAGGCCACGCTGCTGGCCGGATTCGTCGCGCCGGCCCTGTCCCGCACGGACATGCCGGACGCGGGGGAAGACGGCGGAACGGACGATCTCGGCCAGTTTGTGCGCAATCTGTTCGCCGGCAGCGGCACGGAAATCCAGATCATCGACGCCAACGGGCAGGTGCTGGCCGCTTCCGATCCGTCCCGGCAATCCATCGTCGGGCGCAAAAACACTTCGCTGCTCGTCAGCCGCGCCCTGCAGGGGATCCGGGACAATACGGAAGAGTTCATCGACGAGAACGGCCTGCGCAAAAAGGTCGTCGTCAAGCCGGTCATGAGCGACGACCGGGTCGTGGGCGCGGTTTATGTGGTCCGTTCGATGGCCGAGCTGTACGAAACGGTGGAACGGGTCAACCGCATTTTCGTCTCCGGCGTCCTGCTGGCGCTCGGGCTCACAGCCCTGCTCGGCGTTCTGTTGGCCGGCACCATCACCCGGCCGGTCATGGCGCTCACCCGGCAGGCGGTGGCGGTGGCCGAGGGCCGCTTCGGCGGGCGGGTGCCGGTGCTGGGAGATGACGAGATCAGCAGGCTCAGCGCCGCCTTCAACGAGATGACCGACCGGCTGAGCCAGGCCCTTGCCATGCATGAAGAAGAGAAGGAAAAGCTCGCTTCGATCCTGGCCAACATGAGCGACGGGGTGCTCGCCACCGACGAGCACGGCCGCGTGATCGTGGCCAACCGCAGGGCGCGGACGCTGCTCGGCGTCGAGGAGCTCGAGGGGCGCATGATCGGGGAAGTGCTGCGCATCGAGGAAGAACCGGTGTCCGAAGCGCTGCGGGGGCGTGAATCGATCCTGCTTGTGCGGACGAGGGACGAGGAAGGCGAGGAAGATCTGACCCTGCGCATCACGCTGACCCCGATCCGCAGCCGGGACAAGGGTGCGGTGGGCGTCATCGCGGTGTTGCACGACGTGACGGAGATGGAGAAGCTGGAGCAGGCCCGGCGCGAATTCGTCGCCAACGTTTCCCACGAGCTGCGGACGCCGCTCACCACCATCAAGTCCTACGCCGAAGCGCTGGAGGACGGCGCGCTGAGCGAACCGCCCCTGGCCGGCCGTTTTGTCGGCGTCATCCGCAACGAGACGGAACGGATGATCCGCCTGGTGAGCGACCTGCTTCACCTGTCGCGGTTCGATTCCAGGCAGGCGGAACTGCATCTGGAGCCCATCGACATTCCCGACATGCTGGAGGAGGTTGCGGACCGTTTTTCGCTCCAGCTGCGGCAAAAGTCGATCACGGCCCGGGTGCGGGCGGAGGGGGAATGGGAGCCGGTCCTGCTGGATCGGGACGGCATCGACCAGGTGCTCGACAATCTGGTCTCCAACGCGATCAAATATACGCCGGACGGCGGCGAAATTGAAATTTCGGCGGAACTGGCCGACGGCCCTGCGACCGGAACTTCCTCAGGGGGAAGGCGCGATTCCGGACGCGAAGCGCGGCGCGGCGCATCCGGCGCCCGCTCCCGCGAGCGCCATCTGTTGCTCACCGTTCGCGATACGGGCATCGGCATTCCCAAGAAGGATTTGGGCCGCATTTTCGAGCGTTTTTACCGCGTGGACAAAGCCCGTTCCCGCAGCATGGGCGGTACTGGGCTTGGCCTGTCCATTGCCCGGGAAATCGTCCGCGCCCACGGAGGCGTCATCGCCATCGACTCGGAAGTGGGCAAAGGCACGACGGTGACGATAAGGCTCCCTCTGGTCCGGAGCGTCCATTCCGGAGCCGGGACGGGAGCCGAAGCCGCCGGACGCGCGGGATCGGCGGAAGACGGGAGCCCGGTGGTCCGGAAAGAGGAACCTCAGCAGATTCCGGCCCGACGGGAGCGGGGCGGCGTTTCGGCGGCGGAATCTTCGGCTTCGGCCGTCGCCAATGCGACGGCCGCGGCTTCGAAAGCGCAGGCTCCGGCGGCGCCCCCGCGGGAAGGAAGTGAGCTGCCGTGATGGAAAAGGCGAAGTCGGCGGCTTTGGCTTTGCTTGTCGCGCTCAGCCTGGTGCAAAGCTATTTTCTCATGTACGGGCTGCCAAGCCTTGGAGCGGAATCGCAAGCGGAAGGATATTATCCGAGCGCGGAGGTGCCGGGCTCAAGGCAGTCGGTGGAACAGCTCGTGTTTCCCGAGCGGATCATCCTGCACATGGGCGAGCAGCGTCACACCGTCTTTTTTCCCGATCACCTTTTTTACGAACTGATTTATGAAAAACTGAAAGGACGGGTGTTCCGGGGATTCCAGCGGATCTCCGCCGCCAGCGTCGACTGGGCGCATGTGCGCGCCGAAGAAGCCGGCGTCGAGCTGCGCTTTGCCAAGGCGGTTCCGTTCGAACTCCTGCAGCGCGTCTTCAAGCTGGAAGGCGACTTCCTTTTTTCAAGGGACGCCATCGAAAAGATTTGGATCTTTGCCCCCGAAGGGCGTGAAGATGTGCGGGCGTTCCTGTTCGGCGGCGACGGGGAAAACGTCTACGAGGTGTTGCGCGTCGACATGACGGCCGGCGACGTGCGGCAGTTCGTCGGCTTCGGGGAGTATTGGCCGGCTTACCGCTTCATCGACGACCATCTGTACATTCCGGAAAGGGCGCTCACCTATCTCTCCTGGACTGTGCCGATCCGCAAATACCGCCCGGAGCAGATGGAAGGCAGTCTCTTTTTCGATCCGGGCGCCACGCGCATGACGTACAGCAGCAAGGACGGTTCGCAGATTTTCACCGACGGCAAGCGCGGTCTGAAGGTGGAACAGAATGGCGCCTGGCTGGTCTACACCGATCCGGTGGCCGTCAACGGAGGGGCTTCCGATCCGTTGGAGCAGCTGCGTGTCGCGGTGGAATTCGTGAACCGGCACGGCGGCTGGGACGGCGTCCATTTGCTCGTTCCGTCGGCTGATGGAGACGAAGGGGAGACGATCCGTTTCCAGCAATATTTCCGGGGATTGCCCGTTTTGCCGGGGTCGGACGGCGTGCGATTCGGCCATATGCAGCTGACCGTGCGGCAAGGGGAAGTGGCGCAGTACGAGCGGCCGTTGATCGTGATGGAAGGCGCGGGAGCGGACGAAAGCCCGACGTCGGCGGCCGGTTCGGCGGGCGTTTCCGGTTCGGGAGCAGCGGGCGCCGGCGATCCCGACGGAGAGGCCCCGGAATCCGGCGCTCCCAAGGCGGGAGAGAACGGGGCTGACGGCAAGGGCGTTTCGGAAAGCGCGGATGGAAGCGAAAACGGAGCGGTCCAGGGAAGCGGACACGACGGCGTGCAGTCAGGCCAGGGAGGCGCGCAGGGCGAAAATGCCGGCGGGCCGGCCAACGCGCAAGGAAAAGGAGCCGCGGCTGCCGGTCCCTCCGCGGGAGCGGGATTGTCCGAAGAAGGACAGAAGGACGACGGTCCGTCTGATGCGACGGAAGGCGGGGAAAATGCGGAAACGGAAAAAGCTCCCGGGACGGCGGCCGGCGGCGAAGCGACACCGGCGGACGGAACGGGTCCGACGACGCAACCCGGCTCGGACACGGGATCCGGAAGTGCCCGGCCGGGCATCGCCCTCAACCTGTCCTACGGCGATGATCTCCTTCGGCAGATTCGCGCCAAGGCGCAAGGGCAAAAGGTCGAATCGCTGGTTCCGGCGTACCGCGCCGTGCTGCACGACGACCATATTCGCCTGATGCCCGTGTGGGCGATCCGTCTGGTGAGCGGCGAGTGGCGGCTGTTGGACGGGTGACGGGCGCCATGCTTGAGGAAACCGGGAAAGTCCAGCGGTAAGATGTCAAGTCCCTGATTCGTGAAAATTGGAAATTTTTTTGGCCTTAAAGCGCTCGAGTCAGGTAAATTGGCAACACCAAACCAAACCCAGTCGAAAATCAGGATGATTT
>Ga0310826_100925_pt1 | contig 20198 bp, 22 predicted proteins | sample WT_ome_FD_201306 | JGI IMG/M metagenome (GOLD analysis project Ga0310826, IMG submission 201306) | Sorghum-adapted microbial communities enriched on wild type (WT) sorghum from Joint BioEnergy Institute, Emeryville, California, United... ... | reverse complement strand
CGACTGTTAAAGCCGACAGGCGGCGCCGTTTTGCTCGATGGAAAAGAGATTGCCAAACAGCCGACCAAAGAAATCGCCCGCCGGCTCGCCATTTTGCCGCAGTCGCCTACAGCTCCGGAAGGGCTGACTGTGTTGCAGCTCGTCAAGCAAGGGCGTTACCCATACCAAACGTGGCTAAAGCAATGGAGCGAAGAAGATGAGCGTGCCGTTGCGCGCGCCTTAGCGGCGACCGGGCTTACGGAGCTCGCCGAGCGGCCGGTTGATTCACTTTCCGGCGGACAGCGTCAACGCGCGTGGATCGCCATGACACTGGCGCAAGAAACGGACATTATCTTGCTTGACGAGCCGACGACGTATTTGGATCTGGCACATCAAATTGACATTTTAGATTTATTGTTTGAGTTAAATGAAAAAGAACAACGGACGATCGTCATGGTGCTCCACGATTTAAACTTGGCTTGTCGATATGCGCATCATCTCGTCGCCATTCGCGACAAAACAGTGTATGCAGAAGGGAAGCCAGAACATGTCATTTCTCGCCAACTGGTGAAAGATGTATTTCAGATGGACTGCCAAATTACGTACGACCCGCTCTTTGGCACCCCGCTTTGCATCCCATACGGAAAAGGGCGGCACATTCTACAGAAAGAAGGCGTATCGTGATGAGGTTAAGCGAAGCAGAAATCAAAGCATTGGAAACGTACCGTTTCTCAAGCGGGACCGCTAATGTCTCGTCATCGATGTTGTTTGCTCAGCTGCTTCATGATGACGAGCAGCTCGCTAAGTATGTTGCGCACGTGCGCAACGAGATGGGGGCGGCGAATGACGCCGTCGCGGCATCGATGCTTGTCAAGCGGTTAAGCTTTTTGGCGCCGATGGCCTTATACGCCATGTCGATATGGAACAAGCGGCTTGTGCTCGATCCTAGACGAATTTGGCTGGATACGGATGACGAAGGGGAAATGTGGATGCCGCGTTTTCGCCTTGAGCCGCCGGAAGCGGAAGTGTGCGACATTGAGCGCAGCCGCTGGCGTGAGCAAGCTGTTCATGACGTGTTCGCCAGTTTGTTCGCGCCGCTCATCGCCCAATTGCGGCACCTGACGCGCATATCGCCGCTTGTCTTATGGGAAAATGTCGCGATTTACGTGTACTGGGTATATGAACGTTGGTTGGAGGACGAGTCGCTTGCCCCGGTTGCCGACCGGCTGCGGGACGATTTCCGCTTCCTCATTTATGAAGCTGATGGCCGCCTGTTTGGCCAAAAAGACAACCCGCTCCGCCGCTTCTTTAAAGGAGCGAGCGGTATGCAACGGACGACGTGCTGCTTGTACGTGCAAACAAAAGGAGGAACGTGTTGCCAAACGTGTCCGCTTAAAGCCCGCCAGCGGCAAACTGGATGACCAGTCGGCCGCTAGTGGGCGTTTTTCATTGGATGGAATTGGTTGATTTTTAAAAACGGAAGTGACGGTCATAGTGTATATTTCGATCTATGCCGAGGTAACGATGGTATGAAAAGATTGTAAACACAAGACGTGGCTTCTTACATAAGCTAAGTTGGTCGGTGAGAATCGAGCGGTTTGTCTAGAGGACCAAGCCAAGAACAAACATGGTTAAGAATCGTAATCTAGCCAAATGCCGTGGGATCGTATTGGTAAGTAAAGGAGTTGAAAAATCGATGGGAACACTCTCTTTACATATCGGGGAAATCACCAACAACCAGCCCTTTTGTGCAGGAGTTGTTCTCACTCGTGAAAATTGTCTGCCTGTGACATTGAACATAGATGGATTACCAAAGGATATGGAAAATACCTGCTGGAGAGTGGGCGGAGTTGGAGGAGGACAGGAGCTAGGCGAGTCAGTCTGGGATTGTGCATTACGCGAAGCCAAAGAAGAACTTAGCACAGGAGTAAACCTTCTTCATTCACCAGTTACCTATTTTCACGATAAAGATACTAAACGTCTCTATCAAATATCCGTCATGGACCGTCCTGCCCCTCTATTATTGGAAAGAGTTGCAAATCCAAATCCTTGTCAACCGTACGCTCCAGGTCTTCCAACAGGCCCGTATATCTATTTTGCTTTGTTTCTGGCTGAACTGGAAGATTGGAGCAAACGTTGTCCAGGAGACGATGTAAAGGGCTTGTTGCTCTGTCCGATCGATCAATGGCATAAGGTGGAAAGTGGAATCGAGTTATCAAAACTGATTGAAGTTGGCGCCCCCGGTTTGGATCTAAATCGCCAACTTTGGTTGCCAAAGGACGAGTCTTTCTCCACAATAACTCGTATATTGAAAGAGAACAAGGAAATCAGAAAAATGAATGAGGAGAATAGACCTCTTGAATGAATTTCGTGATTGGATGAAATCGAATATCAGCCATCGATCGTGTCCAGTTTCAAGTGACAGACAGTTTGCAAATATTTTGGCTTCCGAAGGGAGATTTTTTAAATCGATGTATTTAGCAGTCTATCATGTTTGTTGTGATGTTTTTAAAAAATATTGGATATGTTTTTACTCTATCCAGTCAACATCTCCCTTTTTCCAAACATCTCCGTTTTTTCTTAGGGTAATGCAACAGTACGGGCATGTAAACTTCGTGACTTCTGGCTCAACTTTCAGTTTTCGATCACAATGCAGGCAAGTCATTTTGATAACGGGGTAGCGGGAGTTGCGAACCCATGCGATCATTGCCGCTATGAGAAAGAAAATAGGGGCAATCACAATGCCTACCATCGTGATTGTAAAAAAGATGCCTAAGGATGCAAAGCCGGAGACGAAAGAGTTCCATTTGGCACGTTTCGGTTGTCGTTCACCGATAAAATGATCCACATCAAACATGTTCTCCACTCCAAGTTCATGCATGACAGAGAAATTGACAAAAAAGTGATTTATGCTCCATTATGATAATAACAAAAAAGGCGAGGGAAGGGCAGAACAAATTGTGATTGATTTGCCGCCAATTGAACAACAGCTTAAAAAGATTGATGCTGGCTTAAAGATGATTCAGTTTGATGTTGATAAAAAATACGTCATCCCCTAAGAAACATCGAACAACCTATCAATCCTACGATGCAAGATGCTATGTCTGTTTATTGGAGATTTATGTTATTAACATCTAAGGATGTCCATAAAAAATCAACAGTTTTTTGCCGAAAGAGAAAATAACAATCTTCAAAAGGAAAGCATGACAATGTTCACCGCTGGATAGGGGGGGAGTTAGCCAGCATCCTGTCCATATAGACGGGAGTTTCCAACGATTCCACGGCTTTAGCGGTGTGGCTTGTGTCAATAGTGGCATTGTTGAAAATTCAAACGACGCGGACGATCGTGGAGACAACTATTCATTTGGCGAAAAAGCTTGGATATGGAAGTGTTAGCCGAAGAGATAGAGACCGAGCCGCAAGTGTCGCTTCTTTCGAAAATGGATTGCCACTATGGAGTGACTTGAATCCTTCGCATGAGGCGAGAAAGCTGCAGCAATGGCTCGAACCGTACAACCGCGCTGTCTGTGGTGACCGGCCATTGTCACCTTGTCATTTCTGCACATGATTTTCCTCCGCTTATCGCACACTAAAATCGATCACTGTGCAAGAGGAGGAAAAAAGATGGAGTTTGCGCCAAGAAGAGTGATTCTCGAAGAATTTATCGACACACTCGAGCCGATGATGGAGACGTACGGACTTGATCAAGTCGGCATTTTCGAGGAGCGCGGTGAAGGAAACCGTTATTATGTCGGCTATACGATCAATAAAGATGGTGAGATGATCACGATCCATATGCCGTTTATTCAGAACGAACGCGGCGAATTGGCGCTCGAAAAGCAGGAATGGACGGTCAGAAAAGACGGCCAAGAGAAAAAAGGTTACCGTTCGCTGCCGGAAGCGATGGACGAGGTGATTCATTGATGGAACCGCAGGCGGCCTCACTAGGCCGCTTGTTGGGCTAATGGGAGGGGAAAAAGATGATCATGGAACTCAACGTGACGGATCGCGAAACGGCTGTTCAGGTGTTGCGCTTGCAGCAGCGTGCGTACGCGGTCGAAGCGCAAATCATTGGCAACACGGCGCTCCCGCCGCTTCGCGACACCGTTGGTACGCTGCAGCAGTGCACCGAACGTTTTTTCGGCTATTTTCGCGACGGACAGTTAGTGGGGGCGATCGCTTACGAGCGGGGTGGACAGACGCTTTTCCTTTGCCGGCTGATGGTTGACCCGGATTGTTTCCGTCAAGGGATCGCGAGCGCATTGCTCGATTTTGCCATCAAGCAAGAGCCATCGGCAAGTAACATCATCGTGACGACCGGAAGCAGCAACGCGCCAGCCATTCGCTTTTATGAGCGACATGGATTTTACGCGACAGAGCGGATACAAACACCGGAAGAGATCGAGTTGATAACATTGGTGAAAGAAATTTGATCATGCGGTGTTTCTATCACTCTTCAAAACTAGCGAAAAAAGGATGCATCGTTCAAGCAGGTCATTTGCGTAGAAACGGAGAAATAACCATAGGGTGCTTTTGGGCTTAAGAGTATGGAGGCAAAACCGTATGCCGAATTACTCGCTTCTTCATATGTAATTGAAATGATGAATAGAGGGACGGAGAGAAGGATGACGACAACGCTGTATTTAACAAGACATGGGGAAACGCAGTGGAACGTGGAAAAGCGGATGCAAGGATGGCAAGACTCGCCGCTTACCGAAAAAGGGCGGCAAGACGCCAAACGGCTTGGGCAACGGCTTGAAGCGGTCGAGTTGACAGCGATTTATGCGAGCACGAGCGGTCGGGCGTTCGAAACAGCGGAACTCGTCCGTGGTGAGCGGCCCATTCCGATTTATCAAGACGAGCAGTTGCGTGAAATGCATCTTGGCGACTGGGAAGGAAAGACGCATGATGAAATTCAGCAAATGGATCCGGTTTTGTTCGACCATTTTTGGAACGCCCCCCATTTGTATGTGCCACAGCGCGGTGAACGATTTTGGGACGTGCAACAGCGGGCGCTTGAAGCGGTGCAGCGCATCATTGCGCGGCATCAAGGGAAGACGGTCTTGGTCGTCACTCACGGTGTCGTGCTGAAAACGCTCATAGCGGCATTCAAAGGTGTGCCGCTCGATGATCTTTGGGCGCCTCCGTATATGTACGGCACGAGCGTGACAATCGTTGAGGCGCATCATGATGAATTTCGTGTTATCGTTGAAGGTGACGCTTCTCATATCAAAGAAATAAAAAAAGTATAGACACATAGCTAGCCCCACTTCCCGTGATTGGAAGCGGGGCTTTGCTGTTTGCAAGATCGTGCGGGAACGCCTCTGTCCCTAAAAATAGAGGGAGCGAACGATCTTCATGGCAGAAGTATATCGTTTCCTTTGTAGCGTGATAGTTTGATTTCTTCGTCACAATAGTCATACGAGTCCAAGCCATCTCGCTAGCCGAGCGGTCGTAAAGGTGACGGCAACAGCAATTGCTGTCGGCAAGGCAAAGGCAACGAACGTCCATTTCGTGCTTTTCGTTTCTTTGTAAATGTTGACAAGCGTCGTGCCGCACGGGTAGTGGAGAAGTGAAAACAGCATCATATTGAGTGCCGTCAGCCACGTCCATCCATGAGCGAGAAAAATATGTTTGAGCGAATGGAGGCTATCGATTTCCGTTAACGCTCCGGCCGATAAATACCCCATCAACAAAACCGGCAAGACGATTTCGTTGGCTGGAAGCCCTAAGAGAAAAGCCATCAAAATATAGCCGTCAAGTCCGATGGTCTTCGCAAACGGATCGAGCCAACCAGCGAAAGCGGAAAGCGCGGTTGTGTCGCCGATGGGGACGTTGCCGAGCACCCAAGTGATGACACCAGCTGGGGCGGCAACGGTGACGGCGCGTTTGAGTACGTACCACGTTTTATCCAGTGTGGCGCGAATGACGGTCTCAGCGATTTTCGGGCGCCGATATGGCGGCAGTTCCAAAGTGTAATGGGTTGGGATGCCGCGCAAGGCTGTCTTGGATAAGACCCATGAAACGGTTAACGTGACGATGATGCCAAACAGTACCATGGCGACGACCACCGCGGCAGTGACGAGTGTGTTCCAGCTCCCTGTATAACCAGCTGCCATAAATAAGGAAGAGAGCAAAATCAACGTCGGCCATCGCCCGTTGCAAGGAACGAAACTGTTCGTCAAAATGGCGAGCGTCCGCTCACGCGGCGATTCGATAATGCGTGTTGAGATGACGGCGGCGGCGTTGCATCCAAAGCCCATAGCCATCGTCAGCGCCTGTTTGCCGTGTGCGCCCGCCTTTTTAAACAGGCGGTCAAGATTGAAGGCGACGCGTGGCAAATAGCCATAATTCTCGAGCAAGGCGAACACTGGAAAGAAAATGGCCATCGGCGGCAACATCACGCTGACGACCCACGCGGTGCCGCGGTATAAGCCAAGCACAAGGAGGCCGTACAACCAGTGAGGTGCATGAACGGCTTGAAACAACAGGGTCAAATATTGTTCTACCCATCCGAACAGGTGGGCAAGCGATTCAGACAATACGTTTGCTCCAGCGATCGTCATGTAAAGGACAGCGGCGAGCATCGCCAGCATGATGACGAATCCCCAGCGCCGCGATGTGACGATCCGATCGATTTGCAAAGTGTGGTCTTTTGCGGCCTTAGGCGCATTTGTGACCGTTTCCCGGCAAAGCGCGGCTGATGTTTGAAAGATGGCGGTGACGATTTGTTCGCGCGTATCGGCTGGTGCCAACGATTGTGCTTCTTCCATTAAACGATCAAACAGATTTGACCGATCCGCAACATGCATACGGAGCTTCCTCCTTTGTGAGCCGTGGCGGCTGCTGGTTCAAAGCGCTAAGAAGTGAGGTATCACCGTCAAGCAGCCGGAGTGCGACCCAGCGAGCCGGATAGTCATCCCCCACGATTTCTTTGACGAGCGGAAGCAGTTTGGCAATGCTTTGTTCAATTTCTACGCTGTATGGAACGGCGATCGGAGTAGGGTGAAGCTGGCCATGGACGAAAGCATCTACGGTTTTTAACAGCTCATCGATTCCTTCCTTGTTGCGGGCAGACATCGGCACAACCGGCACGCCAAGTTTGGTTGCCAGTTTTTTGGTGTTGATGCGAATGCCTTTCTTTTTTGCTTCATCTATGAGATTGATAGCGACAATAACGCGGTCGGTCATTTCCAATACTTGAAGCACCAAGTTCAAGTTGCGCTCGAGTGCTGTGGCATCAACAACAACGATTGTTATATTAGGACGTTCAAACAGAAGGAAATCGCGTGCCACTTCTTCATCGGCCGAATTGGAATAGAGAGAGTATGTGCCCGGCAAATCCACGATCCGATACGCTATGCCGCGATAGACAAATTCTCCTTCTGCATGGGTGACGGTTTTTCCAGGCCAGTTGCCAGTATGTTGGCGCAGTCCCGTCAGAACGTTAAACAACGTGCTTTTTCCGGTATTCGGATTCCCCATCAAGGCAATCGTGTATGTCGCATTAATCATGACCGATCTTCTCCCCATAAATGTAATTACTTTCTTCTTTTCTTAATGCAATCGTTGTTCCACATACATAATAAGCGGTCGGGTCGCCAAGTGGGCTTCTCTGCCCGACTTCGACTTCCCCGCCGGGTACAAAACCTAAATCAAGCAGTCTTCGTCTTAGCACAGCGTCAGGAATGGCCACTTTCTCAATGCGGAATCGCTCCCCCGGTTTCATCTCGGAGAGACACCGATTATTTCGTTTAGCCATAAAAGTTTCCCTCCCGTCAACATTTTTGACAAGGGACATTTTTTTTACCAAGACCAACTTTTGTGTTTATCTTATTCCAGTGTCGGCTTTTTGTCAATGGATTTGTTCCGTTCTTTTCCGACAAGGATGTCGAAGAAACATATATTCAAAATAATATGAAAGAATGTTATCATATAAATAGTCTGAATAAAAAACAGAAGGAAGGCGGTGACGGCGTCCATTGACGCACGACAAAATGAAAGCGATTACGGAAGGGACAATCCTTTGGCAACCGACGGACGAACAAATCAAACATTCCAATATACAGCGGTATATGGACTGGCTGAAAGAAAACAAGGGGCTATCGTTCGCCTCGTACCGCCAATTGTGGACATGGTCGGTCGAACAGCTTGAACAGTTTTGGGAAACGGTTTGGGAATACACTGGTGTGCAGGCAGAGACACCGTATGAATGTGTGCTGCGGGAGCGAAAGATGCCAGGGGCGGAGTGGTTTCCAGGCGCGACGCTCAACTATGCGAAACATATTTTCCGCCATGCGCGTGCTGACCGCCCGGCGCTGATTTTCCGTTCCGAACGTGTCCCATACCGGGAAGTATCATGGCAAGAGCTGACCGAAAAGACAGCAGCGATCGCTCAGGCACTGCGGGAAATGGGAGTGAAGCGCGGCGATCGTGTGGTAGCTTATATGCCGAATATTCCCGAGACGGTGATGGCGTTTTTGGCTTGCGCCTCGATTGGCGCCATTTGGTCAAGCTGTTCGCCGGACTTTGGCGCCGGCAGCGTCATCGACCGGTTCGTGCAAATCGAGCCGACCGTATTGTTTGCCGTCGACGGTTGCCAATACAACGGCAAAGAGTTTGATAAAATGCCCGTCGTTTCTGAGTTGCGCGCCAAGCTGCCGTCATTGAAAAAGACGGTGCTGCTTCCGTATTGGCGTGAACAAATGGAGGCACCTGATGACGGGGTGGTGCTGTGGGACGATGTGGTGGCCAATAAGGCGGAGCTTGTTTATGAAAACGTTCCGTTTAATCATCCGCTCTGGATTTTGTATTCTTCGGGAACGACTGGTTTGCCAAAGCCAATTGTCCAAGGGCATGGCGGCATTTTGCTTGAACATTTGAAAGCGCTGTCGATCTCTGATAATTTGACGCCGGAGAGCACGTTTTTCTGGTTTACGACGACCGGATGGATGATGTGGAATTATTTAGTCGGTGGATTGCTTACTGGGGCGACCGTAGTTCTTTATGATGGCAGTCCGACATATCCGGACGGCAACGTTTTATGGGAGCTCGCGGAGAAAGCGGGAATCACCCATTTTGGCACGAGCGCGGCGTTTATTAACGTCTGCATGAAGCACGGTCTCAAACCGAAGGAGCACTATGATTTATCAAAGCTTGAGGAGGTGCTTTCGACCGGCTCGCCGCTGACGGTCGAAGGGTTCGCCTGGGTGTATGAAAACGTGAAGGACGACATTTGTCTGGCATCGTGCAGCGGTGGAACAGATGTGTGCACCGCGTTTGTCGTCGGTTCGCCGATTTTGCCGGTGCGTGCCGGTGTCCTCTCATGCCGTGCGCTAGGAGCCGATGTGCAGGCGTTTGATGAAAACGGCCAACCGCTTGTCAATGAAGTCGGTGAGCTCGTCATTACGAAGCCGATGCCGTCGATGCCGCTCTTTTTCTGGAATGACCCGGACGGGGAGAGGTACCGGAACAGCTATTTCGACACGTATCCGGGTGTCTGGAAGCACGGTGATTGGATTAAAATTGACGAACAAGGCGGCTGCGTCATTTACGGCCGCTCCGACTCAACGATCAACCGCGCCGGCGTCCGCATGGGCACGAGTGAAATTTACCGCGCCGTTGAAGCGGTTGACGGGGTGCTCGAGAGCCTTGTTGTTGACTTGGAAATGATGGGCAAGCAATCGTTCATGCCGCTATTTGTCGTTCTTAAGTCGGGCGTGGAGCTCGATGATGAGCTGAAAGACCGCATTCGCCAGTCGATCCGGCAACATGTCTCGCCGCGCTTCGTTCCGGATGACATTTATGAGGTGAAGCAAATTCCAAAGACGTTAAACGGAAAGAAAATGGAAATCCCGATTCGCAAACTACTCTTAGGCTTCCCTCTCGAAAAAGCGGTCAACCCAGGTTCAATGGCCAATCCGGAGGCACTCGACTTTTTCCTTGAGCTGGCGAAGACGATGGCGGTGAAATGGAAAACGAGTGAACATTTTTCCTAAAGCAAGAGAAAGACTGGTAGGACGAATGGGATAACCAAGTCAAAAACAAGTGTTTGCTGTTGAGTTCTTATTACTAATCGCTAGAAGACCGGCAAAAACATCCCCCCGAGGCATAGGCTCGGGGGGATGTTTTCAAAAAGAGCATGGAATGGACTGTAAGTGTTCCTGAAAGCTTCGACCTTCGTCTGATTTCCAATCGTCTACTCGACAAAGGGGAGTGCTCTGCTATCTCCACAAACGGATGGAAAACTTCTAGACAGGAGAAATGTTCTGCGGCGACACTTTTTCCTAGCGGGAGTCGCTAGACCCGTTTTGGCGACGCTAGGGCGATGAAGGCGGCTCATCTTAGACAATAAAAGGGCGCTCCATCCCGCTCCGCTAGTCTTTTAACACCCGAAACGCTTCCCGCACTTTACGGGCAAACTCAAGCGGGGGCTCGATCGACTGAAAGTGCATATACATCGCCCGCGGCCGTTCGAATAACCAATGGTTGTGGACCGCGGTGACGGTAATGCCCCGTTTTTTCAACTCCCGCAGCAGCGGGTTGACTTCTTCTTGAAGCAACACTGTTTCCCCAAGATTTAAGGCGTTTCCTTGACTGTCTAAACTTTCAAAGGAAAATAGTTGCGGGTTGACGAGCGGAGAATTTGTTCGTCTGCCCATGATGGTAAACGGAATATCCCGAAACTTCTGCACAAAACAGACCCCGTTTATCAAGCTCCCTGTTCCACCGAGAATACTAGCAAACTCCCGGCATAAATCTCTTCTCGATTCCCAATTCATCCTATCCTCTTCCCTTCGTTCAAAATGAAAGGGGTGCTTTGTCCCCTTGTTCTTATTGTATGGTCGGGGATGGAGAAGGAGAGGGACAGGCATCCACGGTGGGAGCGGAATTTGCGGCAGACGCCAATCAAACGGGATAGGCTCATGAAGCCATGGACATGTGTCCAGCGTGTTTCGCTATGTGCTAGAAAGGCTGTAAAAAACAACCCTTTTCATTAAACCGTTTTTAGATGCGTTAGAAGTTGGAGTTCGAAAGGTTCTTTTGAGAAATGCGTCTTTTCCACCGTAGTTGTAGCTCAATTGCCGGTCTTTTAGCCAAAAAGAAAAACTCCGTTCGATGAGTGAAGCGAAGATGAGAAATCAATCGAGGGGAACCTGTTGAAATGGTGAACAGCGCCGGCTTTAATACAGATTGAACGCCGTTTTGACGCGCTTCATCTCTTTTTTGTTTTCAAACAGTTCTTCAACCAAAATGTTTTGGCCGTTGGCGACATCGGTGAGCCGTTCGTTCATATCGGACACTTGCTCGCTTAATTGGTTGAGTTGTTCATTCGTTTGTTGCGTTTGTTGGGAGAGTTGCTGTACTTGTTTGCCGATCCGCTGTACTTGCTCATTCGTTTGCAGCACTTGTTTGCCGAGTTGCTCGACTTGCCTGTTTGTTTGTTGAAGCTGACCGGCAAGTTCTTTGATGGCTTGCCAAATCATTTCATTCGTAATGTTCGCCATTCGACAATCTCCTTTCTCGTTCGCTTCTTTTTTCATTATACAAGACGAAAGAAGGGAACCATAGAGGAAAGATGCCGAAACATTTTTCTTTGCAGCATATCCTTCGAATGTGATATAACAAAAGAATGTCAACAGCATGCGCATATTGGGGGATGAACATGGTAATCCGTGTCAGCCATTTGCATAAATCGTTCCGTGTCCATCGCCGCGAAGCCGGATGGCTCGAGGCGGTGCGCAGTTTATGGCGCCGTGACTACCGGATTGTCGAGGCGGTCAAAGATGTTTCGTTTACGATCGAAAAAGGGGAGATCGTCGGTTTTTTAGGCCCGAACGGAGCGGGGAAAACGACGACGATGAAGATGCTTGCCGGCCTGTTGCACCCGACGTCAGGGGAAATCACGGTCGGCGGTTTTGTGCCGTTTGAACAAAAGGCGGAGTTTAAAAAGATGATGAGCTTGGTGATGGGGCAAAAAAGCCAGCTCATTTGGGACATTCCGCCGATGGAGACGTTTTTGGTCAATAAAGCGATTTATGACATCGACGATCGATCATTCCGCCAGACGTTAGAAGAGCTTACTGAGCTGCTCGATTTAGCGCCGTTGTTGGACAAACCGACGCGCAGCTTGTCGCTTGGACAGCGGATGCGCTGCGAGTTGGCGGCGGCGCTTTTGCATCGACCGCAAGTGTTGTTTTTAGATGAGCCGACGATCGGGCTTGACGTTCATACGCAAGAAAACGTGCGCCGCTTTATTGTCGATTACAACCGAGAGCATGAGACGACCATTTTGTTGACATCGCATTACATGGGCGATGTCGCGGCCCTTTGTGACCGGGTGATGATCATCAACTATGGGCGGCTCATTTACGATGGGGAGCTCTCGGTGTTGACGGAGAAGCTGGCGCCGTACAAGCGGCTTGAAGTCCGGTTTTCGCGGCTCCCAAACATCAGCTGGGACGAGTATGGCGAAGTAGCGGAAATGGAAGAGGGAACGGTCGTGCTCAGAGTGGCACGTGAGACGGCGGCGGGGACGGCGGCGCGGTTATTGGAGCGGTTTGATGTCCGTGATATTAATATTGAAGACCCACCGCTTGAGGAAGTGATTACGCGCGCGTTTCAGGAGGGTGTATATGGTTCGTAAATATATCGCCCTGCTGCGTATGAAGTATATCGAAATGCTCGCGTACCGCTTGGCGACGTTCGTTTGGATGACGGGTGCCATCACCCAGCCACTCATTACGATGTTCGTTTGGATGAACATTCATCCGGAAGAGAGCGAGTCGTTTCTCTTTTATTTTATGGCCGTTATTTTTGTCGAACGGATGACGAGCGCATGGGATGTATGGGAGCTTGACCGTGAAATCCGCGAAGGGACGTTTTCAAACTTGTTGCTGCGGCCGCTTCATCCGATTCATTGGGCGATTGCGGAAAATATCGTCTATAAATGGTTGTTTCTCGTCATTTTAGTGCCGGTTTGGATGGTAGGAGCGGTGTGTTGGCCAGCGCTTCGCCCGCATATGACAGGAAGCCAAATCGGGTGGTTTTTGGGGGCCGTCGTGCTTGGTGCCGCCCTTCGCTTTTTGCTGAGTTACTCGTGTGGGTTGCTTGCGTTTTGGGTGACCAAAGTGGCGGCCGTGTACGGCGTCATCGATGTCATTTCATTGTTTTTGTCGGGAAGAATCGCGCCGCTTGAAATGCTTCCGCCGCAGCTTCGGGAATGGAGCGAATGGCTGCCGTTCCGCTATATGATCAGCTTCCCGATTGAAATCGCCACCGGAGCGGTGAGAGCGGAGGAATTGGTGCGCGGCTTTGCCATCGCGGCAGGGTGGCTGTTTGTGTTGGCCGCTGTTTTACAATGGCTGTGGAAGGCGGGAATGAAAAAAAATCAAGCGGTAGGTGGATGACTATGCGGCGATACGGGCGGGTGTTCCGCGAATTTTTCCGTGCCTGTTTTGTGGAAGAAATGGAGTATCGAAGCGAATTTTTTGGCAATTTTGCAGCTAGTTTTTTTGGCGTTGGCATGGCGCTGCTCACCGTCCATATCTTTTTTTACCAGACGGATGATTTAGGAGGCTGGACGTATGCAGAAGTGCTTGTGTTGCTCGGCATCTTTAATATGCTGCGCGGGTTCATTGACTTCGCCCTTCGTCCGAACATGCCGCGTCTGCTTGAACACGTCAGGCGTGGTACGCTCGATTACATTTTGACAAAACCGGTCGACAGCATGTTTTACGTCAGCTTCCGCCATCTTGTCTTTTGGCGGCTCATTGATGTGGCACTCGGCCTCGGCGTCATCGGCTATGGCTTGTATATCGAGCGCTATGTTCCGTCGGCGGTCGATGTACTTATGTTTCTTGTCGTTATGGCTGCTTCGCTTTTGTTGATTTATTCGCTATGGATGATGCTGATGACGACGTCGTTTTGGGTCGTGCGCATCGATGACTTGTCGTTTATTTTCGATTCATTTTTTGAAACGGCTCGCTTTCCTGGCAGCATGTACCGCGGCGCGGTCCGGATGGTGATCACTTACGTGTTGCCGGCTGTATTAATTACGAATACACCTGCGCTGGCGCTGCTTGGAAAATGGAGTGTTTCGACAGTGCTTGCCGCTTTGGCTGTGGCCATTCTCTTTTTATGGCTTGCCCGCCGCTTTTGGCGCTTTGCTTTGCGCTTTTACACAGGCGCGGGCGGGTGAGGTTTTATCCGTCTTCATGCAAAGGGTGTCTCGTTTCTGTTGAGACACCTTTTTTCTTTGATGAGAAAGCAGGAGGTTGATTGACTTTTACGTCAACGTCAATTAAAATAAAATTCAGAATATTACATCTATAGAAAGGATTACGATGGGCTATTTTACCATTTCTGATTTGGCGCAGGAGTTTCATGTAAGCACACGGACGATCCGCTATTATGAAGAGCGCGGGCTGCTTACCCCGATTCGGACGGAGTCAGGGCAACGGCTGTATACGAAAAAGGAGCGGGCAAAGCTCAAGCTCATTTTGCGCGGCAAACGGTTCGGCTTTTCGCTTGAGGAAATTCATGAGATGATTGCGCTGTTTGATGAGGATCGCACCGGAAAGAAACAACTCGAAAAAACGGTCGAATACGGACGTAAAAAAATTAAGGAGGTGAGCGAGCGGATTGACGATTTGCTGAAGCTGAAGGCGGAGATGGAGGCGTTGCTTTCCGATTTTGAAAAGCGATTGCGAGAATGGAAGGATAGAGCTGAATGAACATTTCTGAACTTCTCGCCCGTCATGCGAGGAAGTTTCCTGAAAAAACGGCGGTCATTGATGGGGAAACGGAGCTTTCGTATGCTGAAGTGAACCGAACGGTCAACCGTTTGGCGTCATCGCTCGCTCGGCTCGGGTTGGGGTGCGGTGATAAAATCGCGTTGTATATGCCCAACACAAAAGAGTTTGTGTTTTCGTACTTTGCCGTTTTGCGCCTTGGCGCGGTTGTCGTGCCGATCAACGCCCGTCTTACGGCATCGGAAGTACAGTATATTTTGGATCATAGCGATGCGAAGGCGCTCATCGCCCACGATTCAGTGCATCAGGCGCTCGTTCCGCTTGTTGGTAAAAGCGATGTCATTTGGATCAAGACAGGAAAGGAGGAAGATGGCTGGCGGTCGCTTGAGGAGTTGATCGGTTCGGGGGATCCAAAGGAGATCGTCTGTTTGGCTAAAGAAGAGGATGAAGCGACGATTTTGTATACATCGGGAACAACCGGGCGACCGAAAGGAGTGTTGTTCACTCATCGCAATATTATCACGGTTGCGGACATGATCGTGATCGAAACGAAAATCGATCGCCATAGCCGCTTGCTGCACCTGATGCCGCTTAGTCATTCGGCACCGCTTCATCTGTTTTTCGTCGGTGGTATGTATGTCGGCGCCACTCACGTCGTAGCGCCCGCGTTCTCCCCTGAGGCGTTGCTTGAATTGGTGGAGCGGCATAAGATTACTCACTTTTTCGGCGCACCAGTGGCGTATTTGTTAACGGCAAAACACCCTCGGTTTATGGATTACGACCTGTCTTCCGTCCGTTATTGGATGTACGGAGGGGCTCCGCTGTCGCGCGAGGAAGTGCGGTTTGTTGCCAGCCGTTTTGGCGCTGAGCGGGTGATGTGCCTATACGGATTAACGGAGGCCGGCCCGAATGGTACGTATTTAGCTCCTGAGGAACATGAAGAAAAAGCAGGAAGTGTCGGTAAATATGCCGCCCTCCATTGTGAAGTGGCGATCGTCGATGAACAAGGAAATGAAGTTGCGCCTGGTGAAGTCGGCGAGATCGTGTTGCGCGGCGAAAGCGTGATGAAAGGATACTACAAAGATGAGGAAAAAACGAATGATGTGATCCGAAACGGCTGGCTGTACACGGGGGACTTGGCGCGCCGTGATGAGGACGGCTACATTTGGATCGTCGATCGGAAGAAAGATGTCATTATTTCTGGAGGAGTTAACATTTATCCGAAGGAAGTCGAAGATGTGCTGCGGACGCATCCAGCGATCGCTGATGTCGCCGTGATCGGTGTGCCTCATCCGGAGTGGGGCGAAACAGCGAAAGCGTTCGTTGTGCTGAGTGCGCCGCTTGAGTTGCTTGCTGAGGATTGTAAGCGCTTCCTATCTGGTAAGCTGGCTGACTATAAAATTCCCCGCTTGTATGAGGCGATTGCTGAATTGCCGCGCAACGCGACGGGAAAAGTGTTGAAACAAGTGCTCCGGGCGCGGGAGGCGGCGCAGGAAGTACAGGGATGATGAGAAAAGAGGAAAGGGGAGGGACGATGAAACCGCTTCGTGAAGCCGATCCGAATTTGCTTGCCAATTTGAAACGGTATTTGGATGATGAATTGTACCAGTATGCTGAAGAAAAACTTGAATCGTTTTACGAATTTTGCTTGACGGAGGTCGACCGCCGCGCTGTGCATACCGACCGTGAAGGGCAACCGCGTCTAATGAAGTACGACCGTTTTGGAAACGACATTTCCGAAGTGTGGGTGAATGAAGGATACGAACAGACGGCGAAACAGACGTATGAAACGGGAATCGTCGGCTATGTGCATAAACCGATTCCCGAGCTCGGGAAACAAGGAAACTATATTTACTCGTACGCCCAAGGATACATCTTATCGCAAGCCGAGCCCGGGTTTTATTGCCCGGTGACACTGACGATGGCGACGGCGTATGTGCTTGAACATTTCGCTGATCATGAGTTAAAAACTCGGTACTTGCCTCATGTCATTTCCACCGGTGAGATCGAGCTGTATGAAGGGGCGACGTTTTTAACTGAGCGGCAAGGCGGGTCGGATGTTGGGGCCAATGCAGTGCGCGCTGTACCGTGCGGGGATCATTATAAACTGTACGGAGAAAAATATTTTGCCAGCAATGCCGGGCGCTGCGGCGTAGCGCTCGTGTTGGCGCGCATCGACGGGAGCGGGCCAGGGACGAAAGGGTTGAGCTTGTTTCTCGTTCCATGGCGCAACGAGGATGGGACGTTAAACGGCATCACCATCCGCCGTTTAAAGGATAAATTAGGTGTGCGCGCCGTGCCGTCCGCCGAAGTTGTGTTTGATGGAGCCAAGGCTTATGTCGTCGGCGATCCGCGAAAAGGTTTTTATTATATGATGGAAGCGCTCAATTTGTCTCGTGTTTGCAATGCGATCGCCTCAGTCGGTATCATGAAGCGGGCGCTCGAGGAAGCGAAACAATACGCCGAGCGGCGCACGGCGTTTGGCCATCAACTGACCGATTACCCAATGGTGCGCGGGACGCTCGCCGACTTGACGGCGCGTCAAGAAGTGGAAACGAGCGCCTGCTTTGAGATGGTCGCCTTGTTTGACCGCGTCATGACCGCGCCACATGAGGCAGATGAATCGGAGAAAGCATGGCTCAGGCTTCTGATTGCCCTTCTTAAGATGCGTACGGCCGAAGAGGCGATCGCGTTTAGCCATGAAGCGATTGAAATGCACGGTGGCAACGGGTACATTGAGGATTTTGTCACCCCGCGTCTGCTTCGTGACGCCCAAGTGCTGACCGTCTGGGAAGGGACAGCCAACATTTTGGCGCTCGAGGTGCTGCGGCTCATGCGCAAATACCGTATCCACGAGCGGTTTGCCGCCGAGATGAAGGCACGGCTCGAGAGGGTGGCGGACGAGATGAAGCTGCTCGCTCGTCCCGTGGCAGAGGGGCTTAAGGAATTGGTGGCAGCACTCGCACGTCTTGGCGGCCAGGCGGAGGAAGTGCGGACATTTCATGCGAAAACGGTGGCCAACCGGATGTGCGATGTGTATTTGAGCATCATTGCTCTCGAGCGCGGGCAAGAAAATGAGCGAAATCGATTGATCGCTGAGCTGTTTTTGCAACGTGTCTGGGAGCGGGGGCTTGTCGATGAACGGATGACATCGGTGCGTGAGTTTGACTTGATTGTTCAAGCGAAAGGAGCAGCGCCGCTTTCGCATTCATGAGCGGATGGCACGCAAGGGATGATGAGCGAAAGAGATGCACGCTCTTTTGCGGGCATCTCTTTTTGCTAGATGGATAGCTGCCTAAACGAACAAGTGGGTCAAGTGACAAAATTTCAAGCAAATATCCTATACAACAAAGGAAGGAATCGTTTCCCGACTCAATGTCATCTTGTCGTGTGTCTACAAAAACGATGACTGCTTAAAATCGGCCGAGGTGGAAACAGCGATTCAGTTGCACCGCGCCTTAAAATTCGTTAAGATGAAAAGTCTAGAAGGCCGTAAATTGATTTTGGCGGTGGCTGCCGCTAAACACGGATGAGCCGCTCTGTTCTCGTTTGGCAGGAACACGGCTCCGACGGCCTTTTAGGAATGTTCGTTTGGAAAGGGGAAAGTTATGGCCGAACAGTCATCGCTCACTTCGTTATTGATTGTTGTTGTTGCGGCGTTTTTAACGCCTATCGCATTAAATCGGCTTCGGTTGCAAATCATTCCGGTCGTGGTGGCGGAAATTCTCGTTGGCATTGTGATCGGAAAAACAGGGTTTGATCTTGTACAACCGGACATGTGGATTGAGACGTTGTCTACGCTTGGTTTTTTGTTTTTAATGTTTTTAAGTGGGCTGGAAATTGACTTTTCGATGTTTGCCAATCAACCGAAAACAACCGGCAAACAAAGAAAAGAACCAAATCCGTTTGGAGTTGCTCCACTCATTTTTGTGGCGATTTTTGCTTTGTCGTACGGTCTTTCCTATTTATTTGTCGTCTTTGGTTATATAGACAACGCGTTTTTCATGACACTCATCATTTCGACCATTTCCCTCGGGGTCGTTGTGCCAACGTTAAAAGATACAAACTTGATGGAGACAACCATTGGACAGACAATTTTACTTGTTGCGGTGATTGCTGATTTAGCGACAATGATTTTGCTGGCTGTGTTCGTTTCGCTTTATGAGCCTGAACATGGAAGTACATGGCTGTTGCTTGGCTTATTTGCTTGCGGGGTCGTGTTTTATTTTGTCGGAAAACATTTCAAGAGACGGTCGTTTGTCGAGACAATGGCGAAGGGAACAGTTCAAATCGGAACCCGCGCGGTATTTACTTTGATGATTGTGCTCGTCGCATTGTCCGAGACATTTGGAGCGGAAAACATTTTAGGAGCATTTTTAGCCGGGGTGCTCGTTTCGCTGTTGTCGCCGAATAAAGAGTTGCGCCATCAGCTTGATTCGTTTGGCTACGGTTTTCTCATTCCCATCTTCTTTGTCATGGTCGGTGTTGATTTAAATTTACGTTCGCTCATCACTGAACCAACGATTTTAATGATGATTCCGTTTCTTTTTTTGGCGCTGATCGTATCGAAAGTCGTCCCGGTGTTTTTGCTCCGCATTTGGTATGATACGAAAATGACGTTGGCCGCCTCGTTTTTGCTTGTGTCGACATTGTCGCTTGTCATTGCGGCAGCTGCCATCGCCAAACGGATCGGGATGATCGATGAGACGATGGAAGGGGCGCTCGTTTTAGTAGCTGTTTTGTCTAGCATTGTGGCACCGACTTTGTTTAAAAAATTGTTTGTTCGCCCGAAAGACGAAGGAAAAATCACCGTATCACTCATCGGAGTGAATCAGTTTACCTTGGCGGCTGCCCGGGAGCTTGATTTGCATCGATACGACGTAAGGCTTTTTCATGCTCAGCGGGAAGACATGGAGCGAACAGGAGCGGGCGATGTTTTCTCCATCGTTCGTATCGCTGATTACACAAAAGAGGCGTTGGAAGAGCAGGGAGCTTTTGCGGCTGACATTGTTGTCGCTTGGACTGGGAATGAGAAGGTGAACGCTGATGTGGCGCTAGCGGCGAAGGAACAAGGGGTTGGGCGAGTTTTGGTGCTTGCAGAAAGCCCGAAACAAGTGGAGCGGTTGAACGACGAGGGGATTGAAGTGTTATCTGTGCTCCGCTCAACCAGTTCCATGCTGCGGGCGTCCATCGAATCACCAAGGGTGGCGCGGATGATGATCAACAAAGATACAACACTGCATGAAGTGGCCATGAACAATCCGGATTATGACGGGATCACGCTTCGTCGTTTTCCATTTATGGGCGACTGTATTATCGTCCGTATTTTCCGCGAGAACGAGTTTATCGTGCCTCATGGCGATACGGAATTGCAAAAAGGCGATCGGCTGATTGTGACGGGTTCGGGCGAATATGTTGAACAGTTGCGCCATCGGCTTGAGAAAGCATAAAAATGATAGAGGAGAG